>Ga0105045_10002961_pt1 | contig 14437 bp, 10 predicted proteins | sample MAT02_FD_78089 | JGI IMG/M metagenome (GOLD analysis project Ga0105045, IMG submission 78089) | Freshwater microbial communities from Lake Fryxell liftoff mats and glacier meltwater in Antarctica - MAT-02 (megahit assembly) | ecosystem: Environmental > Aquatic > Freshwater > Ice > Liftoff...
TCTTGAAACGCGAGATCGTTGGCGAGGTGTAACGCTTGCAGCGGGGTGTTGCTGCGGTTGCGTTTCGTACAGGCAGTTTGGGCATCGGCCCCATCGAACGTGGTGAGCAAGTGGTGTTGGCTCTGCCGCCAGATGTAGGTGTATAACCCCCGGCGGTAGCGATCCGGGCCTTTGCTTTCGGGCCACGCGTGCCTGCTTTGAGTGAAGCTGAACACCTCCGCCGGCAACGGCGGATAGACGCCCGGCCCACCGAGCTTGCGGTTCAGCAATCCGCTGGCGCTGAGTGCGGCATCGCGGATAATCTCGGCATCGAGCCGGATTCGGTTCTGCCGACCGAGGAGTTTGTTCTGCGGATCCTTCGCGGTGAGATCGGCTCGTAGTGCGGAGGCCTGTTTGTACGCGGCGGACGTCACGATCGTACGGTGGAGCAATTTGATGCTCCACGGCTTGGACTTCGATGCGGGAGTTTGGAATTCCACGGCCAACCAATCGAGGAGTTCCGGGTGCGTGGGCAGACTGCCCTGCATGCCGAAGTCGTTCTCGGTTTCGATCAATCCCACGCCGAAGAACTGTTGCCAAGCGCGGTTCACAAACACGCGGGCCGTGAGCGGATTCTTGGGTGATACCAGCCATTTGGCGAGATCGAGCCGAGTACCACTCGATTGTTCCGTACTGAGTGCGTGCGGGTAACCGGGCGTGACGATTTCCCCTTTTCGGAGGAAGTCCCCGCGGATTTGAATGAACGATTCCCTCGGCTTCGGGCGTTCCTTCATCACGAGCGTACTCGGGATCGCCCCTTTGGCCTTGCGGATTTCCATATCCACCTTCTTGCCCTCGTCGAGCTTGCCCTCGGCTTTCAAGGCGTCCGCTTTGGCTTGCAGTTCGTTCACCTTCTTCTCCAACTCGGGGTTACCGCCGATGGTGAGCGTCGGTTCATCGGAACTGTTGAAGTAGGCGTAAAAGCGGTAGTAATCCTTCTGCGAGAACGGATCGTACTTGTGATCGTGGCATTGGGCGCAGCCGACCGTGAGGCCGAGCCAAACGGCTCCGGTCGTGTTCGTGCGATCGATCACCCGTTCGACGCGGAACTGCTCGGCATCGGAACCGCCTTCTTCGTTGAAGCTCGTATTACGGTGGAACCCCGTGGCGATTTGTTGTTCCTTGGTGGGTTTCGGCAATTGATCCCCGGCGAGTTGTTCGATGGTGAACTTATCGAACGGCATATCTTTGTTGAACGCCGAGATAACCCAATCGCGGTATGGCCAAATGCTGCGGGCACCGTCCACGGTGTAGCCGTTACTATCGGCGTAGCGGGCTTGATCGAGCCAGTGCCGAGCTTGGCGTTCGCCGTAGTGTTCGGAGGCCAGCAATCGATCGACCAACTTCTCGTAGGCATCGGGTGCGGAATCGTTTTGGAAGGCTTCCACTTCCGCAGGGGATGGCAGCAAGCCGATCAGGTCGAGCGTTACCCGACGGATGAGCGTGGAACGATCCGCCTCGGCGGAAGGCTTCAAACCCTGCGATTGCAACTTCGCCCGGATGAAACCATCAATGGGATGGCCGTTGGAACTCGGCAACTTCGGCCGCAACGGCGCAACGAATGCCCAGTGCGGAGCGTATTCGCCCCCCTGTTGAATCCACGCTTCGAGCGTGGCGATCTGGGCCGGGGAAAGCACTTTGCCGCTCTCGACGGGTGGCATGCGATCCTCCGCATTCTCGGCCCTGATGCGATTGAGCAGTTCGCTTTCAGCAGGTTTCCCGGGGATGATGGCGTTCTTCTTTTTCGCCGCTTCCGCATTGTCGAGTCGCACTCCCGACTTCTGGCTGGCCGGGCCGTGGCATTTGAAACAGAACTCCGAAAGGATCGGCCTTACATCGCGCGAGTAATCGACCTTGGACGGTTCGGCGGCAGCCGAAATCGAACCCGTGAGTATGGCCAATATCGAAACGAGACGGAGCATGGGAAGTGAACCGAGCGAGGCGGAGTGAAGTATCCCCTTATCATTCCCGAGCGATGGAACTCTGGCAAGGGCTACTCGCGGCCGAATCGCATTTCGCGCCGGAACGAAAAAGCTACTGCCGCAACAATAATCGCAACAATTTCCGGTCGGAATCTCCGGGATTCCCGGCAAATTGCTTACGGGCCAAATATTCGCGCACTATCTGGAAGTGTTGAGTTCCACCTTCGGCATGGTCGCCGAGGCGACGAGCGAGGATGCTGGCTACCGACCCGGAGAGCGATTTGAACTCCTCATTGGCCTCGCCCATTGACACCCATACACCCCGCCCCCGCAAACTCGATTCCGGAATCGTTGCGCTCCGCAGCTTGCGACATGCCGCCATCGGTGCGAACGACACCACGAAGGATTTCACAGGCACAGGCAACACGACTTCCACCGCGTTCCCGCGTGCAGGGGAGATGATCCTCGGCTTCAACATCCTCGAAAAATTGGGCGAAGGGGGCTTCGGCGCCGTGTTCCTCGCCGAGGAAGTTAAACTCGGTGGCCGGTTGGTCGCCCTCAAGTTTACCAGTCGGCCCAACAAAGAACCGGAGCGATTGGCGAGCTTGCAGCACGCCAACATCGTACCGGTGTATTCCGTTCACACGATGCCGCCGATCCAAGTGCTGTGCATGCCGTACCTCGGTAGGCAGACTCTGCAATCGGTGGTGGAAACGGTCGCGGTCACCCGTTGCAAAGGCAACACTTTGCCGCTCACCGGGTCGGCTTTACTCAGCGGCGAACCGACGCGCCCAGCGGAATCGAAATCGGGCAGCAAGTGGAAGGTGCTCTCGAAATCGAAGCCGAAGTCTTTGTCTCGAATCGCACCAACGCCTCATACCTTGCCCGTGGTAGGGTTCGTGCAAACGCCGCAACCGATCCGCGAACGATTGCACAGGCTATCGTTCAAAGAATCTGTCGTGTGGCTCTTCACGCGGTTGGCGGAAGGTTTGAATCACGCCCACGAACGCGGCATTCTCCACCTCGATATGAAGCCGTCGAACATCCTGATGACCGACGACGGCGTACCGATGATCCTCGATTTCGGCCTCGCTTACGACACGAAATCCGGCAACTACGATCAAACCGGTGGCACGCCGAAGTACATGTCGCCGGAGCAACTCGTCGGTTACGCCCACCCCGGCAAAGTCGTGCCCGATGCCCGGATGGATTTGTACGCCCTCGGGTTGATGTTCTTCGAGTTGATCACCGGAGTACACCCGTTCGAGGATAGCTCCGTAACGGGGACTTCCATCCAGCGGATGCGTGAAGCCCGCAAGTGCCAGCCGCCGAAGGTGCGAAGCCTGAACGCGAACGTCGATCCGGCCGTGGAAGCGATCGTTCTGAAATTGCTTCAACCGAACCCGGAGAACCGGTACCAATCGGCCGAGGATTTGCTCACGGATCTCGTGCTGCATCAAGAGAATAGGCCGTTGAAGTTCGCGGGGAATCCTTCGGTGTGGGAACGGGTGAAGAAGATGCGCCGCCGGCACCCGATTTTGGCCGTGGCGATGGTGGCCGCGTTATTCGCAATGAGTACGACCGGGGCCGTGGCCACCGCGGCGCACGAAGCGAGGCAGCGTTCCGAGGCGGAAGCATCCCTGCAAGCGAAGCGGTTCCAATCGGATTTGAAAGCCTCGCGCATTGATCTCGCCACCATGGATCGCACCGAAGATCGCAAGGCGGCCATTCGCAAAGCCGAGGCGGCCCTCGCCAAATACGAAGTTCAAACATCTCCCGCATGGATATCCGCACCGAACGTCCAGCATTTGTCGGCCGAGGAACGCAAGCAACTCGGTTTGAATCTCGTCGAACTCTCCGCGTTGCTCGCCCACGCCCACCGTTTGAACGCACTCTTCGAGAAGGATTCCGCGAAAGCCGAATCGTACGAACGCGGGATGTATTTTAACGCACTCGCCAGCAAGCTCAACGAAGGGTTCCCTCACCTATCGGGCTTGGAAATTCAACGCGAAGAATTGATGCAACTCGCCAAGTTGACTCACGAAACGCCCCGGGGCTACACGGGCCTTACCGAACCGCTCGATCTTTACCTCGCCGGGCTATCCGGCATGGCCAACGGCCATTACGCCAAGTCGGTCGAAGCGTTCAAAGCGATGTTGGAAAATGCGCCCGAGCACGGTGCCGGCCAGCTCTGTCTCGGTTGGGTGTACCAATACCAAGGCCAGTTCACCGATGCTGCCGAACGTTTCCAACTCGCCAAGGTGCTTTCGCCCAAAGATCCGCGATCCGCTTTTAACCGCGGCGTTCTCATGCAGTTCCAACGGAAGTATCCCGCAGCGATCGAAGAGTTCAATGCGGCGATCGCCCGCGATCCGAACTTCGCCACCACGTACTACTACCGCGCTCTCACCTACCGCAAGTTGGGTAAGCTCGAAGCAGGGGTCGCCGATTGCGGTCGTGCGATCGACGGCAAGGAAATGGTGTACGCTTCGCACGTGCTGCGGGCCGAGTTGTACGAAGAATTGCTCAATCCGACCGCGGCAAAGCTGGATCGCGATGCCGTGGCCAACTTCCAACCGAAATCGGAATCCGAGTTCTTCGCCCGTGGCCGTTCCAAACTCGCTAAAGATCCTGCGGCCGCACTCGAAGATTTCAACCGTGCCATCGAAATTAACCCCAGGTACCTCACCGCTTGGATGAACAAAGCAAGCGTGCTCCACGAGCGATTGAACCAACCCGAACAGGCTTTGGACGCTTTGGATCGCGTGATCGAATTGCACCCGCGATCGACGACTGCGCTAGCGAATCAAGCGGTGATCCTCGCCCGGATGGGGAAGAAACACCGGGCGTTGGGAATCGTGGATACACTCAAGCCGTGGGTCGAGGATGCGAGCGTGTGGTTCGAGTGCGCCCGGGCCTACGCCTTGGTGGGGGAACGCGAATCGGCATTATCCTGCATCCGAAGGGCGTTACGCGAGGGATTCACCGATTTCAAGAAGCTGGCGAACACGGCCGATTTCGACGAACTGAAAGACGTGGTCGCGTTCCACGATGCCGTGGCCGCAGCGAAGACGCTGCAATTGAAGTAATCCGGCTTTACTCTGCGTTCCCCATCAACCCCACTACGGCATCCTCCAATATTGCCCGAGTGAGTGGTGGAAACATCACGAATCTCGCACCGAGATCGAACCAACGGGCCGCCCACTCGGCCCGTTCGACTTCGGGTACTTTTGTATCGCTCACGATCACGATCGGCGTTTCGGGCTGAATTTTCAGCAGTTGCACGATAGCCGCGTAAATCTCCCCGGCTTCCGCACGCTCCAATTGAACAACGATCACGCGGGTTCGCACCTCGGCAATCGCGGTGCGGAACGAATCGAGCCGACGTACCTCGTGGATCAACCAACGCCGTTCGGCCGCGGCTTCGCGGAGTTGATTGCTCAACCAATCATCGAAAGCGAAGATCAGGATTTGCGGGAGTGATCCTTTCACGATTCGATCTCCAACGCTTTCATTCGCTTCGCCAAGACCGCTTTGGAAATTCCCAAACGCTCGGCCGCCAGTTTAAGGTTCCAGCCGGAATGGCCGAGGGCGGATTCGATGGTTTCTCGCTCGAACTTCTCCATCGCGTCCACCAATGGTTTCATGGTGAACGTCGGGGAATCGGAGGCGAGCTTGCGTTCGCGCACGAACGTAGGCAAATGCTCGGCACGGATCGTGCCCCCCGAAGCATTCCGCGACGCTTCGAGCACGGCCGCACGGAGTTCGCGGAAGTTACCCGGCCAAGAATGCGCCAGCAGTGCCGGCCAAACGCTTTCCTCGCATTCCACAACGCCCATGCGATTCACGATACAGGGAAGTTCGTCGAAGCGATCCATCAATGGTGGTATGCCGATTTCCAACGTCGAGAGCTTGGCGGAGAAAGCTTCGATGGCGAAACCTTCTTGCACCAACAGCCATGGTTGCTTGGCACTCGAACAGACGAATCGCGGAGCGTGGGTAGCTTCACACCACACCGCGAACTTGGCTTGAAGGTCTTTCGATAAACACTCCGGCGATTTCAACAGCAACGTGCCCACCGCACGGGAAGTGGCAAAACCGCCGCGGCCGAATGCGAGTTGTTCGATCAGATAGGGTTGAAGAGCCTTGCAATCGAGGGCAACGAACGGCTTCTCCCGGTGCGGCCCGAGGTGGTGAATCGCCCTTGCAGCGGTGCCTTTCCCCGTACCGGTGCCACCGTAAATCCAAACCGGGGCATCGACGATTGCGGCCGTTCTCAGAAGATCTCGCAAACGTTGCATCGCCGGGGTGTTCCCGGCGAAGAGTTCCAACGTGAATTGTTTCGCATGTTCGGCGCGGGCCGTCGCCAAGGCTTCCGGTTCGCGGAAAGCCTGCTTTTCCGGGGTTTCGCCCACTTGGGTGAGGAAGCCGATGACGGCGTTGCCGTGGGGTTGGGCGAGCGGCACGAAGGAAATATCCCACCACGGCGGGCCGAACTCGGCTTCCGGCCGTGCCCGTCGAACCTGCAATACGCTGCCGTTCCATACTTCGAGGGGCGGTGCGAGTACCTTCCACAATGGCGAAGCCGATTCGCGCGTCGCCGAGATGCGCGTGCCCCGCAGTGCGGCGAAACTCTTGCCGGTGAGCGATTCCCAAGCGGGGTTGGCGTAGCGCAGCCGTCGGTTCGCCCCCAACACAAACACGGCTGAGGGCGAACGCTGAAAGAAGACTTTCCAAGGGAACCGAGAATTGCCTGGGGGACGCTGTCCCCCCGCTTTCGACTGGGATGGACTTTCCATTTACTTCGCCGTGAGGCGGTCGATCAAATACTCTTGACTGTTCTTGTACTTCTCGTTCGGCTTGCCCGGTTGAACGAAGATCCCTTCGACGCCGACTTCCTTGAGCTTCTCCATGAGGATCGCACCCAGTAGCGGGGCATGGGTCGGATCTTCTTTCGTTTCCCCCTTCACGGTCGCACCCTTGGCGGTGCCGTAGAAGAGGAACACGGGTGGATCATCTTTGGATACGTGCTCGATGGGTGAATACATTTTGATCCACGGCAGAACCTTCTCACGGTTCTCGTAGAAGCGTTGGAATTCGCCGTCGCGTTTTTCGGCGGTGCGGAAGCCGAAGGCGTGGCCGCCGTAGGTATAGTTGGGCATCCACTCGCGGAGGACTTTCGGGTCCAGCGTGGTTTGGGCACCATCCACGGCGGCGCAGAAGAGGCGGGTCGATTCGTGGGCAATGGGGTCGGCACTCTTCGGGTCGGCCATGTCGTCGTGGTACAACAGGTACAGCGAAGAGCACGCCCCGGCGGAGCCGCCGGTGGCACCGATATGAACTTTATCGAGGTTCCATTCCTTGGCCTTGGAACGCACGAATTGCAATGCCCGCGCGGCATCTTCGAGGGGCCATTTCACCGGCGGTTCGATCTTCGCTTCGGTCGCTTGCGTGGTGTAACGGTAGTTGATGGCGATCACGGAAATGCCCGCGGCGTTGTACTTCGCGGCGGAATTCGCGTAGCCGCCTTTGTCATTGTTCACCCAACCGCCACCGTGGATGCAGAAGACCAACGGCGTCGGCTTCTCCGATTTTGCTTGATAGAAATCGAGCACTTGGCGCGGGTGCGTGCCGTAGGGCACGTTCGCTTGCGTGGGTGTGGCACCCTTCGTCTTGGGCTGTTCTTTCGGCGGCGGTGGCGGCGTTTGGCCGAAGCTCGGCACGGCGAAGCCGAGCGTGAGAAGCAGGGATGCGATGCGGATCATGGAGGGAACACCTGAAGGGAAAGGGCAAGGAAATTGAATTTACCATATCGCACCGATATCGCCATGCCCCAATCAGGGAACGCTGAGCGATTTGCCGTTGTCTTTTGCACTCAGGTTCAAGAGGAACGGTGCGGCCCGTTTGGCCCACGCTTCCGCTTTCGGGAAACTCGCGGCCCCTTCGGCCCAGCATTGGCGCAGCATATCGGTATCGATTACACCGGGGTTCAAAGGTACCGCCGCCATTCCTTTCGGAAGCTCTTGGGCCAGTGCGAGTGTCAAGCCTTCGATGGCGTATTTGGTGGCGCAATACGGTGCGACTTCGGGCGAAGTGGAACGGCCCCAGCCGCTGGAAAGGTTCACGATTACGCCCGTTCGTCGAGCCACCATCGCCGGAACGAACGCCCGAACGACGTTCGCTACCCCCGCGATGTTCACGGCTAGAAGATCGTTGAATTCTTCCTCGGGAACTTCCCACAAGGGCGCCGGCCTGTTCATCAATGCGGCGTTGTTGATGAGGAGATCCGGCGGGCCGAATTGTTGAATGATCGCGTTCGCCCACTCCGCAATGGCACCCGCATCGCGGACATCGAGCGGGGTAAACGAATGCGGGGCAGGGAATTGCTTCGCCAGTTCCGCGATGGCGGCAATGGAACGACCGCACCCGAGGATGGTATGGCCAGCGGCCGCGAAGTGCGGAAGCAGCGACCAACCCAACCCGCGCGTGGCCCCGGTGAGAACGATGATTTTCGGTGAGGTATTCATGGAAGAGATTCTACCTCACTTCTGCAAAATCAGCTTCCCTTTGCGGGTGATTCGCAGGCGGTAACGTTCGCCGTTGTGGTCGATCCAGATTTCCTTGGCATCTTTGAGAATTGCCGAGGATGCGACCACTTCCATCTTGGCTTTATTGCCCGATTCGGGAGTGCTCGTCTCATCGTCTTCATCGATATCGGCCATGATTTTCTCCACTTTCAAAAATATCAATGCGATGCAAGTTGTTGAACAGCATGAGCATAAGTTAATATCGTATAAATTCAATGCTCTTTGCGTTCGCCCAGTATTGACAGTATCCCATTTCCGATTAAAGTAAAGCTGTCTTGTTGAGAATGTGTCGCAATTAAATGCGATGCCGGTCTGTTTGCTTCCGCATGGGATGCGTTCCGCCCTCGCCCACCGAGGTCGGAACGCTCACCTCCCGCCGCAAATCGGTTCGGAATTTCCCCGCCCTATTTTGCCCCACTGGAGGAGTTCCCCATGCGTGGAACATTCGAGCGCCGCCGCGCGTTCACGTTGATCGAATTGTTGGTGGTGATTGCGATCATCGCCGTGTTGATGGGCCTGCTGCTGCCGGCCGTACAGAAAGTGCGGGCCGCTGCCGCCCGGATGAAGTGCCAGAACAATTTGAAGCAGATCGGCTTGGCGATGCACGGCTATCACGAGAGCAACAACCGCTTGCCGTACGCCGTATCGTATTTTCAGCCCGGCGAAGCAACCGCGAGTTACGTGACCGGTTGGATCCTGATTTTGCCGTACTTGGAGCAAGACAACATCGCCAAGAAATGGAAACAGAAACTGCCGCGGAACAGCAGCGACGATTCCGATGGCGATGGCTTCACCAACGCGATGCTCCAGCAACTGGCGATCCAAACGTACGTTTGCCCGAGCATGTCGCCACCGAACGGCACCACCGGCGGTTCCCTCGGCAGGGGCCTCGAGAATCGGGCACCTTCCAGTTACATTTTCTGCTCTGGCACCGCGACATGTTTCGATGCGACCTACGGCCCGGCGGCGGTGTTGCCTTCCGATGGTGTGATCGTGCCGATTCGTAACAAGAGCATCGCCGCCGATCCCAATCAAGGGGATGTCGCGGGGAACTATCCGGTCTCGCTCACTCAAATTCCCGATGGAACGACGAATACGCTGATGGTGGGCGAGTGCGATTTCAAACCGGCGGGCGTTCCTTCGAACTTCGGCCCCGTGTGGGCCTACGGGTACTTGTACAATTGGAGTGGCACCGGCTCCGGCTTCAACATACGCGACGGCAACCCGAGCGCCAATTTCGGTACGTTCCGCAGCGAACACACCGGCGGAGGGAACTTCTTAATGGCGGGAGGATCGGTTCACTTCTTCCGCGACAGCATCAACCCGGATACATTCAAAGCCCTCGGCACTCGTGCCGGGAACGAAACCGCTTCGGTCGATTAATTCCACTATCCTTCTACTTAATGGAGAAAACATGCGTTCTTTCATTCTCGCGTTGGCAGCCAGTATTGGTACTGCTCTCGCCGCCCAGGCGCACTTTGTGTTCGTCGTGCCGCAGGCCGATGGGAAAGTGCAGGTAGTGTTCAGCGACGATCTCGGCCCCGATGAAAATGTTTCCATCGAGAAGATCGCCAAGCTCCCGTTGAAGGCGATGCTCGCCGATGGAAAAACCGTCGATATCCCCTTGAAAACCGAGAAACACCATTTGGCGGGCGATATCGGGGCGACGAAGCCGCAGGTGTTGTGCGGTTCGTTGAACTACGCTGTGATGCAAAAGGGGATGGATAAGCCTTACATGCTGATGTACCACCCGAAGGCGGTGACTCTTGGAACAAACGCGGCCGAGGCAGCTCGCCCCTTGAAAACGGTTGTTGAAATCGTGCCGATCGTCGAAGGGGGCAAGGTGAAGTTCCAAGCCCTTCGCGATGGTGTTTTCTACCCGTATGCGGAGATCACGGTGATTCTTCCCACCGGTTCGGAGCAAGGCAAAAGGGTGAAAGAGGAAACCGGTAAGGCGGGCTTAACCAAAGAGTTCTCGGAGAAAGGGACGTACGGCGCTTGGGTGAAATATGCCGAACCGAAAGCGGGCGAATCCGACGGCAAAAAGTACGAGGAAGTACGCCATTACGCCACGCTCACTGTTGAACTGGCGAATGCCGCGGTGCCCGATCTGCCCGAAAGCTTCAGCAGTTTCGGTGCGGCTACCAGCGATGGCTACGTGTACGTCTACGGTGGCCACGCCGGGAAGACGCACAGCTATTCGGTCGAAACCACTCTGGGCAAGTTCCGCCGAATCAACATCGCCGATACTTCCAAAGGTTGGGAAGAACTGCCGGGCAGCACGAAAATTCAAGGGTTGGCACTCGTCGCCCACAAGGGGATTGTCTATCGCGTCGGCGGCATGGAGCCGCGGAACGCCATGGCCGATAAGAGCGACAACCATTCGATCGCCACGGTTCAAGCGTACGATCCGAAAGTCGGCAAATGGGCAAACCTTCCCGATATGCCTTCCGGCCGTTCCTCCCATGATGCGGTCGTTGTGGGCGATACCCTCTACGTCGTCGGCGGTTGGTGCATGAATGGTGCGGGGAAAGATAGCGTCTGGCACGAAACCGGTTGCTCGCTCGATCTCGCCGATTCCAAAGCCGCGTGGAAGGAATTCAAACATCCGTTCTCTCGTAGGGCGCTCACGGCCGCGGCGTTCAACGGCAAGGTGTACGTCATTGCCGGGCTGATGGCGAAAGGCGGCATGGAACGCGGTTGCAACATCTACGACCCGAAGACTGGCGAATGGACGGCTGGCCCGACTCTGCCCGAAGGGCGAATGAACGGATTTACCCCGGCCACGGTCGTCGTCGGCGATCAGCTCTTGGTGAACCCGGCCGACGGGAAAATCTATCGGTTGAAAGGGAGCGAATGGGAAGCCGTTTCCCAAGTGAAGACGCCCCGTTGGGTGGCCCGCGCGGTTCCTTTCGGTGAAGGCAAGATGTTGGTGCTCGCCGGGGCCACCGGCGATGGTAGCGTGGGCACGTGCGAATTGATCGACGTGAAGTGAAACGGCGAGCGGTGCGGTGTTAGAACGCCGAGTTGAGAATTTCTTGGCGGGCTAACGCCGTGCCGCTCACTAAATCTCGATCCCCATTTACACGGCTGATGCGAACCGGGTATAACTTCCCAATCTCCCCAAGATGGGGCCGTGCACGATCAGCCCGGAGGGCGTCGGTGGGTTCGCGCAGCGTCGGTTTGGCACTCGCCATCGTATTCCTCGGCTACCTCGGCCTCAGTTTCGTCGTGCCCCCCCTCGATGATGAGATCTACTATTGGTGCTGGGCCAAGGATTTGCAGTGGAGTTACTACGATCACCCGGTGATGACGGCGCTGATGATCCGCGCTTCCACCGAAATCTTCGGCGATAACCTCTTCGCAATTCGCTTTCCCGCTTGCGTTGCCAACACCGTCGTGTTGGGCGTTTTGGCGTGGCTCACCCGGCCGCGAACGATCCTACTCGGGGCGTTGTTCTCCCCGTTGTTCACCTACGGTGCGGTGCTCATCACGCCCGATACTCCGCTGATACTCTTTTGGTCATTGTACCTCGCGTGGCTCGTGGTCGTGCATCGCCGGTTGGATGCGTTCCAACCGGTACCATGGAAGTTGTGGCTCCTCGGCGGGGTGATTCTCGGTTGCAGCATCCTCGGCAAATACACCACCGGCTTGGCGATCCCCTGCGGCGCGTTCAGCTTCCTTTTACTCGGGCGGATGCATTTTCGCCGTTGGATGGCCGGGTACGCGTTGCACATCTTTGCGGCCTTTCTTGTTTCCACGCCGATCCTCGTTTACAACTTTCAACACGAGTTCGCGCCGCTGCTCTTCCAATGGAAGCATTCCATGGCGGCGGAAGACGATACCCCCGGCATCCAAACCTTCGGCGAGTTCGTCGGCGTTCAACTGTTGCTCTTCGGCTCGATGCCGATGTTGTTGCTGCCGTGGGTTTGGAAGCGCCGCCGGGAACTCTTGGCGATCCCACTCACCCGCGTCTGCGTGTGCATGTACGCTCTACCGATGGTCTTTTTCTTATGGAAGTCGATGCGCGGGCCGATCGAAGGCAACTGGGCGTTGGCGAGTTACTTGGGGTTCTGGCCCGTGGCCGCGGTGTGGTGGGAACGGGTGGCCACAACGCGGTTCTGGCGGTTTCAAGGCCGTTTGACCTTCAGCATCCCCGCTGTGTGCGTAGTTCTGCTGACGATTCACATGATTTACCCGATCCCGTTGGTTCCGGCTAAGGATGATCGCATCAGCTCGATGCGGGAACGGTACAAGTTCGCTCAGCGGGTGGCCGCCGAACTGAAAACGCACCCCGAAGTGGGCACCGTATTCGCGCCGGACTACCAATGGGTATCGTACATGCGGTTCAACGGGATCGATGCCCACCAATTGGCCGGGGTTTGGCGCCCGAGCCATTTCACGCAGAACCGGGCGGAGAAACTCGCCGATTATCCGCAGTGCCATTTCGTTTCGAGCTACGGTGTCAGCGGCAAGTTCCTGGAAGGTGTGGAAGAAAAGAACCGGTTCGGCCACTACGAATTCCGCGTTCGCGGCGAAGAGTTTGCGATATACCAAGTGTGGGAGTACAAACGATTGGAACCGCCGGTTCCCGCGAACCCCGAGCCAGTTACCCCCACACCTTGAGCGAGAACGTATCCCGATATGCCCCGCCGCGTTTTCCGACCTCCGCCTCTTCCGGAATTGATCGTCTCCGATGCGACCAAGCTTTCGGTCTGCGTGCGCGATTTGGCCCGTTCGCCCGTTATCGGTTTCGATACGGAATTCGTGGGCGAGGACTCGTTCCGCCCGGAACTCTGCCTGATTCAAATCTCCACAGCGGATCGGCTCTACATCATCGATCCGTTCGCGTGCGGGCCGCTCGAAAGCTTTTGGGAACTGCTCCACGATCCGAACCGCGTCGTGTTGGTGCACGCGGCCCGCGAGGAAGTGCGGCTCTGCCGCTTCGGCTCCGGCAAGGTTCCCGCGAACCTCTTCGATACGCAAATTGCCGTGGGTTTCCTCGGCCACACTTTCCCCATCAGTTACGGCGGCTTGGTTCAAGAAATCCTCGGCGTGCGGCTCAACAAGGGGGATACGCTCAGCGACTGGCGCCGACGGCCGCTCTCGGATTCGCAACTGCGATATGCCTTCGACGACGTGCGCTACTTGATCCCCGCGTACGAGATCGTGAAAGCGAAGCTCGCCAAACGCAAGCGCCTCGAATGGGCCGCGGAGGATTTCGCCGCGTTCATTCAACGGGCCATTGGAGGTGACGATGGAACGGTCGAACGGTGGCGGAAGATCAAAGGCATCGGCGGATTGAACCGGCGCGAACTCGCCGTGATCCGGGCATTGTTCCACTGGCGTGATAGCGTGGCGGAACGCTGGAACCGCCCGGCCCGCACCGTACTCCGCGATGATCTCCTCGTGGAGGTGGCACGCCGCGGCGCGAGGGCACCGGACGAACTGGAAGAACTCCGCGGCATACCCAAGAAGGAGATGGAACCCATTCAAGCCGCGGTTCGATCCGCTTTGAAAATTCCCGCATCGGAGTGCCCCATTCCGGCGGAACCCGATTTCGATCCGCCGCAGGTCGCTACGCTCGGGGCATTGTTGAACGTCGTTCTCGGCGATACCTGCGCCCGTTTGGAATTGGCCCCGAGCTTAGTATGCTCGTCGCAAGATTTGAAAGACCTCGTCCGGGCACGGCAGCCGGGCCTCGGCCTGCCCGAAGATTCCCCGTTTCGCAGTGGTTGGCGGTGCGATGCGGTTCTTCCGATTCTTGATCGGCTCTTAAATGGCAAGCTCCACGTGCGGGTTTCGGATCCCGCCGCCGCCGATCCGCTCGAATTTTTGGAAAACTAAACCAAACAAAGCCCACCCACTGCGGTAAAGTCGGATAAACAA
>Ga0105045_10002962_pt1 | contig 14434 bp, 10 predicted proteins | sample MAT02_FD_78089 | JGI IMG/M metagenome (GOLD analysis project Ga0105045, IMG submission 78089) | Freshwater microbial communities from Lake Fryxell liftoff mats and glacier meltwater in Antarctica - MAT-02 (megahit assembly) | ecosystem: Environmental > Aquatic > Freshwater > Ice > Liftoff...
CGCAAGTCGGCGTGAACTACGAACGCCGGATCGCGGGGCCGTTCTTCGACAACCAAGGTCGAGATGCGGCCCAGCGCGCCTCGATCTACGGCCGGTACATCATCCAAGAGGGTATCAGCCTCTATCTGCCGCCGATCAGTTACGCGGAGGTGTATTCGACCTACCAAGACAACTTCTTGCCGACGCCGCGCGAACGGGCACCGGGGGCGGAGCGCTACAGATCCACTTGGCTGAGCGGCATCCATTTCCGCACGAATTTGTACACGCCGTATTGGGATCCGGAGCGCGGCGTTTGGGTCGATTTCACCTACGCGGGCGGCGTGGCGAGACTCAACGAGACCGTCACGACACACCAAGTTCGCGGCGAACTAGCCACAGCGCAGAAACTGCCCGATGGCCTGGGGTATTTCTCGGATACGCGGCTCGCCGGCCGGGTCGTCGTGGCGAGTTCGTGGCCCGATCGCGGCGAGTTTTTCTCACTCGGCGGCAGCACGATGTACCGCGGTTTCGACCTGCGCGAACGGCAGGGAAGTACGCTCTGGCTCGCCAATGCCGAGGCGCGCATCCCGCTGCTGCGCGAATCGCGGTACAACGTGCTCGACAGTTTCTTGGGCGTGCGGAACATCTGGATGGCCGCGTTCTACGACGTCGGCGACATCTATGCGAATGGCCAATCGGTGCGGGGTGTCGCGCACGCCGTGGGTCTCGGGGTGCGCGTCGATACCGCCATCTTCAGTTTCATCGAACGGGCCACGCTGCGCTTGGACGTGGCGAAAACGGTGAACGCCGACTCGGGTGTGCAGGTCTGGTTCGGCGTGCAACACCCGTTCTGACATCACACGGCCGCGACGACCGCATCGCCCATTTCCGTCGTCGTGCCGGTGCCGCCGAGATCGGGCGTCTTCAAATGGCCGCTGCGGAGAACCTTCGCCACGGCAGCGCGGACGGCGGTCGCACTCGCCGTCAGGCCCAAGAAATCGAGCATCAAGGCGGCGCTCAAGATCGCGGCCATCGGGTTGGCGATGCCCTTGCCGGCGATGTCCGGCGCACTGCCGTGGACCGGTTCGAACATGCTCGGGAAGCGCTTCGTCGGGTTGATGTTCGCGCTGCTCGCCAAACCGATGCTCCCCGCCACGGCGGCGCTGAGGTCGGTGAGGATGTCGCCGAAGAGATTGCTCGCCACGACGACGTCGAACGACTCCGGCTTGCGCACGAAGTCCATCGCTGCGGCGTCGACCAAGAGCGATTGCGACTTCACCTCGGGGTATTCCTTCCGCACGTGGTGAAAGGCGTCGTCCCACAACCCGAGGCCCCAGACTTGGGCGTTCGACTTCGTGATGCTCGTCAGGTGGCGGCGCGGTCGCTGCATCGCCCCATCGAAGGCGGCCCGGAGAATTCGCTCGCAACCGCGGCGGGTGAAGATGCCCGTCTGTACGGCGATTTCGTGTTCGGTGCCGGGGTAGAGGTTGCCGCCGACGGGGGCGTATTCGCCTTCGGTGTTCTCGCGGTAGACCATCATGTCGATGCTGCCGGGGGCCTTGCCGACGAGCGGGCAGGGCACGCCCTCGAACAAGTAAGCCGGGCGGAGGTTGACGTATTGATCGAACTTCCGCCGCATCGGCAGCAGGAGTTCGTGGATGGTGACGCGATCCGGAACCGACGCATCGCCGATGGCCCCGAAGAGAATCGCCGCGTGCTGGTTGAGGATGTCCCAGCCGTCTTCGGGAATGATGCGGCCGTGTTTGCGATAGTAGGCACTGCTCCACGGCAAGTGATTCCATTGGAGCGATTCGCCAGCATCGTACTTAGGCACGGCGGCTTGCACAGCACGCACGGCTTGATCGATGACTTCCGGCCCGATGCCGTCGCCGCCCATGACCGCGACCTGATGGACTGCCATTGCACAATTCCTCCGCCTTCGCTATTCGCATCGACCCGGAAATAGCCCGCGATCCGGACAACCGATCCGCGCGGTGCCAGCATTCTTCGGACGGGTAAGTCTCGCATCGAAATGGCCGAGGGGCCATTGGGACGCCAACGCGAGGAACGTACAGTTTACAGGGTCGTGCTGCGAATGGCCGTTTCGCCCACGCGAGGGCCGGCGATGTTGAAAAGATCTTCCGTCACCACTCTTTCGATCCGCATCGCCCTGCTGATGCTCGGATGCGTCCCGCTATCCGGCTGCAAGAATCGCGAGGGCGGCCTGTTCAGCGGCCGCGATCCGTTGATCGGCGGGGAGAAGATTCCGCCCCAGGGATTGCCGACTCAGGGTAACGCCGCCCGCGACCCGTTGTTGAAGGGTTCGACCGCCAGCCGGGATGCGCGGGAGCCCTACCGCCCGAGCGCCGAGATCACGAGTGCGGCCTTGGCCGGAATGCGGCCCCAAGACGATGTCGATCCGCTGCGGATGGACGAACGCCGACCGACGGGCACCAAATTGGCGAATCCGGTTTCGCCGACGCTGAGCGTCGGCAATTCGACTGAGCAGATGATGGACGATCTCCGCCGCATCGGCGCACGGGTCTACGCCCCGATCAAACTTCAGAGTGGCGACTACGAATTCCGTGCCGCCCTGCCGCGGAACGAAAGCGGTGCGATGACCACCTTCACCGGGGTCGCACCCACGGCGAACGCCGCCATCCGCGATGTCATCGAACAAGTCCGGGCCGAGAGCAAACGGTAATCTCAGTCCTTCGCCATCTTGTGCACCGTCAGGAAGACCGACCCCATCGTCTTGCTGGCATCGTCCTTCATGCCGATGTTGTAACCGACCTGCAATTGCATGACGGGTTTGATGCCCCCCTCGAACTTCACGAGCACCGTCCTCTCGTCGAGCAACTTCGCGCCGGCGATCACCAAGTCGTCTTGGCCTTCGGTGTTGGGGTTCGACACTTTCCAGCGTTTGCTGCCGTATTCGCCGCTCCAGCGGTAGTTCCACCACGCGGCTTTGTAATTCGTCGCATTCTCCGCCGTGGCTTTGTCGAGCGCCCGGCTGAAGGTCAGTTTCACACCGGACTCGGTGATTTCGTGCTTCACCACGGTGTCGAGTGGCACGTCGGTCATGCGCATCCGCTGCAAGCAGCCGTCGGCCTTCGCGGCGGTTTGCCAGCCGTTGAGCCCGCAAACGTAGAGCATCTTGTCGTGGAAACGGCCCCGGCAGACGCCCGACAAGAACTGCACGGGCAGGCCCGCGACTCCACCTTGCACCGTTCCATCGCTGAATTCCTGCCGGAGCAGCACGAGCGGCCGGCAGCGGCCGTAACTGAAGTGGAGCGGTTTGCCCGCGAGTTCGCCGAAGGTGTCTTTCGGCACCCAGACTTGCCCGCCGGCGGAGTTGTCGACTTCGCGGGGTAGCCACGTCAGCGGCGGATCGTACGTCTTCGGTAACGGCGTTTTGTGCGCCGCCCGCATGTCGCCGTAGAATCCGCCCGACTTGTATTGATCGATGCGCGTCGCCGGCATCCAATTCCCTTCTTGGTCGGCTCCGGTCACGATGCCGGTGTCCGACATTCCCAATCCGATGGGGTGCCGGAAGCCGGTGGCGAAGGTTTCGACTTTGCTACCGTCTTGGCTGACTTTCAACAACGTGCCACCGCTGGGCAGATCGGTGTCGCCCGTTTTAAAGAAGTAGAAGTTCCCCTGCGGATCGGTTTCGAGGCAGGTGTCGTAGGCGTGCTCTCCGGAACCGGTGTGCCAGTTGTTGCAGAGGCACTCGTAGAAGTCGGCCTCGCCGTCGGCGTTGGAGTCGTGCAATTTCGTGAGTTGCCCGCGCTCCAACACGACGACTTTCCCATCGACGACTTTCAACCCGAGCGGGTGATACAGGCCCGTGGCATACCGCTGCCAACTCACTTCGCCGGCTTTTTCATCGACTTTGGCGAGCCAGACATCCCCATGGCAGGTGCAGACCGCAATCCGGCCATCGGGCAGAAAATCGAGGCCGGTGCAGAAGAAGAGCGCGTTGAATGGATTCTGATGCGGGATCGTCAGCGTGTCGACGGCGAATGGGCCTTTCTCGTCTTCCTTCGCCAACTTCGTGACGATCGGCTTGCCCCAGCGCGGTGCCCCGGCCTTCGTCAGCTCCGGAAGGTCACGCAACTTCTCTAGCCCGACTTTCGAGCCGTAGGTCGTGAAGATCGTGTCGGCTTTGGCGTTCGCATCCAACTTGGCGACGCGGGCGTCGTCGACGCGCAGTGTCAACGGCTTGCCATGCGCCGCGATGTGGATCGTTCGGACGAAACTGGCCCCGACTGTTTCGATGGTATCGAGGATGTCCGTGCCGTTGATGCTGTAAGCGAAAACCACCGTCTCGCCGTTCAGATAGTGCCCGCGATACCGCATGTTGTCCGCAGGGATCGTCGCTTTGGCGACTAGCGGAATCTGCCCCTTCGCATCGGCCCAACCGGCTGCGCTCGCCGTGCTGAGGATCATCTTCGCATGCGGCGGAGCCGTAGGCGTATTCAATAACCCGAAGCGCCGATTGCTGTGCTGCAAGTATCCGCCGGTCCACCCGGCGGCGAAGCGCATCGTCGAGCGGTCGAAGATCGCAGCGCCGTCGCCGACCTTCACCGCAGTGCCTTTGTAGACCAGTTCCTTGCCGTAGCGGAAGGTGGCGCTCTGCGCCGGGCCGGTGTCCGTCTTGCGGAAGCGGTCGTCGTCCCAGTCGGGGTCTTTCATCCGCTCCCAAGGCTCGCCTTTGCCGACGGCCGGCCGCGGCGTCCAATCCATGAGGTCGAACGATTTCTTCTCTTGGGCGAATGCGGTGGAACCGAAGGCGAGCAGGAAACAGAGCAACAGCAGACGCATCGGAAAAGCTCCGCGAGAAGCGACGGTGGGAGTGGGCGATGATCTTCCCCGGAATCGCGCGGCGATGCAACGGCAAGCTATGCAGACTGTCGTGCGGGCAACCACCGTTGCAGCAAACGCGGGCTTTCGGCGGAGGGCTTACCCAAGAGAAGATTCTCGATGCCCACGTCCTCGTCCAGATCGGGCCAGTGGACGCCGCGACCGCCGCCGATGAAGCGCCAATTCAAGCGATCGGAGCGAGCAAGGCTACCACAGCGCAGGCTCCTGCTACCACAAAGTGGGCGAATTCGCCCTCCGAGAGTCCAATTCGTTTGGCACAGTTCGAAAATATTGAGTTGATCCAGTCCACGATTCAATACTCCTTTTGTCCAGATGCCTTCATCCCCCGATATACCAGCCAGTAGACCGCCGCGCCGACGGCCATGAAGCCCAAGCCGATGGTCGATTCGGTGCGTTGCTCGGGCGTGTAGAACATGTTCCCGAGCACCGCGACCATGATCGCGATGTACAGCGCCGGCACGACGGGATAGCCCCAGCAGCGGAAGGGGCGATTCTCGGCGGTCGGCGGGATTCGCCGGCGGAAGATGAAGATCGACCCCACGGCCAGCGTTTCGAACACGACCGAGCCGAAGATGGCGAAGTCGGTGATCACGTCGAACGGGGACTTCTGAATCGGTTTCCCGATTGCGTCGAATTTCCCGGTATCGAACAGGCCCCAGTCGGTTTGCAGCAGTGCCCCCAAGCCAAGAACCAACAGGCACGACCAGCCCGCCATAGCGATGGTGGCGATGGCGGGTGTGCGGTAGCGCGCGTGCAATCGGTTCAAGATTCGGGGCGCGAGGTTATCGTCCCCCATGGCGAACAGCACGCGCGGTCCGACGAGCAAATTGCCGTTCAACGCACCGAAGACCGAGGTCATGATAATCGCCGATGCGAGTATCGCGCCGATGGGCCCGAGCAAGCGCAGGCAGAACTCCGTCGCCACAGTCGTGTCCTTCAAGTTCATCATTTGGTCGCGCGGGATGATGAGGTAGTAGCCGACGTTCGCCCCGCAATACAGGCCCATGAGGATCAGAATCCCGGCGAACAGGGCGAATGGGATATTGCGGTTCGGGCGGATCACTTCCCCGGCGACGGGTGCGATGTTCATCCAGCCGTTGTAGGCCCACAGCACCGCGACCAAGGCCGCGCCGTATTTGCCCCAGTCGATGGCGAGCCAATCCGCGGGCCACGTCGGCATCAAGAAACTCGCCTGCGGTTTGTGTGTCGGTTCGGACACCGCCGCGAGCACGGCGAACGGCAGCGCGATGATGAACAACAGCGAGCCGACCTTCAGCACCGTGATCGCGAGTTGCAACCCGCCGCCGAGGAGCGTGCCGCGGATGTTCACGAGCGTCAACCCGGCGATCACCAGCGCGGTCATCAGTTGGCGGGGCCAGAAGCCGAGCACTTCGACGGACGCACCGGGGTGCAAGACTTCCTTCAAAATGTCGTGAAACGATTCGGTGAACATCGAGCCGAGCGCGGCGATCGACGCGGAGCGGATGATCCAAAATTCGACCCAACCCCAGAGGAACCCAGCCCAGCGCCCGTAGGCTTCGCGGAGGAACACGTAGTTCCCGCCGGCGCGCGGGTACAGCACGGCGACCTCGGCGAGCGCGAACGCGCCCCACAGCGCGAGCACGCCGCCGAGGACCCAGACGCTCATGGCGAGGCCGAACTCGGGTACGTTCTCCGATACGTTGCGGGCCTTCTTGAAGACCCCGGAGCCGATGACGGTGCCAACGACGATGGCGGTGGCCATCCACGGCCCGAGGACGCGGAGCAATTGGACGGGCGTCTGGTTCATGGGGAAGGATGATACCAGAAGCAGACCCCGTACAATGGGGTTATGGAAAAGACGGAATTACGGATCGTGTCGGGCACTTTGCGCGGGCGGAAGATCACCGTCTTCGTCCACGAAGACATGCGGCCCACCCCGCAGATGGTGCGCGAAGCGCTCTTCAGCATCTTGGGCAACGCCGTGCCGGGGCGGATCTTCTACGACCTCTTCGCGGGCACGGGCATCGTCGGCATCGAAGCCGTGAGCCGGGGGGCGAGCGCGGCCCGATTGATCGAGCGCGACTCCAAGCAGTCGACGGCCATTCAGAAAGAAATCGACCGCTTCGACATCAACGACAAAGCCCAAGTGCTGCGGGCCGACGCTTACCGCTGGGCGGAGCGTTGGATTCCCACGGCCGGCGTACCGGTGAACATATTCCTCAGCCCGCCGTTCCCCGATCTGGACGCGGCCAAGGCGAAGGAATTTCTCGACTTCACGATGACCCTCTTCGCCAAGGCCCCGGACGAAAGCGTACTGATTTTGCAAGCCGAGGACGGTTTCCCGCTCGATGAACTCCCCGACTCGGAATTGTGGGACAAACGCAAATACGGCCGCAATCTGTTGCTGTTCCGGGTGAAGGGCGACACCGCGGCATCTGTGCCGGAGGATGACTGACCACACAGGCACTGAAAAGCCATGAATCGAGTGAATCATGAGAGGGTGGGGCCATCGAATGCGATAGCCTCACCCTTTATTGTTGTTCTTCTCGATGTCACTGTGGTTCGTCTTACGGGATCCCAGATAGCCAAACCGTGTTCTATGCTCCCTCCACGGGAAGATTCCGGGAGGGGCAGTTTCATGCGCGTCATCATCGCGCCCGAGTTTTACCAACAGATGTTGCAGACGGACGCGCACCCCGTGGATTGTTACGTCCGGCCGGGGGAATACCCCCACCACATGTACATCGAAGGCGTGAAGTACATCATCGGCCCGGCGGTGCTCGACGGCCTCGCCGAGGCCGAGTCGCGCGGCGACAAAGAAGCCGTGAAGCATCTGACGCTCCACAAACTCCATTACGACAGCTTGTTGGCGGACGCCGCGCGCTACGGCAGCCTCGATGGTGTGACCCTCTTGGGCGATCCGCCGCCGAGCGAGGACGATACCCCGAATTCGGGGAATCCGTTCTTGCCGCGGAACCCGACGACTTGGGAAGACTTGGGCATCGAGAGTTCGTTCCTGTTCGAGAGCGTTTTGCGGATGCTCTTCACCCGCGGGCAGATCACCGGCGGCGAGCTTTCGACCGAGATGGCCCTGCCGTTCACGGTGCTCAACCCCGTGCTCCAGCAAATGCGGAAGCAGATGCTGATCGACATCATCGCCCAGCGCGGCGGCGGTGGCGATTCGAGTTTCGTTTACGAAATCAAGCCGCCGAAGGGGACGGCCGCGCTGCCGGAAGCGACCGACAAAACGAATTACTCCGGCCCCATGCCGGTGCCCTTCGCGGACTACGTGGAGTCGGTGCACGCGCAGACGGTGAAGAACCTGATCGTGACGCGGCGGAGCATCCGCAAGGCGTTCGAAGACCTCGTGATTTCGGAAGACGCCTTCAACGAAATCGGCCCGGCCATCAACTCGGCGTCGTCGATCTTCTTCTTCGGCTACCCCGGCAACGGCAAAACCAGCGTCGCCGAGCGCATCACGCGATTGATGGGCGATTCGATTTTCATCCCGTATGCGATCATCGCGAACGGGCAGGTCATCAAGGTGTACGACCCGATCATCCACACGCCGGCGAAGGAGGTCGAGTCGCTGATCATCCCCGAGAGCAACGGGATGGACAGCCTGCTGAAGAAGGGGGTGAGCTACGACAAACGCTACATCCGCATCAAGCGGCCGACAATCGTCGTCGGCGGCGAGCTGACGCTGCCGATGCTCGATTTGAAGTTCAACGACGTGGGCAAGTTCTACGAAGCGCCCCTGCAAATGAAGGCCAACGGCGGCATCTTCATGATCGATGACTTCGGCCGGCAGCAAGTGCGGGCCATGGATTTGCTGAACCGGTGGATCGTGCCGTTGGAAAAGAAATACGACTACCTTACGACGACGACCGGCACGAAGATGGAAGTGCCGTTCGACCAGATTTTGATCTTCAGCACGAACCTCGACCCGACGCAATTGGCGGACGAAGCGTTCCTGAGGCGGATCAAATTCAAGATCGAAATCCGCGACCCGACCGAGGAACAGTACCGCAAGATTTGGGAACTGGTGTGCAAGGGGAAGCGCGTGGAGTACGACCCGAGCGGCGTCGATTACCTCGTGGAGAAATGGTACCGGCCGAATTCGCGTCCCTTCCGGATGTGCCAACCCCGCGACATCCTCGATCAGATGCAGTCGATCGCGAAGTACAACATGGAGCGGGTGAACTTCAGCCCGGACTTGATCGACGCGGCCTGCGCGACGTATTTCGTCAGCAAGCAAGAGCGCAACTTCGGCGCGAAAGTCCGCATCGATTGAGCGCGGCCGGCCGAATAAGGTATGATGGCGTTCGACCGCGATCCACCTCACCCCGGCCAGGTTCGTACCATGCTCCGTACCGCACTTCTGCTCATTTCCGCCGTCTGCACGCCCGTCTCACTTTTGGCGGCGGAGAAAGACGAACCCTTCACCGCGAAGCCGTTCACCGACAAGAACAGCTTCACGCCGGGCATCGAAGGGCCCTGCTGCGATGCGGACGGGAACTTGTACGTCGTCAATTGGAAGCGGAACGGCGACGGCCCCAAAAAGAACGGCGATATCGCCAAGATCACGCCGGCGGGTAAGATCGAAGTCTTCGTGGAACTGCCCGATCAATCCGTCGGCAATGGGATCGTGTTCGACAAGAACGGGTCGATGTACGTCGCCGATTACACCGGGCACAACGTGTTAAAGATCGACAGGAAAACGAAGAAGATCGAAGTCTTCGCCCACGAACCGGGGATGAACCAACCGAACGATTTGGCCATCGCACCGAACGGCACCCTCTACGCCAGCGACCCGAGTTGGGCCAAGGGCACGGGCCAACTCTGGAAGATCGGCACCGACGGCAAAGTCGCCAAAGTCGCCGGCGACATGGGCACGACCAACGGCATCGATGTCAGCCCGGACGGGAAGATTCTGTACGTCAACGAAAGCGTCCAACGCAACGTCTGGAAGTTCGCCGTCAAAGACGACGGCACCCTCGGCGAGAAAAAACTCCTGAAAAAGTTCGACGATCACGGTTTTGACGGGATGCGCTGCGACGGCGACGGCAACCTCTACATCACGCGTTACGGCGCCGGCACCGTGGTCAAGCTCTCGCCCGAGGGGAAGGTGTTGCAGGAGATCGCCGTGTTGGGTCAGAAACCGAGCAATATCTGTTTCGGCGGCCCGGACGGCCGGACGGCGTACGTGACCGAAGTCGAGTTCAACCGCGTCGTGAGCTTCCGCGTCGATAGCCCCGGCCTCGCCTGGGTGCGGGCGCAGAAGAAGTGATTCCGGCAATTCCGCGGTGCATTTCGCGAGGCGGGCGCCAATAAGGATGGTGTGGGCCATTCTCCCCTTCGGCGGCCCGAGCCATGGATGACCAGCAGGCCCGAGCCGCGATCGCGGGGCTGCGGCGCGGCGACCCGGACGCGTGGCGGCAACTGTACGACGCTCTCGCCGAGCGCCTCTGGCGCGAGGTCGCGCGCCGCTTGGGGCCGCGCCCGGCCGATGTCGCGGATGTCGTGCAAGAGACGATGCTCGCCGCGGCGAAGTCGGCGCGGAACTACGACTAAGCGAAAGGCTCCCCGTGGCAATGGCTGTGGGGAATCGCGCGGACGCAGGTTTCGCTGCACTTCCGCAACCGCCAACGGCACGACCGCTGGAAGCAACGGCCGACGAGGCAACCCGAAGAAACCGAGCCACTCGAAACCGCCGAGCTCGCCGCGCAAGTGCGCACGGCTCTCGAAGCAATCCCCGGCGACTACAGCGAACTGCTGACCGCGAAATACTCCGACGGCGAATCGGTCGAAGGGATCGCGAGCCGCGAGCGCACGACGCCCACGGCCGTGCGGTCGAAGCTGGCCCGCGCCCGCGCGGCGTTCCGCACCGCCTTCCGCAAGATCGCCGAACCAACCCGAACCTGAGGCGACCCGTGAACGCCACTGAAAATCCGCCCGACGACGACGAAACGAAAACTCTGCTGAGCACGCTCGACCGCGACGCACCGCCGCCGGATCGCGCGTTCCTCGCCGCACTGCGCGAACGCTCCACCGCCGCGTTTCAAGCAGGCACTGCCACCACTCACCCACGAAAACGAACCATGAACCTCTCCTCGCTCCGTTGGGTCGCCGCCGTAGCGGCGCTGCTCGTCGTCAGCGTCGTCTTCGCGAATTGGATCGTGCGGATCAACCGCGCGCCGGCGCCGGAACCGACGCCCGAAGATAAATTCGCGCTGAGCGACAAGCTCACCGACGATGGCCGCATCGGCAAAGTCACCGACGCGCAAGGCGTCGTCGGCGTGAAGCCGGTGCTCGCCGAGCGCTGGTCGCCGGCGCAACCGCAGCTCGTGTTGAAACCGGGCGACTGGCTCCGCACCGATTCGCGCGGCGCGAACGCCGTGGCTCTGAAATTACTCCCCGCGACCACGGTGATCGTCGGCCCGCATTCGACGGTCGAACTCGTCAAGGCGAACGAACTCAAGCTGTTGGCCGGGGAACTCGAGATTCACCCCGCAGCCGGTGAGACCGTGGAATTGCACGGGCCGGACAAGCAGCTGATGAAGATCGCCGGCCGGCAGTTCGTCCGTATCGAGAAAGACAAACTCGTCCGCATCGACAAAGATCCCCTTTGGCTGCAGGGTTTCAAAGGCACGTCCACCGCCGAGTCGCTCGGGTCGTTGATCGCCACCGTCGATGGCCGGAACGTGCCACTGACAGCGGGTTATCACCACGTCACGGTCGATATCCGCGATCAAATCGCCCGCACCGTCGTCGAAGAATCGTTCGTCAACCGCACCGATGACGTGCTCGAAGGCGTCTTCCATTTCCCGCTCCCGGCGGACGCGTTGATCTCCGGCTTCGGCATGTGGATCGGTGATAAACTCGTCGAAGCGGACGTCGTCGAGAAACAGCGGGCCCGCGAAATCTACGAGACGATCCTGCGCGAGAAACGGGATCCCGGCCTGCTCGAATGGGCCGGCGGCAACATCTTCAAAGCCCGCGTCTACCCGATCCCGGCCCGCTCCGAGAAGCGCATCAAGATTTCGTACACGCAAGTGCTGCCGATGAAGGGGAACAAGTACCGCTACAGCTACGCCCTGCAAAGCGAACTGCTGAAGCAGCACCCGCTGCGCGACCTGAAGATCGACGTGAAGATCCACTCCGCAACGGCCTTGGCGAACGTAACTTCGCCGACGCACGACACGCGCCTCGCGAAGACCGAGCACTCCGGGCACGTTGAATTCGCGGCTCAAGAGTACACGCCGACGCGGGATTTCGAGGCGGTCGTCGAACTCGGTGCGCGGCCCGCGGACGTCGTCGTCATCCCGCATCAATGCGGCGGCGACGGCTACTTCCTCGTACAACTCGCCCCGCCGGGCGGCACCGGCGCGTGGGAACGACCGCTGATTCCCAACGGTGATCCGCTGAAATTGCTGCTGCTCGCCGATACGTCGGCGTCGATGGATCGCGGGCAACGCGCGACGCAGAACGCGCTGATCGCATCGCTGCTCGGGGCGCTCACGCCGAAGGACAGCATCAACGTCGCGGCGTGCGATGTGAACTGCGATTGGATTTTCGAGAAGCCCGTCCCGGCGACCGCGGAGAACATCGCCAGCATTCGCGATTCATTGGCCAAGCGTGTCTCGCTCGGCTGGACCAACTTGGACAAAGCCTTCGCCTCGGCCATCGCCAAGTGCGAACCGGGCACGCACGCCATTTACCTCGGCGACGGCATTTCCACGCACGGCGACGCCGATGCGGTCGCGTTCAGTAAGCGACTCGCCAAACTCAACGAGGGGAAACCGGGGACGTTCCACGCCATCGCGCTGGGCAGTAGCTATGAGCCGACCGCGATGAAAACAATCGCATCGCTCGGCGCTGGCTCGCTGCGACGCGTCTCGGGTGAACAAGGGGCGCAGACCATCGTCGCGGAACTGCTCACCGAGATCGCGACGCCGGCGCTGCGGAACTTGAAGGTGGAAATCACCGGCGTCCGCACGGCCCGTGTTTACCCGGAGGAACTGCCCAACGTCGCCGCCGGTTCGCAGCAGATACTGCTCGGCCGCTACCTCCCTGAAGGCAAGGATCAGCAGGGGGAAATCGTCGTGTCGGGCACGCTCGCCGGCAAACCGGTGCGCTACGTTTCCAAGTTCTCGCTGAAGGACGCCGAGGCGGGGAACTCCTTCATCCCGAGGCTTTGGGCGCGGATGCACCTCGACAAATTGCTCGAACAGGGCACGTCGTCGAAGATCCGGCAAGACATCATCGCGCTGAGCGAAGAGTTCAACATCATCACGCCGTACACGTCGCTGCTGGTGCTGGAGTCCGACGCCGACCGCGAGCGCTTCGCCGTGAAGCGGTTGTTCAAAATGCGCGACGGTGAGACGTTCTTCGCCACCGGCCGCGAGAGCGCCGCCTTCGAACTGAAGCAGAAGCAGATGCGCCTGGCCGGCGACTACCGCACGGCTTTGCGGCGGGACGTGCTCGCCCGGTTGCAAACGATGGGACGGGATGCCCAAAGGTTCGATATTCTGGAACGCCATAACGAACCAGCGGGAACTTCCTCTCTGCCGGATGGTCCTAAGGGCAGGCTCGGGGAATTCAGAGAGAAGGGATTCGCCGCGTGGCAGTTGGGTCTGCGAAGCGATCTTCCACTCGGCTACATTGATGCTTGGGACAACGCGATTCCGGGGGTGCCGCCAGCGCCAAATGGACTGGAAGAATTCTACTTGAAGGCGATAAACGAGCCGAAATCCGAGTCTCTTAGCGATTCGACACCGTGGAGGCGCCATTGGTCCGAAGATGGTGCTTCGCCAGTGTCGGATGACGATCCGCATGGCGGATTCACCCGCGACAAAAAACCGGGGATCGCTGCACGAGATGGCTACTATTCCAACGTCAGAGGAGTCCCCTTCGCCATCAATGGTACCGAATTCCTCGACGCTGCCGAAAAGCACCTCTATTTCCATATGAGTCGCCGCGGCGGTTTGAACTGGCTCGGTCTGTTCCCGCAGCTCCCGCCACCGGCCACGGCTTGGAAAGATCCGAAATCGACCTGGCCCGCACCGGCGCTCGCACTGTCGAAAGGCTTGCTCCGCCGAGACAAACTCGCCCAGCACAAGGGCGGCCTGGCCATCAACCGTACTTCCGAATCCTTCAACGTCGGCTCGCTCGCCTACAGTACGAACCGCGTGGAACTGGTGACACCGACCGCATGGCTGACGCGCTCGATCCCTTCGACCGGCCCCGTGACGGTGCAATGGTGCGATGCGAAGGAACTCGGCGAAATCAACACCGCGTACCAACTCGGCCGCGTTCGCGCGTCCAACTCCTTCGACCTGCAAAGGCCACCGCTGGAACTCTACGACGATTCGCTCGCGGGGATCCACATCGCTTACGCGAACTATACGCCGACGGTCGAAGTGATCGCGAAAGATCGAGCCCTGTTGATTCTGATTCACCATAATTCGACTGTCTAACTCATTCGCGCTGACGGGGCTTCCGTGGCGGTAAGAGGTTGCGCTTTTTGTAGTGATAAAACCGGGCCAGCTCATTTCGCCGCAAACGCTGGGTCCGCACTTGCGCG
>Ga0105045_10002965_pt1 | contig 14428 bp, 11 predicted proteins | sample MAT02_FD_78089 | JGI IMG/M metagenome (GOLD analysis project Ga0105045, IMG submission 78089) | Freshwater microbial communities from Lake Fryxell liftoff mats and glacier meltwater in Antarctica - MAT-02 (megahit assembly) | ecosystem: Environmental > Aquatic > Freshwater > Ice > Liftoff...
CTCGTGACGTGCATGTTCCTGCACGGCGGCGTGATGCACTTCTTGGGAAACATGTGGTTCCTGCATATTTTTGGGGACAACGTCGAGGACCGGTTTGGACATATCGGTTACGGGCTGATGTATTTGGTGACCGGCATCTTTGCGGGGCTCAGCCATTTGATCACCAATGCGTATTCGCCGGTGCCGACGATCGGTGCCAGCGGCGCGATCGCGGGGGTGATGGGCGCCTACTTGGTGTTGTATCCTCATTCGAAAGTGCAAGCGTTCCTGCCACCGATCTTTTCTTTCGTATTACCCGCCCCCCTATTTTTGGGAATCTGGTTCGTGATCCAAACGGTCAGCGGTTTGAACTCGATGGGGGCATCGGCATCCACGGGCGTCGCCTGGTGGGCACATATCGGCGGATTTGTTGCCGGCGTCGTGGTGGCCTTGGTGGTTCGCAATCGGGGCCTTGGTAATCCGCCCGTCACGCAGCGCCGGTCGTTCGCTGGCGGGATCCAATCGAATAGTTGAGGAATAGGTCTTGATCGAATCGATCACCGTTTTGGACGAACTTTATCGCTACAACCACTGGGCCAATTGGCAGGTGATCGAGCTTTGCGAGTCATTGGCCGGTGCGCAGCTTGATGCCGTCCATCCGATCGGATTCGGCTCGTTGCGGAACACGATGTTTCATATCTTGGCGGCGGAGCAGGTTTGGTACGAACGATGGCATTCGTTGCCCACCAGACCGTTTCCGCTGGACGCCGCCGGCATGTCGATCGATGCGATCAGCCAACGTTTAGACGACGTCAACGAACAACGCAGCGATTGGTTGGAAACGATCGGCCCGTCAGGTCTGGAACGACAGATCACGTACAAGGATGGGAAAGGCGATTCGCATACCCATCGGTGCAAGGACTTGTTGATCCACGTCGCCAACCATGGCGTTCATCACCGTGCTCAGGCGCTTTGTATTTTGAAGACCTATGGCAAGACGGTCGCTGGTGGCTTGGACCATCTGTTCTTTCGGCTGGCGAATCCATCGAGTCCGCAAACGGTTGCGTCGGCGGAGTCGTTTCGCCAATTCGGGATTGAGTGTGCCAGCGGGATCAGCCCCGCGGTTCGCTGGGATGGGCCGCTGCTGCAATCGATGATGACGTACGGCGACTGGGCCAATGACACTCTTTGGCAAATCATTTCGACGATGCCCGCCGCTGCGATCGATCAACCATGGACGATCGGATTGGGATCGATCCGGAAAACGCTCCTGCACATGGGGAACGTCGATCGGATGTGGATCGATCATTGGACGTCAAATGCTGCTGATTACACGCCGCCGGCGGAGGAACTCGACCTCGACGTGCTGCAGCGGAAAATGCCGGCCCTGCGAAACAATCGCGACCGTTTTCTCGCATCGCAAAACGAAACCAGTGCCGACTGTGTCCTGTCCGTTCACGCGATGGGCCCAGAGTTGCGGATTCCGCTAGTTGAATCGATGATCCACGTGGCCATTCACGGCACGCACCACCGCGCCCAAATCACCAATATGATGCGTCGCGGTGGGGTTTTGCCGCCGCCAATCGATTATGTCGTTTGGCTGCGTTCGGAATGATGCGGTCTGGCGGGTGACGCCGGCCTATAATGACGGTCTCTGGCAAACCACTTTCGCGAATGTGAATCATGTCGACCGCTAATCCTTCGCCCATCGTAAAACGTCCCCTCGCGCCACGGGCGGACGCGGGGCGTGGCGAACGCGGACGGGCGACAAGCGAATCGATCATCAACCAACGGATTGTTGAAGCACAATCCGCGCTCTGGCGAGCCGAACTGTCCCGCTTGCTGCTGATCCCCGTCGTGGCAACGATTCTTGGGATCACGGTTTGGGCCGTGATGGACCACTGGGTTTGGTCGCCCGGTCGCGCCGCGCGGACGGTTGTGCTGGTCGGCGGTGCCGCGGCACTGGGGTACTGGATAATTGTTCGCGTGCGGCCGCTGTTTTCGCAAACCGTGCTGCCCGAATACGCGGCACAAAGCCTGGAAGCGGATCTGCCCGAGTTACGGCATTCGTTGACCAGTTACGTGTCGTTGCGGGATGACTTTGGACGCGAGGGAGTTCGCGGCACCGTGCTGCGATCGATCGGCGCCCGCGCCGCCGGCCAACTGGAACGCAACGAGATCGAGATCCCCAGTGAAGCGACGGGCAATTTGCGTTGGTGGATCGCCGTCGCCGCCTCGGTCGGGCTCGCCGCCGCGTACGCATTTTTTAGCCCCAAGGACGCGATCCAATCGACGCAGCGTTTGTTCATGCCGCTGGCGTCGATCAATGCACCCAGCCGTGTCGAAATATTGGATGTCTTGCCGGGCGACACCGAAGTGCTGATGGGTCGGCCCTTCGCGGTATCGGCGTTGGTGCGGGGTTTGAAAAATGGTGAGACGGCGAGAGTCGAATTCGGTTCGGAGTTTCTGCAGTCCGAATCGATGATGGTCGACGCCACGACGGGACGATCCACCGCTGACCTAGTCGCTATGTCGTCGACTCAGTACCGCGTTATCGGTGGGGATGCCGTCGCGGGCCCGTATGAGATCACGACTCGCAATGTGCCCATCGTCAACATCGACGACACCGAAATCACGCCCCCGGCCTACACCAAATTGCCGATGCGAAAGGCGAGAGGCGGGGCGATCGTCGGCGAAGAAAACGCATCGGTCACGATCGCCGCGACGCTGAATGCCCCCATCAAACGGGCTCGCGTCGAGTTTAACCCGAGGAACCTGGACGATTCGGCGGCAATCGGCGATCGATCGGCGGCTCCCGGTGGGTTTTTGGACATGAGCGTCACGCCCGACGGCCTGCACGTCGCTGCCACGTTCCCATTAAAATTTCCGGTCGCCGGCTCGGGCACCGTGGCGATGGAATCGTACCGAATTCGCGTTTGGGATGATGCCGACGTCGAAAATCCAGAACCGATCGTGTATTCGATTCGCATCATTGCCGATTTGGTTCCTGAAGTCTCGGTGACTTCGCCGCAGGTAATGATGACTGAGGTGCCCATCAACGGCGGCCAGCGGATCGAGGTTAGCTCGGTGGATCCCGATTACGGTCTGAAACAGATCGAACTGGACATCAAGCGTGGCGTCCATGACGTCGCGGTGGAAACGATCTGGTCGTCTGTCGAAGGCGAACGCGGAAATCAAAATGCCGTCTACGTACTGAAGCCCGCAGCCCTCGGGTTAAGGGTCGGCCAAACCGTGCAGATCGCCGCTCGTGCGTATGACAACCGCCATGATTCCGATGGCAAATACGCACCAAATATCAGCACATCCGACGCGATTGAAATTCGGGTCGTCGACGCCCAGCAGGACACCTCCGCTCCAAAATTGGATGGCGAAAAAGAGGCTCAGAATCCCGGTAACGAGTCATCCAAATCGTCCGATCAAGACAGCGACGCGCCAGGCGAAAAAGGCGACCAGGGTCAAGGCGGTTCGTCCGGCGGCAAGGGCGGTGAACAAGCCGAGGGCGAACAGCAACAGGGTGGCGGCGGTGCAGGAAAAGGCAGCGACGATAAGCAAGAAAACGGCGACAACCAAAACGGTGGCGGCCAAAGCGGCGAAAATGCTGCTGGGGAAAAACCGTCCGGCGACAACCAAAACAAGAACGCCACCGGTGATGCGGGGGAGGGCATGGGTGAACCGTCAGGCAACGACACCGCCGGCGGCCAAAACGCTGACGAGAACTCGGGCGGAAACAGCGACGCGGGTCAAAACGGTGCCGGTGGCGAGGGTACGCCCCAAGAAAGCCAAAAACCGCAACATGACGGCGATGCCTTCGAGCGAATTCGTGATTACTTAAACGGCAAGAAAAACGATTCCGAACAAAAGAACGACGCAGCCCAAAACGGCGAACAGCCCAAAAACGGCGAGCAGCCAAAAGCCCAAGATGAGGGTGCAACGCCGGATGAACAGAAACCGGATGAACAGAGACCGGACGGAAAATCCGCGTCGGGCCAAAGCGGTGAACCGAATGAACAACCCAAAGGCGGCGAACGCGGAGAGCCGGGACAATCCGAAAAGATGGAGCCAGACGAGCAAAACGGAGAACCTGGAGACAAGGACCAAAAAGGTGATCAAGACGCGCGAAAGCAGCAAGCAGAACCTGCAAGCCAGCAAGACGCTGGTGCGCAAGGTGACTCCGGGGATCAGAACGAAAAACCGAGTGATCAGAACGGAAAGCCAGGCGACCAAGACGGAAAACCCGGTGACCAAGACAGAAAGCCCGGTGACCAAGACGGAAAACCCGGTGATCAAGACGGAAAGCCCGGTGACCAAGACGGGAAACCCGGTGACCAAGATGGAAAGCCCAATGACCAAGACGGCAAGCCCAGTGACCAAGACGGCAAGCCCAGTGACCAAGACGGCAAGCCCAGCGATCAAGATGGCAAGCCCAGCGATCAAGATGGCAAGCCCAGCGACCAGAACGGAAAGCCGGGGGATCAAGACGGAAAACCGGGCAAGCCGAGTGACGATGGCAAGCCGTCAAAACCTTCAAAACCGTCGGATTCCGCGTCGAGCTCGTCCGGTGGGCCTGACGACGAAATGCCTGGAGACGCGGGTGACGATCGCGGATCGGTGGGTGACGACAACTCGCGTCCGCCCGATCCGGTCGATGTTGAAGAAGCCAAGAAGGCGACCGATTTGGTGCTCGACTATTTGAAAACCCAGCGAGAAAAGCCCGATCCCGAATTGCTCCAACAACTCGATTGGACTCCCGAAGAATTGAAAACCTTCGCCGATCGCTGGGACCGAATTCGCGATCTCGAGGCGACCGGCAACGATCCCGCGACGGTTCAGGAGGCGCTGAAAAGTCTTGGCATTCGCAAAGATGAAAACGGGCCGATGGGTCGATCGAGCGATCGCAGCGACGCGCTGCGGGGTTTGAAGGATGCGGGTAACCGCACGCCGCCGCCGTCGCTGTACCGGGACGCCTTCGACGCGTTCCGGCGGAACGTCAACCGAAATTGAGGATTTGGTCCCGCCGGGTAGGAAGCACATCCATGCGAGTCATCCGATCTGTCCTTCTGGATTTTTTGACGTGGCGTGCCTAGCGGTGATAATGAAACAGTCGCCCGAGGCGGCCGAACGCGTCGATACCCCTTCACGTAAAATTTGCGAATTTACGATGTTAAAGCCAATTTGGATTTTTTGTTTTTTTGGACTCACGTACCTCACCGCGCCGTCAGCGGTGTTTGCCCTTGATGATGCCAAGAAGCGAGCCCCGGCGGTCGTGGAATTACCAAACGGCGTGGCAAGTGACGAGACAACCGAACCTCCGTACGTCCCCAAAACTCGTACGCAATTGCGGCGTCAATTGACGTCAATGCAATATCGCGTCACGCAATCCGAGGGCACTGAGCCAGCGTTTCGCAACGAGTTTCATGACAACAAACGGCCTGGAGAATACCGGTGCATCGTTTGTGACAAGCTCCTCTTTAACCACGAGACGAAGTTCGATTCGAAGACCGGGTGGCCGAGTTTTTGGGCTCCGGTGGATGATATAGTGGTCGGATTGAAGACCGATTACAAAATGGTCTATCCGCGGACCGAAGTGCATTGCCGGCGGTGCAATGCACACCTGGGACACGTCTTCAATGATGGGCCTCAGCCGACGGGAAAGCGATATTGCATGAACAGCGCATCGTTAAAATTTATTGGAACCGAAGCGGCCGAACCGGTTCGCGACGTTGCCGATTGAGGATGTCATTGCGTGCCCATGACTTTTTCGATTGTGCCGGATGGGTGACGGACAAAAGGATCGTGCCGAATTAGCCGGTCGAAGCGTCGAAGATAACCGTTAGTCCACGGATGGACGATTATCTCAATGCGACGGGAGCGAACGGATGCGATACGGCTCACAATTAATGTTTCGACACGCCGGTCGACTGGCGGTCGGATCGATGGCGGCTTGTCTGGTCATCTCTGCCGCGTCGGCACAAGAATCAAAACGCGAAAGTGATACGTTGCGAGCCCCGGAAACGGACCGGAACGAGCGATTGGGCGGTCAATCGATCTTCGGAGAAACGGAACGATTGCCGGATCTAAAGAATGGCGATTTACAATTGCCGCCGATCATGGCATTGACCACGGCGGTCGGCGAGATCGGCAACGGCAGCACGCCCCAGGAGTTTCGGTCGCCCGAGGAAGCGCCGCTTAGCGATTTGCCCGAGGCGGGGTTCGAGCGATCGCCGAATTGGTCACCATCGAATTATCAATTCGCTGCCGCAAACACGTTTTCCAACCCCCGTTATTTCGAGGACCGAATGCTCGAACGTCACGGGTACGAGCGATTTCCGGCGCTGCAACCGTTTGTCAGCGGGGCACGATTTTTCGCAACGTTCCCGATGCTGCCATACTTGATGACCGTATCACCGCCGGGACAAATTCAATCCGAGCTGGGTTATTTTCGGGCTGGCGATCGCGTCTATCCTTATCTGCAACGCCCACCGTTCCAGAAAAATGCGGTCATCGTCGGAGCCGCCGCCATCTCGACCGGCATCATCGCCTTGCCGTAGCAGTGTCGCTGATCGCTCCGCCGATCAGTCGCTCATCTAGAACAACCTCTTAGCGAATCGTGTTGCATGATTTTGCAACGGATCGGCGGAGCGGTCCGCGACCATAAAGCGACGGATCGGCGGAGCGATCCGCGACGATGACGCTTGGCCTTTTCATCGCTGGGGCTGACGATTACGTTAACGCGGTTGCGATTCCTTTGCCCCGTGGTATTTTCAATATGTTCTACGCTCTCGTGATCGTTGCCAGTCTCAGCCGCATGGTGCCGCATCCGCCCAACGTCGCCTGCATCGCGGCGGCCGGATTGTTTGCTGGCTGCTATCTGCGCGGTTGGCGATCCGTCGCGGTACCGCTCGCAGCGATGTTCATCGGTGATTTGGCGGGACAAGTGTTCGCGATCGGCGGGCTCGCATTCTACAGCCCGTCGTTGATGGCGGTTGTTTACGGTTCAATCGCCATCAGCGTTTGGATCGGCCGGGGTTTGCGAGACCATCGTTCGGTGCCACGTTTGGCAACCGCATCGTTGGCGATGTCGACCGTCTTTTTTGTACTGACCAATGCCGCGGTTTTCGCGTCGGGCATGTACGGTTTGACGCTCGCGGGATTCGCAAAATGCTTCGCCGCCGCGATGCCCTTTTTCCAGTACACCGTGGTCGGCGATCTGGCATTTGTCGCGTTAATGTTTGGCGTCTACGAATGCACCCTTTGGATTGCGGACCGCCGCCGAGAGACCGGTCGCCTAAAAACGCTGACGCCGTGCCCGGTCAACGTTCGTTCGCATGACAACAATCGCTAACGCGTGACGCTCGAATCGATCGTTCGGTGGCGATTAGGTAATCTGGTCGATCGACGAAACAATTTCTCAATTTCTCAAGTTCCGCGTCCGACGTGCCGAAAATGATCTCGTGGGGCAACCTACGCTCATTGGAAAAAGGCATCCCGCGGGTCGGTTTGCCGTGACTGATTGCACGCGTGTCCCACGTATTATGCGACGATAAACACGAGGCCTTTCATGCCCGGACCGCGAGTCCCACCCAATCGGATCGGCGCAATCATCTGTGTCGTCTTGATGCCGCTGGCGTCATGTGGCTGCGTGGCGATGAACATCCCCAGCGTCCGGTATCACGACCCGGACGACCGCGGCGGGATTTTGGGCCCGCATCGCCCAGCCGGCGCCGAAGACGTCAGTACCCAAACCGTAGGCTACTGCGATGCCGGTTGCTGCGGGGACGACGGCGAGTGGCCTGGCGTCGGCGAGTTCGCACCGGTCGGCGGTGGCTGCTTGCCTTTGGGGTCGGAAAAGAAACCGCCCGGCGTGCCCTGGCCAAGATTCCACCCGCTGCCGACGCGTCCCGTTTTCTAATTCGGCCTGTTTATCGTTGCCCGGCCGGTCATGGGCTCATCGAACGGCCCGCCACTGGTCAGCGGCCAATGGACGTTGGCCATTTCTTCATCGAAAAGCTTTCGATTTCCGCAAATGTTAAGTTCGGTAAACCTTGCCGTGTGATTGCAACCGCTTGCAGCCTCACAGGCCAAACATCCGATGCAACCACTCGTGCCAGTAACTCCATTTGGCACCAGCGAATGACTTGCCAACGGATGCGCGGGGTTCCATGCAACGGTTCATCACTAGCTCTGAGCAACGCGGCGCGTTGCGAACGAGACTACACGGGCGTCTCCGATCGTGCGTATCACGGCGGTCAGCGATTGCGCTCGGCGTCGCAATGACGTTGCTGGGTTCATTCGCGGACGTGGACACGATCCATGCCGCGGAGGCCGACGTCGCCAAAGTTGCTTCGCCAGTACGTAGTGAACGCGAAACACCGGTGGTGTTGGCAATTCGCCGTTGCAATGGCTCGGTCGTCAACATCCATGGACAAAAAACGGTTAAATCCGCCGCCGAATCGATCGGTGCGACCGGTGACTCGGGCCGGCAAGTCAACGGGATGGGAACCGGGATCGTGATCGATTCCCGCGGCTATGTGATCACGAATTATCACGTCGTCGAAGACGTCGACCAAGTTCGTATCACGCTTGCCGACGGCACGAACACGACCGCCGAAGTCATCGGCACGGACATCCGCAGCGACCTGGCCCTGTTGAAAGTCAGCACGACGACGCCGCTGGAAACGATCCCGCGGGGGACCAGCAGTGACCTGATGGTCGGTGAGCCGGTGATCGCGATCGGCAACGCGTATGGATACGTTCATACCGCGACCGAAGGCATTATTTCTGCATTGCACCGCGACGTGCCGGTCAATGACACCCAAGAATACAGCGACCTGATTCAAACCAGTGCGGGCATCAATCCGGGTAATTCCGGCGGGCCGCTGCTAAATATCCATGGCGAGATCATCGGCATCAACGTCGCCGTTCGCATGCACGCTCAACAGATCGCGTTTGCGATTCCGATCGATCAAGCGATCGATATCGTCAATGATTTGATCGGAAGCCAAAACGAAGACCGGTTGTCGATGGGCATGCGTGTTGAGGGCGGTCCCAAGGTCGGTGAGGGAGTCGTCGTCGCGCAAGTTTCCGCCGGCGGCCCCGCCGCGGCGCAGGACATCCGCGTCGGTGACCGGATCGTGTCCGTCGGTGAGCAGAAGGTCGATGACCGCTTGGACTTTGGCTTGTCGTTGATCGAAAGCCAACAGGGCCAAGAGCTGATGTTCAAGATCGAACGAGATGGCAAACCGGTTCAAGTCGCGCTCATCTCGGAACCGCCGTTCTGGGCATCGATCGGCGTGAAGGTTCAACCGATCACGAAGTCCACGACGCAGACGATCAACAGCCGCATCCGCCGAACGTATCCGGGCGGATTGTATGTCACCGAAGTGCGCAAGGGATCGCCCGCGTTCAATCAAGGCATCCGCGTCGGGGACGTATTGGTCGGGTTTCACGGTTACGCCACCGCGTCGACGCTGCAATTGCAGAGCATCATCGAGATGATCTCCAAAAAGGACTCGACGCAGGGCCAATTCAACATCGTTCGCAATTACAAAGAGATGTACACGTACGTCCAATTGGCCGAGGCACCCGGCGTGAAGCGGCGATAATCAATAGATCTAATCGAACACAGGTGGACGGCCGCTGGCGTCCCGGGGCAGGTTCTTGTACCGATTCATCGATACGTGAATTCTGCCGACCCAGCCGGCACGCAAGCGCCGTCCGCCTATCGGCCAATGACTGATGACCGCCGTCCCGCATGGGCTCGCCCCATAGGACCGTAAGATTGACAGCGAACTCATTAGTCACCCATCGAGGTAGCGATCTTTGTCGATCCTTGTTCCGGATTGACAACGCTCTTTGACTTCGGCTTCATCCATCGCGAACCGTGGGTTGATCTCCACGCGTACGCCGGGCGCGACGTGCACGCCGGCGGCCTCGAGCCAACCACGGTGCAGCTCAACGATCGCCTGCATCGCCAACTCGGGCGTATCGGTCTTGGCACCGTTCGCATTCTTCACCGGAGCGAACGCTTCGCTGGCCATCGCTTCGACGACAAACCCATTTTCGGCGTGGGGCAAAAGGTCAAAAATGAAGCGTTCGAATTTGATCGCGTTGGGTTTCTCGGGCGTGACCGGATGCCCCTCGGAATCGATGAACGGCACCGCTTTGGACGCACGGTGAAATGGCAACGCTTCGGACCAATTCGCGGCGCGTTCGATGAACGCTCGGTCCAAAACGTGAACGGCGATGTTGCCCGCCCACAGCGCCAGCTCGCCGGCATCATTCAATCGGTTCGCCGCGACTTCGGGCAGATCGCTGTACTCGATAATTTGCACACGACCGTCGACCAGCACCACGTTGCCGACTTTTTCCGTCGGATAACGTTTGCGAATGACCTGCGTCGTCATCTCACTGCCGCTCATCAAATGGTGGCCGATCAGGTCCGCGTCGCACAGCGCGACAAGCGGATTGTCGACCTGGACGTAGGACAGCAGGTCAACGCCGTGCGACGCGGCATCGGCAAGGCATCCCGATTTGGCGAGCGCCGCAACGGTGCCACCATGGCCATCGGGGCTGAGCGCAAGCGAGTCGGTTGCTTCGAGCAGCAGCTTGCCGGTCACGGCATCGACTGCGGGCATCGTTCCTTGACAAAAAATGCGAACGTCGTTGCGATGCAGTCCCAGGTAGTCGTTGGCTTTGAAGTACGCAACCGTCTCGTCGTGCGTCGCGGGGCTGGTCATCACGTACAATGGCACGCGGACATCGTACTTCGCCTGAATCGCGGCCAACTTGTCGGCGAACATTTGGAACAGCGTCCGGCGGCTGACCGGGCCGATCGGAAACATGCCCTTGGGTTGATCAAAACCCAAACGCGTGCCCTGGCCACCGGCGACGATGATCGCACCGACCCGCCCCTGGCTGAGCGCTTTTTCTCCCTGCTTGCGTGCTTCCTCACGCGTCCATGTGGCTCCCGTGCCGTCAGACTTGACCGCCGGCGGTGCGATCGCCCGTGCCGCCATGGCGGCGAAATCCGTCTTCGCGTCTTCGCCGGCAACCAACTTTGCGATCAGCGTCAGATCAACGTCCGCGATCTGTTCGAGCAACCGCTGCTGGCCCGCGGACGTCAAGTCATCGTAGAACCGCAACACTTGAGATTGGTCGGCGGCAGCAAGTCGGCGTCTAATTTCAGCAATATCTGTCATCGAAAAAGCATGGTCGCTGGGGGGCGTGAAGTGAATCCGCCGCTATCTTAACGACCAAGCGCACCGACGTGGCACACGTCAGCGGCGGGCGACCACAATTCCCCTTTCACGATAGGAAACACGATGCGCGCGGCGATCCTCGGCGTTGGCTTCATGGGTTGGATCCATTCCCTCGCTTACCAGCGTTCCTCCGCTGCGAACCTGGTCGCGTTCTGCAGCCGCGATGCGTCCAAGCGAGCGGGCGATTGGCGTGGCATCCAGGGGAACTTTGGCCCGCCGGGCGAGCAGATCGATGTCAGTGGCATGAATGTCTATGACGACTTGGCCACAATGCTGCGCGACCCGTCGATCGAGTTGGTGGATATCTGCTTGCCACCCCACATGCACCCCGCCGCGATTCGTCAATGTCTCGACGCGGGCAAGTACGTTCTGTGCGAGAAACCGCTTTGCCTCGACGCGGCGCAATCCCGCGAACTGGCCGAGTCGGCACGGGGACGATTGATGGTCGCCCATATTTTGCCGTTCCTGCCCGAATACCGGTACGTGTGCGAATCGGCATCGTCGGGGCGATTGGGGGCGGTGACCGGCGGTCGATTCAAACGCGTCATCGGGCCGCCAACATGGATCCCCGATTTTTATGACGAACAAACCGTGGGCGGTCCATTGGTCGATCTGCACGTTCACGACGCACACCTGATTCGCATGTTGTTCGGCATGCCATCGTCGGTCAGCGTTTCGCGACGTCGACACGACGGCGACCCGTCGGCCACGCCCCAATACGTCGATTCGTTGTTTCATTTCGACGATCCCAGCCTAGTCGTCGGTGCGGTCTCAGGCGTCATCAACCAACCGTCACGCGGGTTCACTCACGGATTTGACATTCAGTTCGAGCACGCGAATGTCCAGTTCGAGATGGCCGCGTTTGGCGATGGAACGGTCGCGACGATCCCGCTGGTCGTCGCTCACGCGGACGGGACCGTCGAGCGTCCCGAGTTGCCGGTCGCCGATGCGATCGGCCCGTTTGTCGATGAGCTTGACGCCGCCGCCGCAGTCGTCGCGGGTGGTCCCATGCCGCCGGCGCTGGACGCAATCACCGCCGCCGACGCGATCGAAATCTGCATCATGCAGCGTTAAGATTGGTGATTCAACTTCCGTCCGGTTATGGTTCCTGCTGGGTGGGTGGCGGGCAGGCAACGGCGTCAGTTGTTGACGCGTTCGGAGTATTCGCCCGTTCGCGTGTCGATCTTGATGATGTTGCCAATTTTGATGAAACCTGGGACTGTAAACTCGGCTCCGGTTTCGACCTTTGCCGGTTTAGTCACGTTGGTTGCGGTATCGCCCTTGGCACCCGGTTGGCAATCGATAACTTCTAAATCGACGTGTGCTGGTGGGTCGAGCGCAATGGGGTTGTTGTTGAACAGCGTGACCGTACAAGTCATGCCGTCTTTCAAAAACTTCCACGCTTCGCCGGCGACGTCGGTTTTGATTTCGTACTGTTCGAACGTGACCGAGTCCATGAAAACGTAATCTTCGCCCTGGCGATACAGATACGTCACGTCCGTCGTTTCGACGTCAGCACTTTCCAACGAGTCGCCGCCCTTGTACGTTCGGTCCAACATCGTGCCGCGTACCAAGTTCCGCAATTTGCATTTATACAATGCATTGCCTTTACCCGGCTTAACGAAGAGCATATCGACCATGACGTAAGGGTCCCCATCGATCTGGATTTTGAGACCTTTTTTAAAATCACTTGTGTTGTAAGTTGCCACGACCGAGCCGGCTCCGTCAGCGAAAGGAAAAGTTGGGACTGTTTTGAACGATTCGCCCGAGATTCTAACCACAAATCGCCCGGTTGTCCTCACCGGTTCGATCAACCAAAAAACAGCGTCCGTGGCCGCACCCGATTCCTCGCCAGTTACTGGCGAGCGAAGCTGGCAAAACTCGATGCGAACCGCGATCCGGTCCGCCGCTGAATTGCGCCGGTTGCTCGATTTGCCGCCGCCAGATGACGCGACCGCGCTAGCCGAGGCGAGCTTTCCAACGTTCGTGACCCGCGAATTTTTATCCCGGATTGAGCATCGAAATGCCGCCGATCCACTGCTTCGCCAAGTCCTGCCGATCGGTGACGAAACGATCCGGTTGCCCGGGTTTCAAGTCGATCCGGTGGGTGATGTCGACGCGTCGATCGTGCCGGGATTATTGCAAAAATACGCCCGGCGAGTGCTTGTCGTCGCCACGGGTGCGTGCGGTATCCACTGTCGCTACTGCTTTCGCCGCGAGTATGACTACTCAACGTCGGCGCGACAGTGGCGTTCGATGATCGGCGAATTGACCAACCGTCCCGAAATCGACGAAGTCATCCTCAGTGGGGGCGATCCCCTAACGCTGGTCGATTCGCAGCTCGATGAATTGCTGGCGGCGATTGAATCATTACCGCACGTTCGACGATTGCGTTTTCACTCGCGCATGCCAATCGTCGTTCCGAGCCGAATCAACGATGCATTCATTTTGCGGATGCGGTCCAGCCGGTTGGCGGTATGGATGGTTATCCACTGCAACCATGCTAATGAAATCGATGCGGAGGTCGAGGCCTCGCTTGCCCGAATGGTCGACGCTGGCATTCCAGTTCTCAACCAAGCGGTGTTGTTGCGTGGGGTCAATGACGACGTCGACACGATGGAAACGCTGTGTCGGCGCTTGGTCGACCTGCGGGTCGCACCGTATTATCTGCACCAGCTCGACCGCGTCATCGGTGCGGCGCACTTCGAAGCCGATCGCGAGGTTGGGCTGTTGATGATTGAAGAACTACGTCGCCGACTTCCTGGTTACGCAGTCCCGCATTACGTGATTGAAAACGCGGGTGAATCGTCAAAGACGCCAATCGTCGGCTCATGATGACTACTGACTCTGAGCTTCTGCGGAGATAAAATCAGCCTGCAATATCACCATGACCGCGCAAAGGTTGACCATTTTTAGGTCGTTAATTTAAAGATGCTTACTTCACTCTCCTCCAGGACAATGAAGCCTAAGCGAGGAGACGGCTACCGCGCCGACATATTTCGGTAGCGTGGATTGGGCGGTTTCCGCGTTGACCGACCATTTCTCCGGAGCTGGGTGGGCCTGCGTCGAGGACTCCTTGTCGCACCCTACGTTGCAAGCGATCCCTAAAATGGGACTTTACATCGGGACGATTCCTTAGAAGCCACACGACCTCAGCGCGGGCAGGGCGA
>Ga0105045_10002967_pt1 | contig 14427 bp, 10 predicted proteins | sample MAT02_FD_78089 | JGI IMG/M metagenome (GOLD analysis project Ga0105045, IMG submission 78089) | Freshwater microbial communities from Lake Fryxell liftoff mats and glacier meltwater in Antarctica - MAT-02 (megahit assembly) | ecosystem: Environmental > Aquatic > Freshwater > Ice > Liftoff...
ACCACGCGCGGCAATCCCAGAATTGGAAACGGCGGATCGTCGGGGTGAATGGCCAGCCGTACCCCTGCCGACTCGGCTACGGGGACAATCTCACGCAGGAACGCATACAAATTTTGCCGCAACTCCCGGTCGCCAATGTCAGCGTAGGTGGCCAACGCGTCGCGAAACTGCTCCAGTGTGTAGCTCTCTTCGGAGCCGGGCAGACCGGCAATGATAGTGCGGGTCAGGCGTTTGACCTGGGCATCGGTCATGGCGTCGAGCCGGGCGCGGGCGCGTTGCTTCTGCGCATCGGTATGGCCGTATTCGGCACCGGGGCGTTGCAGGATATATAACTCAAAAGCGGCAAACTCGGTGGCATCGAACCGCAGCCCGGTCGAACCATCGGGCATGGGCGCGTCGAGATCAGTACGGGTCCAGTCCAGTACAGGCATGAAGTTGTAGCACACCGTGTCGATACCCGCCTGTGCCAGATTGACAATCGACTCTTTGTAGTTCTCGATATACTGCTGGTAGTTACCCGTCCGGGTTTTAATGGCTTCGTGCACCGGAATACTTTCGACCACCGACCAGCTTAATCCGGCCTGTTCAATCTGCGCTTTACGGCTCTCGATGTCTGCGAGGGACCAAGCCTCACCATTTTTTATCTGGTGCAGGGCCGTTACGATACCGGTGGCTCCAGCCTGCCGGACATCGGGAAGTGCTACGGAGTCGGCGGGGCCAAACCACCGCCATGTTTGTTCGAGCATATATGTAGCCCAGACGTCCACGTCTGGTTCCTGATAAATGAAAGCTACTAAAACCGGAGGTGGACCTCCGGGCTACCGGGTAAAAAAGCCAGTCGATTCACTTTTCTCCCCAACTATCTTCTTTTGTCTTGCAAACCCCTACTACGTCTGGCCGCTATCGGTGGCGAATCGTTGCGCTTCTCTTCTTAGCCACGACCATTAATTACGTTGACCGTCAGGTATTATCCTTCACGATGACCGACGAGATTTTCCGCAAAGACATGCTTGATATGGCGCCCGGTGCCGAAATGACCAAAGAAGCGACCGACCGCTTCAAGATACTTTACGGTGACGTTGACGCAGCCTTTAAATTTGCCTATGCCATTGGTTTTCTGATAATTGGCTGGCTTATCGACCGTATTGGCACCAAACGGGGCTTTGCCATCGGTATTACGGTCTGGAGCATTGCCGGTGTACTGACGGCTTTTGTGAGCAACATGGCCGGTTTACGCTGGGCGCGGGCTTTACTGGGTCTGGGCGAATCGGCCAATTTCCCGTCGTCCATAAAAACCGTGGCCGAGTGGTTCCCCCGGCGCGAACGATCTTTTGCCAATGGCCTGTTCAATGCCGGAGCCAACGTCGGTATTATTCTGACGGCCCTGGCCGTGCCGTATATGATTTTGCACTACGGCTGGCGGTCATCGTTTTTGATTACGGGTCTGATAGGCTTTGGGCTGTTGGTCTTGTGGTGGTTTACGTATAGCAAGCCCGAAGAAAACCCGAAACTTACCGCCAATGAACTGGCCTATATTCAGGGCGACGACGAGAAAATTATTCCTGTAAAAGTGTCGTGGGGGCGGCTGCTGGGCTATAAGCAGACCTGGGCATTTGCGGTGGGGAAATTCATGGCCGATCCCATCTGGTGGTTCTTCATGGCCTGGCTGCCCGATTTTTTCAACTCCAACGATGCCCTCGACCAAAAGCTGGATTTGAGTAGTTTCGGTATTCCGTTCCTCATCATCTACATCGTTTCGGACGCAGGCAGTATCTTTTTCGGCTGGCTCACTACGCAGTTTATGAACCTCGGCTGGACGGCCAACCGCGCCCGCAAAACCACCATGCTCATTTGCGCCCTCTGCGTAGTACCCATCTTCTTTGCGGCCCAAACCAGTAGCCTGACCGTAGCCATCGCGCTCATTGCCCTTGCCACAGCGGCCCATCAGGGCTGGTCGGCCAATATGTACACATTTGCATCGGACCTATTTCCGAAAAACGTGGTCGCGTCGGTAACGGGTATTGGCGGTATGTTTGGGGCCGTGGGCGGTATCCTGCTGGCCTTGCTGGCCGGGCGTATTATTACGGCCTTTGGCTATCTGCCCATGTTCATCATTGCCAGTGGTGCCTACCTGACCGCCCTGGCCATTATCCATCTGATTCTGCCCAACATGGAGCCGGTGAAAGCCGAAGAACTTACGCAGGAGATAACGGCATAAAACAAGATAAATGAAAGTTATTACATTTGGCGAGATCATGCTGCGGCTAAGCCCGCCGGGGCTGGAGCGGTTTACGCAGGCCAACGCCCTCACCATGCACTTTGGCGGCACCGAAGCCAACGTGGCGATTTCGCTGGCACAATTGGGTCTTGATGCTGCCCATGTCACACGCTTTCCCGACAATGCGCTCGGCCACTCGGCAGCAGGTTACCTGCGTCAGCACGGTGTCGATACCCAACGCATTACCTACGGCGATGGGCGAATGGGCCTGTATTTTCTGGAAACCGGGGCCGGTAGCCGCGCCAGTCAGATCATCTACGACCGTATCGACTCGGCCTTTGCCCGAATCCAGGCCGATGCCATCGACTGGGAAACCGTTCTGACCGGCACACCCGATAACCCCGTGAGCTGGTTTCACTGGACTGGCATTACACCCGCCCTCTCGCAAGGGGCCGCCGACTGCCTGCTGGCCGGTATCCAGACAGCCAACCGGCTCGGCATTCCCGTTTCGGGCGATATCGTCTATCGCTCCAACCTCTGGCAATACGGCAAGACACCTACCGATATTATGCCCGCCCTGACCGAAGGCTGTACGCTGGTGCTGGGCAGTAAATCATTATTTGCCGATTTGTACGGCGTTGAAGGCGGCAGTTTTCAGGCATCGGCTCAGGCTCTGATGGCCAAATACCCACGCATCAAGTACGTAACTGACACCAAGCGAACATCAATCAGCGCGTCGCACAACCGACTATCGGCCAAGCTCTTCGATGGCGAAACGATGTTCAAGTCCCGCTCGTACACCATAAACCCCATTGTGGACCGTATCGGCACCGGCGATGCCTACTTGGCGGGATTGATTTACGGCCTGCTTACGTTCAACAACCCGCAACGTGCCGTAGAGTTTGGTGCGGCAGCTTCAGCTCTAAAACACACCATTGCCGGCGATGCCAACTTAGCCACCGTAGCCGAGATAGAAACCCTCGAACGGGGCGATATGTCGGGGAAATTACGTAGGTAGGTCGGACCGGCCCGCCGATACGGCTCTTATCTGACCTACAAACCAAAAAAAATGAACCGTCTCTCCGTTTATCAGACTATTCAGAACGTACCGCTGGTACCCGTTTTCTACCATGCCGACCCAGCCGTTTGCACGGAGGTACTGGCCGCCTGCTACCGGGCGGGCATTCGGGCCTTTGAGTTCACCAATCGGGGCCATTTTGCCCACGAACGTTTTGCCGAACTCAGCAAACGGTGCGCCAACGATTTCCCGGACATGGCCCTCGGTGCAGGTACTATTATTGACGCGCCCACGGCTGCGCTGTATATGCAGCTTGGGGCTGACTTTGTGGTGGCTCCTGGTTTCAGCGAAGATGTAGCCCGTGTCTGCAATCGCCGGAAAGTAGCGTACATGCCCGGCTGCGCTACCCTCACCGAAGTGACTACCGCGCTGGAGTTTGGTGTTGAATTCGTAAAGGTGTTTCCCGGCGACGTACTGGGGCCGGGTTTTGTAAAGAGTATGCGCGGACCGCTGCCCTGGGCCAGTGCCATGGTGACGGGGGGCGTTGAACCCACCCGCGAGAGCCTGAGTACGTGGTTTGGAGCCGGGGCCGCAGCGGTAGGGATGGGATCGCAGCTTTTCCCGAAGGAACTACTCCAGAACCGCGCTTTTCATCAACTTGAAGCGACCATTCGTGACCTTCTTCGTATAATTGCAGAAATCAGAGAGTAACATGCCTCAACTCAACCGTACCAATCACCCCGCCCCGGAACGGCCCGAACGTATTCTGCAATTCGGTACCGGCGTTCTGCTCCGTGGCCTGACCGACTACATTGTTCAGAAGGCCAACGACGAAGGTCGTTTCAATGGCTCCATCGTCATTGTAAAATCGACAGGTACCGATACCGACGAGTTTACGAAGCAGGACAACCTCTTTACGGTATCGGTGCGGGGCGTGCAAAAGGGCGACATTATCAATGAAACCACCGTAGTGTCGGCAGTGAGCCGGGTTATGGCCGCGCCAACGCAGTGGGAGGAGATTTTACGGCTGTCCCGTAATCCTGATATAGACATCATCATCTCCAACACCACCGAGGTAGGGCTGGATTACCAGGAAGAGAACATCTTTAAACGCCCGCCCCAGTCGTTTCCGGCCAAGCTGACGTCTTTTCTGTACGAGCGGTTTCGCAGCGTGGGTGGCTCAAAGGCAAAAGGCATGATCGTAATCCCAACCGAACTCGTGACCGATAACGGCCTCAAACTCCGCGAAGCCGTCGAGCAACTGGCCAGGTACAACGAGTTGGGTAAGCTGTTTATGAAGTGGCTCAAATTCCATGTCCGCTTCTGCAATTCACTGGTGGATCGCATCGTGTCGCGCCCTACCAACGAGACGCAGCAGGAGTTACAAGCTATTTACGGCTATGAAGACGATTTACTGACCACAACCGAGCCGTACTACCTCTGGGCCATCGAAGGCGACGACCGGGTACGCCAGATGCTGACGTTTGCCAATGCCGACACTCCCCAGATCATCATTGAGGAAGACATCGATTTTTACCGTGAACGTAAACTACGCGTACTGAACGGTACCCACACGTTTACCATACCGCTGGGCTACCTCCTGGGGCTGGAGACCGTAGCCGATGAGATGAATCATCCGCTCATGAGCCGGTTTATCGAGTCGCTGATGCTGAACGAGATCGTGCCAACGGTGCCGCACTACGGCACGCCCGGCATGGACCGCGCAGCCATCGAGCAGTTTGCGAGCGACGTACTGGACCGCTTCCGTAACCCCTTTCTGGACCACCTGCTGCTGAACATTTCGCTGCATGAAACCGCCAAGATGCAGGCCCGCAACGTAGCTACACTGCAACGCTACTTCGAGCAAAACAACACCGTGCCGCAGCATATGGCCCTCGGCTTTGCGGCTTACCTGCTGTTCATGCGGGCCACAGAAGAAAAGTCAGGCGAGTTCTTCGGCGAGATCACAACCGGTGCAGGTACCATCACCTACCCCATCCGCGACAATCAGGCAGCTTACTTTTATGGGGACTGGAAAACCGTGGAGGCCGATAACCCCACCGCCATCCGCACCTTCGTACAGTCGGTCTGCGCCGATAAAGATCTCTGGCAAACCGACTTCAGCACCCTGCCCGGTTTCGTGGACGCCGTGGCCGGTTATCTTAATGCCCTCCTTGCCGACGGACCAGCCAAAACGCTGGAGAAAGCATTGTCGTGACCATGTCAATAAACAGGTTGGTGACAATAGACTAAGCTATTTTTTGTCATGCTGACGAAGGAAGCATGACAAAAAAATAATGTCGGGATCGTCAACTAACAACAGTAGCTTCCTGATGCGCGGGTAAGTCGGTGGGGGGCAGCGTGTTGGCGAAGGCCCGCGTCATCTGCTCCCGGTCAAATGCTTTTTCGTTATTGGCCAGAAAAATTGTGGCCACGCCGTTGCCGATGAAGTTGGTAATGCTACGCGCTTCGGACATGAACCGGTCAACGCCGAGTAGCAGAGCCAGCCCTTCGAGTGGAATGACGTGTACGGCGGTCAGGGTACTGGCCAGCACTACAAAACCACTGCCCGTAACGCCAGCCGCTCCTTTTGAGGTTACCATAAGAATACCGATAATGGTCAGCACCTGCGCCATTGTCAGGTCAATGCCATAGACCTGCGCCAGAAACAGCGTAGCCAATGACAGGTAAATAGTGGTGCCGTCGAGGTTGAACGAGTAGCCCGCCGGTACCACCAGCCCCACCACGGGTTTGGCACAGCCCATGCGTTCGAGTTTTTCCATTAGCGCAGGCAGGGCCGCTTCGGACGACGACGTGCCGAGTACAATCAGCAGTTCTTCTTTGATGTATTTCAGGAACGACCACAAGCTGACGTTGTAATACCGCAGAATGGCATTCAGGACCACAAACACGAATAGAAACATGGTGACATACACAGTCGTCATTAGTTTGGCCAGCGGCAGCAGCGTGGCAATGCCGTATTTGCCAATGGTATAGGCCATGCCCCCAAACGCCCCGATGGGTGCAAACCGCATCACGATGTGCAACGCCCGGAACACCCACTTCGACGCTACGGAAAACCAGCCCAGGATCCGCTCACGACCTTCGTACTGACTTAACAGCATACCTGCCACAATAGACAACAGCAGGACCTGCAACGTCAGGTTATCGGCCAGAAAACCAAGCCAGGAGAATTCCTGCGCCCGTTCTGCGTATTTCCCAATGGCGTCGTTGTTCAGGTTGCCCCTAGCGACACCTTGCCCCGGCTGAACAACGTGCGCTACCACGATACCAATCAGCAAAGCTGCCGTAGTCACGACCTCAAAGTACAGCAGAGCCTTACCGCCAACGCGGCCCACTTTTTTCAAATCGCCCATGCTGCTGATACCGAGCGTAATGGTCAGGAAAATAATGGGGTTGATAAACAGCTTGACGACATTAATAAACCACTTGCCCAGAAACTCCATCTGCACAGCGGTATCGGGCGCGAAATGACCCAGCAATGCCCCCGATACAATGGCGGTCAGGACCCAGAAGGTAAGATTGGTAACGATTTTTTTCATAGTCAGGCTAAGGAGCAAACTTATCTGCTTCAAGTATCAGTCATCTAAAAAACCCCGATGCAGTTTCCAGGTGGGAAAGATCATGTCCCAGTCTTCTCCCCAGACCAGATTACCCCGATCCACGTAAAAAGTTTTGAAGCGTTCCTGATCTTTAAACGGGTCGATATACGGATGTGAATGGGTAGCTAAACAGGGTCCGAAATCAACCGCCTTTTGGGTATTATCATTGAAGTATATGTCAACAACAAAGTTATGCAGCCATGCCGCCCCTGTAACGGCAAGAGAACGCGTCATATTTTTTTGGTGACTTTTACGGCCTTGACCTTTGTTCGATACACGTGAATTTGTGTCCATTTGTCAACAATGTCTGTTTGATAGGTCTCAATAAACGTACTGACCTCCTTCTGTTGTTTCGCCATCAGGAGTTTGACTCCTCTGATTTTTTTAAACTTGATGGTGAGTTGTTTATCATCGTAAAGCAATTCAGCTTTGGCCTGGTTTTCACCGTGTTGAACATGAACGTGAATGGGTAGATGATCGTCCGTTTGATACTCCCCCCTCTAAAGAAGGGGGATTCCTGAGTAAGATACGAACTATCGTTCCGTCTTAGCACTCAGAGGATGTAACCGCATCCCGAAGTCCAATATGTTGAGTGCCGCGTTTGCGTCCCGTTCTACGGTATGACCGTTCGCACAAGTCCAAACGCGGTCACTCAACTTTAAATCTTTGTTATGCCAACCACAAACGTTGCAAATTCGGAAACTTGGCTCAAACTGACCAATACGGAGGATGTTCTTTCCGTACCAATCGGCTTTGTAGTCGAGCATGGCGTTGAAATCAGTCCAACCCATTTCGCCAATGGCGCAGGCAAGCTTCTGGTTCTTCATCATTCCCGACGTGTTGAGCGTTTCCAGACAAATTGTATCGTACTCATTGATTATCTGAGTTGATGTTTTATGCAGGAAATCCCGGCGTTGGTTAGTAATCGTTTCGTGAAGTTTGGCAACAATCACGCGCTGCTTATGCCAGTTCTTAGACTGTTCAGCCGCCCCCTTTTTAAATCGGCGGGCCATTGTTCGCTGTTCAACCCGAAGGCGTTTGAGCGAACGGCGCAGAAACTTGTGATTCTCGAAAACCTGTGGTACGCCATTGCGGCCATCGGAAAGAACGGCAAAGGTTTTCACGCCAAAGTCAACGCCTACGGCAGTGTCACGGTTGATGGGCTTCTTTACAGGCTTGTCTTCGCCGGTTTCTACCAGAAACGATACGAAGTGCTTACCCGATGGGTTGCGGCTCACCGTGACCGTTTTAATGGCTCCTGTGAACGTTCTACTGAAAGCACACTCAACCCATTTGAGTTTGGGCAAAAATACTTTACGAGCTTCCAAATCAGCCTTCACGCCTTGCGGCAACTGAAACGACTGACGACCGCGCTTACTTTTGAATTTGGGAAAACCAGCCCCGCGAAAGAACGCAGTGTAGGCGTTATCCAGATTACGGAGCGACATCTGCAAGGCTTGCGCCGGACAGTCAGCAAGCCACGTAGCTTCTTTTTTCAGGTCAACAATCTGATTGGTGAGATCAAAGCAATTCAGCGTTACGCCGTACTGCTTATAGGCCGTTAGTTTGGTTTGAAGGCCCAAATTATACACGAATCTGCAACTACCAAACATCTGAGCAAGTTGCTCTTTCTGTTCGACAGTGGGTAGCAGACAGTATTTGTAAGCCTTTAACATGACGTAAAGTTACAGAAACTTACGCACTTCTGCAAAAGAAACGTTAATATGCCTTAGCCTACGGCCCGCACCGGCGTACCGGTCGCTTACATCCCCCACCTGAAGGAGGGGTTTTTCCGCTAAATTGTCATAAATCAAAAAGGCATATCCCACGTACTCGAATATTTTGGGCATTAGTTGCTTACTCAGTTTTTAGTAACGTTTTCCGATTTACTCAGATACTTCCTTCACATTACAACCCGCCCGTTGAAGGTCGTGATGGAGTTTGGCGCAGCTGGGGTGGGTTCGTCGGAAGCAGGGAGGGGTTGCAGACCGGGTTCGGGGCGTTTGGGAGCAAAGAACCGGTTGAACGAACGGGTGTAAAGCAAACTCAGTCCTCCGCCGGTCGTAATGGTACTGTTAAGGGTATTCTGTCCCAGAATGTTTTGCTGGTTTCGGTTATACATCTTGGCCCGCAGCCGCCCGTCGGGCGTGATCACGTATTCCAGGGTCCACTCGCCCAGCAAACTGGCCGCGTTGTACTGACTTTGGCCGTAGGTAAATCCTCCGTCGCGACTGATGCGCAGGCGGTCGTTCAGGAACCGGTACGAAAAGCGAAGTTGCAGGTTATTGAGCAGATTGTCGTTCTGCTGCGCGCCAAACGTGCCCAAACCACCTACCGACACACCCACGTCTAATTTTTCGTCCAAGTTGGAGACAATCCGACTGAGCTGATTGGACAGCAGTTCGCTCACGCTGTTGGCCAGCCCCGACCCCACCTGCCCCTGATCGAAGAACCCCGTACCTTCGGGCAGCAGCTGATTAAACAGCAGTACACTACTTACCTGCCGGGTCAGTTCCTGCTCGTTACTTTGCAGCCGCGACTCGAAGCTCGTAACCGCCTGCCGGAAGTCTGAAGAGGCCGGATACTGCTTCACGTCGAGATCGTAGCTAATGGCGGGCGAGGCCAGATCGCCGGTTAGTTTGATAATCAGATCAACCGGGTACCGGCGCGTCTGATCGGCGGTAGGGCGGGCACTTATCGTGGCCACCAAGGGAGCCAGCGACGTATATTGGGTATAAGCCGCCGACACGTCGAGCAGGGCACCGTAGGGGTCGCCGGTCCAGGTAATCCGGCTGTTGGGCTGAATCTGAAACCGTTTGTTAATCACGTTCTGGAAGGTAAACGTGTAGTCTCCCTTCTGAATCTCGTAGCTGCCGGTCATCGAAAAATCGCCGTCGGTATCCACTTTCATACCCAGCCGGCCCTGCCCATACGCTTTGATGATGTCGCCGGTTTGGCGATCGAGCTGGATTTCGCAGTAGGCATCGGGCGTGATATCAAAGTTAAAATCCATCTGAATGCGGGATAGATCAACCTCGCCCCCGGCTGGATGGCCCGTCGTAGCCGTAGTCTCGCCGGGCTTGGTAGCTGCGCCTGGCGTTGGCCGTCCGCTGCGGCTCACGAACCGGATGCGGTCATCGGCAGCTACCGACGTGGCTCCATCGAGCGGAATAAAGATGCGGGTACCTTTGTTGGTACTGGCATTGGCCCGGAGTTGCAGGTTATTGAGGGGGCCGTAGAGTTCGGCTTTGCCCGTTACAACGGCCTGTCCGTAAAACAGTTCGTTGTCTTTGGCCGCCGTATTCATAATCTGGAAGTTCTTGAAATCGGCATCGAAGCCCAGCGTAAAATACCGGAACCCGTCGTGGTAAACGCCCCCACGCAGCAGGGCCGTATTACCGTTGGGGTCGCGCAGGGTGAGCTGGCGGGCAATGATGTCGTTCTCGCCGAAATAGACTTTATCGTCGAATGTAAAGTCGGTATTCAGGTAATCGAACCGGCCCCGCCCGCCTTTAACGGCCAGTTCGCCTTTCAGAACCGGTGCCGATGGCTGCCCCGTAATGGCGATCTGCCCACTGGCCAGCCCGGCCATATTGGAAAACAGCCCTACCGTAAACGTTTCCAGAATACGCAGGTTGGCATCGGTCAGGCGGGCGTTCAGGGCCAGCGGACTTTGTATTTGGGCGGGTATGTAGTTGCCGGTCAGTTTGAGTACGTCGGTCCCGTTGCGAATTACGTCGGCATCTACGTTGAGCCGCTCGGTGGTCTGATCCCAGGCCAGTTGCCCGTGTAAATCGCCAATGAGTGCCTTGTTGTAGGTAAGCGTATCAATAGTCAGGCGGCTCTCTATAATAGGCTGCTGGTATAGATTGCGCACCGATACCTGCCCGTTGAGCTGCCCGCCCAGATCGGTCTGCAACACAGAATTGAGCGATGTTAGTCGAAAATCATGCGCATCAATAGTCAGCGCATGGGCCGTATCTGCCGAAATCCGGCCTGATGCGCGAATAAACTGCTCCTGATTCTGCACCGACAGGTTGCGAATGGTGTAGGCATCGCCCACTTTCCGAATCAGACTCCGTGGGTTCAGCCGCCAGTCGGCATCCAGCACGCGCAGCCTTGACGGGCGGAACGTCAGGTCAATGGCATCGCCCTTAAACTGAATATCACCATTGAGATCGGCCTGGTTAGACCCATCGGCCTGCTCAATGCGGCTGGTGAATCCAATATGATCCACGTCCCAGGACGCTTCGGCCACCAGATTGCGGGTGGGCAGCAGCGAGGTCAGCGTTTGCCGGGACGACGTCAGCACCGCCGAGGCCAGTACGTCGGGCGCGTTAACATATTTAGAACTGGTCAGATCGAGGGTGCTGCGGCCAAATCCCAGCTCATTCAGGTTCAGCGAATCGGTGGTGAGGGTGGCGGTCAGAAACGCCAGTTTATCCATCGTAAACCGGCCTTCCAGTTCAGTAGCCGGTGCCACATAAACCGACGGCGCGAAGAACGTCAGCAACGGCCCGATGGCTTTGGTCGTAAACTGAAAATCAACGCCGTAGCGGTCGGTCTGCGTGGTATCTGTTTGTCTGCGTCGTTTGTAATACGCTTTCAGCCCGGCGTCGTCGCCCATGAAGTAAAGCCGGTATTCGCGGGCCAATCGTGCCAGATCGGTCAGGGTCTGCTGGGGCTGAAAGGTTCCCTGCATCCGGGCGGTCAAAAACTCGGAGTCCAAATCGAAATAGCGTTGGGCGGCACCCCGCTGGGCGGCACCCCGCTGGACACCGGCAGAGTCCGGGCTGGTTACTTTGCGGGTTTCGATTGTTGATTGCAGGGTCAGCGCACCCACCGAGAGGCTTCGGTTACTCAAGCTCAGGGTTGCGTTTTTCAGGGCTACGTCGCCGGTAAGTTCGTTAATCGTATTGCCAGTGAGCTGCACATTGAGGTCGGCCCCCACCACAAGCGAATCAGTCAGGTAGCCCAACGCCCGTAAATCGGCCCGCTGCACCGTACCGCGCAGGTCGAAGCGGTTTCGGGGCTGACTCAGATCAAAATCACCGTCGATGACCAGACTCGCGTTTGGGTCGCGCAAACCGAGCTGCCCGTGAAACAGAGCCTGTTGCAGATTGCCACGCATGGTCACGTTGCGGTAATCGTAGCCTTGCCAGCCAAACCGGTCCAGCTTTGCGTCCACGTCAATAGTGGCCTGCATCAGGTCGGTACCACTGCCCGTAATGCGCCCGGCACCATCCATACGGCCAAATTCGTCGGGCCGGCCAATCAATTGACCCAGATTCAGGTTCCGGGTGGTCAAATCGGCTTTGTACGTGATGGGCTTCGTATTGGTGGCCAGCGTCAGGTTCAGATTACCCGACACGTCGCCGAGGGCCGTTTTCACCGTACCACTCGTTTTGAAATCATCGAATGCACCGGCAAATTTCAGATTGAAATTTGCCACACCAAATGGCTGAATAACCGCGTTAAAATCAGGATCGGGATAATACTGCCGGATGTCTGCTGCGTGAATCACCGAGGGCGCGAAGGCGAAACTGACCCGCGTCCGGTCCATGTCTGGCAGGCCAGTCCAGGCCATGTTACCCACCAGTCGGCTGCGCCCGCCGGGGCCAAAGCGCAGGTCGGTTTTTGTAAGCGTAAAGTCGTTGACGGTGCCGTAGAAGTTGCCCGTCAGCAGCCAGGTTTCGTCCAGTCCGCGCAGGTAGTCCGAGAAAAAGCCGAGGTCTTTGGCCTCTACGATGCTGTTGCGAAAGTCGGCCCGCATCCTGACCTGACTATTAAATTCGCCGAACGCCGAGGGCTTATTGTACAGAAACGTGATATTATCGCGGATGATCGAGTTACCGATACGGGCATTGAGTCCGGCCAGTTCGAGTTTGGTATTACAGTACAGCAGCCGGGTGTCCAGTTTCCTGATGCGCAGACGCGAGTCCCGGTCAATGCCCGACATACCCTTGATATTCAGCGCAACGGTATCGCCCAACACCAGCAGATTGGTGGCGTTGGCGTTGATATGCTGGATGGTAAAGTGATCGTAGTCGAAACGTTTGGGGTCGTTCAGCAGCGGCTCGCGCGGGTCGTAAAGCGTGTACGAACCGTCGGCCAGGGTTACGCGCCCTACGGTAAACGGCACGTTCTGGTCGGGTATGCCGGGGTTGTTAGGGTCGGTGGTCAGTTCTTCGATGCGGGCCACAAACTCATCGAGGTTAGTATCACCATTAGCCGGGTTCTTAATCATCTGCACGTTGGGCTGGTACAGCACCACCTCGTCGATGTGCAGATTGTGCGCCGACGAGTCGATCAGGTTACGGAGGTTGTAGTTGGCATCGAGCCGCCCGACGGTAATCATAGGCCGGTTCTGGCGGTCCAGAATGCTGATTTCTTCGAGCGTGAGTGAGTCAAACCATTTGATGGATACGCCCCCAATCGTGACGGGGAAAAGCAGTTTTTCGGACAGGTACGTTGCCCCTTCCTGCACCAGCCGCGTTTGTACCGCCGGTATCTGCACCGCCAGAATAGCTCCCACCAACAGGCCAATTCCCGTCAGAAACAGGAACAGCAACGTTTTAAGCAATATGGTGAAGAACGAACGCAATGCGGGGGTACGTTGGCTGACGCAGGTGGTATGTTACACTGAACAACTCTTAAAACTGAACGGTTTAGGCGTAACTTTCCTTATTGGAACTACAAAAAACATGCTTAATTGAGTATATGGCAACTATTCTGGCCATTGAATCTTCCTGCGACGAAACCTCGGCGGCTGTCCTGGCCAATGGGCAACTCCTTTCCAACATCGTTGCCACGCAGTTGATTCACGAGCAATACGGCGGTGTGGTGCCAGAACTGGCCTCGCGGGCGCATCAGCAGCACATTTTGCCCGTTGTTGACCGGGCATTACGCGACGCAAAGGTACTAAAAAGTGACCTTTCGGCGGTAGCCTTCACGCGGGGGCCGGGGCTGCTCGGTTCGCTACTGGTGGGCGCGTCTTTTGCCAAAGCCTTCGCGCTGGGGCTGAACATTCCGCTCATTGAAGTCAACCACATGCAGGCGCACGTGCTGGCCCACTTTCTGGAAGACCCCAAACCGCCGTTTCCGTTCCTGTGCCTGACCGTGAGCGGGGGACATACGCAACTGGTGCGCATCGACGGCCCGCTCGCTATGACCGTAATCGGGCAGACGCAGGATGACGCTGTGGGCGAAGCGTTCGACAAGTCGGCCAAGTTGCTCGGACTCCCCTACCCCGGCGGGCCGCTCATTGACCGCTACGCCAAAGACGGCAATCCGCTGGCCTTTCGCTTCCCCACCACCGACATGCCCGGTCTGGATTATTCGTTCAGTGGTATCAAAACGGCTATTATGTATTTTTTGCGGAGCCATACTGCGGATAATCCCCATTTTGTTCAGGAAAACCGGGCCGATATTTGCGCCAGTATTCAGCATACGCTGGTGCAGATGCTGCTGACCAAACTAAAGCGGGCGGTGCAGGAAACGGGCATCCGGCATATTGCCATTGCCGGGGGCGTATCGGCCAACAGCGGCCTGCGAACGGCCCTGACGCA
>Ga0105045_10002970_pt1 | contig 14418 bp, 7 predicted proteins | sample MAT02_FD_78089 | JGI IMG/M metagenome (GOLD analysis project Ga0105045, IMG submission 78089) | Freshwater microbial communities from Lake Fryxell liftoff mats and glacier meltwater in Antarctica - MAT-02 (megahit assembly) | ecosystem: Environmental > Aquatic > Freshwater > Ice > Liftoff...
CGGAAGTGATCAAATAGTTCTTTTTTTCCTACAGTTTCTATGCTGATTTGGTTCGATGGATGCCGCGTTGCTTGTTATTTTTAATTACTGCTGTATAAAAGAGAATCGCTAGCTGACTTCCAGAATTAATGTATCCCTTTCCAATCAAGTACTTTTTCACTTCACCCAGATGACGATTGGTACAGTACTAAAAAAAGTTTCTGATAATAATATCCTGGTTAAACTTGGTTCAACTTAATTTCTATTTGGACACTCAAGTGCTGCCCGCCGACTGAATTGCTGAAGGTATGCTCCACATTCCCTTGGACTTTGGCGAACGAAACCTGCGAGCTTTAGCGCTCATCTGGATATTTGCCATATAGCTATCAAAATACTGGCACACCAAAAAAAGGCCGCTGTAAAATACAGCGGCCAAAATTGTAAACAGATTAAAATAATATTTTAATTATTTGCTGTCATCAATGGATTTAGCAATAATTCACTTGCTGGTATTGGCCACACGTATGATACAGATGTTGGTGCAACACTTCCTGCAGAAGCTTTTGCAGGAAAGGTAGCACCCAACCGCATGATGTCAAGCGAACGAAATCCTTCTCCAAGTAATTCAATCCTTCTTTCATTTAGGATAAGATTGATTAATTCATCTTTAGTAACTGGTGCAAATGTAGTAGTAGCATCAGAACGCTGCCGTACTGCATTTAAAAGCTCCAGTGCTCTTGCATCAACAGCCGCTCCGGATCTTGCCAACGCTTCCGCTAAATTAAGCATCACCTCGGCATACCGTATGATTGGCACATAATTGTTTAAATCGTCGTTTGACTTAGTCCATCTGGCAGGTGTACTACCTACGGCTGGAGTAAGGAAATTGGTTTTGCGGGCGTCTGTTGTTTTCCAGTTTTCGTCAGCCAATATTCCTGTTGCTATTAGACCAAATTCCGTAGTCCAGTATTGACCAAGCCCGTTTTGTCCTCCAGGCGAATTGTTAACTGTCATTGGAAGACTAAATACATTCTCAGCAGACGTGTACGGCGACCTGAAAGCTGATAAAACAGAGGGCGCAAGGCGATTGGTGATATTAGCAGGTGATTGAAACGGTGCTGCCACTGAAACAATCTTATTTGCCTCGGTAATAACAGATGGATAATTGCCCATTGCAAGATAAACCCTTGCTTTTAAGGCTATGGCTGCATTCTTGTGTGCACGAACCACGTTGCTGTCGCCTGTAATCCCGTAAGTAGCAGGGAGGTTCGCTTCCGCAAAATTGAGGTCGGCAAGTATTTGTGCAAAAACTGCTGTTTGTGTGGCCCTTGCTATACTAGCACCCTCCGGACTTTTATTGGGCGTCAATCTCAACGGTACACTTGCACTCGCCCCATTATCCGCATTGAATGGACGACGTGCGTACAAACTTTGCAGGTAAAAATAACTAAGGGCCCTGCAAAATTGAACTTCACCCTTGTAGGCACTTGCAACTGTGGGTGCTAACAGACTGGCATTTGCATCAATCCCTTCCAATACCACATTGGCCCGGTTAATGGCTGCATAACCTGCAGACCACATATTTTCCACCTGGTTATCGTTTGATGGTAAAGAAAAATTCCACACACTTACTGCGGTTACCACATTATTGGTTGCATTGATCCAATCTTCTCCCCTAACATCCTGATAAATCAACGCCCTACCGCCAAGAAACTGTCCACTTTTGACGGCGGAATACACCCCAAAAACCTGCTGTGCAATACGCGTTGACGTAGAAAAAGCACTAACATCTGACAATACCGTTTGAGGAATCGGACTTAATCTTTCCTTGTCACAACCGGTAGCAACTATAGCTGCTAGCGTTAAAACAGCCAACGGTTTATATATGGTATTTTTAATATTTTTCATTTTTTATGATTTTGATGTTAGAAACCAACGTTTATACCCAAAGTGAATGTTCGTGCCTGACCTACTGTATTCCTATCTACACCGGGAGTTAAAGCAGTATTACCATTCACGGAAATTTCAGGATCTACTCCGGGGTAATTGGTTATGATAAACGGATTAAGTGCCTGCGCATACAATCGAATGCTGGATATATTGATTTTATCAACCCAATTTTGTTGAAGTGTATAACCAAATGCGATACTCCTAACCCGCAGGAAATTGCCACTAAAAAGATTGGCATCAATGGGAATTGCCGACCCATTAGAAAAATTATCATTGTAAACAATGCGGGGAATATTAGTCACATCCCCCGGTTTTTGCCATCGATTTTTAACTTCCTGAATATTGTTCCAGAAACGCTGGTCGAGCATACCTGCCCTTGACCCAAAATATACTTTATTGCCCAAGCTATAAAATGCATCAATATTCAAATCAAACCCTTTGAAATAAAAATTATTGCTAAATCCTCCATAAACTTTTGGTAAAGCAGTTGGATCAACCACCCCATCAGAAGCTATGCTGATTGGCGGGGCAATAGTGCCATCACGATACTTCCACCTGTTTGCCGGGGCTTCAGCAAAATTAAACAACACATCGCGACCACGTCCATCTACAAATACACGCTGGCCTGTTGTTGGATCAACCCCATTGGTTTTAACCACAAAAAAGCTTCCCACAGGTTGTCCTACACGGGTAATGTTTGTACGTTCTAACCCGGTAATGCCAATTATTTCGGGTACACCAGGTGCCAATGCCGTTACCTCATTTTTTTGTGTAGTAATATTGATGCTGGTGTTCCATGTAAAATCTCCTTTTTCAATAACTTTTGCGCCAAGTGTTAACTCAATTCCACGGTTATACATGTTGGCGGCATTGGCCTGGATAGAATTCCCCGGAACTCCCATGCTGCTCGGTAAAGGCCGGTCGATGATAAGATCTGTGAGCTTGGTGTCGTAATAACTAAATTCACCCGTAATACGATCTTTAAATAACCCAAATGAAAACCCAAGATCCATTTTGGTACTGGTCTCCCATCGAAGGTTTTGATTACCGGCCTGAGAAAAAGCCAGTGTAGGATACCCTAATCCATATTGGAAAGCACTAAATGTAGATAGACTTCCAAAATTACCAACTGCCGCCAAATTTCCAACCTGCCCGTAACTGCCCCTGACTCTAAAGCTGTTTACCGTATTGGAAATTTTATCCCAGAACTTTTCTTCTGAAACATTCCAGGAAACACCAGCTCCGTAAAAATTACCCCATTTCTTTCCCTCTGCAAAAGCAGAGTAACCATCTCTTCGGCCTGTTAAGCTAAGCACATACTTGTTTTTGAAGTTGTAGTTGAAACGGCCAAAATAAGATAACAGGTAATTTTCTGTAAGCAAATTTCCAACGGGATTATTATTGATTGTAAAATTCCCCTGGAACTCGTTAAAAAACTGGTCCGTGAGCCCGGAACGGGATGCACCAAAGCGGTTGAATTCCGTACGCTGTTCTTCATGACCTGCTGTAACGTTAAAATTGTGTTGGTTCTGTAAGGAAAAATCGTAAGTAAGATAGTTTTGAAAATTACTGATGTTGTACCTGCCAGCTACACTGAATCCCGACCCGTCATCATCAATGGTAGAAGTAGAGCCCACGCCATCGCCATGAAGACTGTTGTAAAAGGTTTCATCCAAACCAGATTGCCAGTTCACCCCGTATTGACTCCTGAAATTCAAACCCTTTATTATCTTGAAATCGGCATAAATATCGCCCTGTAATTGGTCAACTATTGATGTGATTTTGTTTAAATCACGAACCATTACCGGATTTATAAGACCTGAATTGATACGGTTTCTATTGCGGCCGATTTGGTTAAACTGGTTACGCAAAGTAGGATTGTCGATACCCATAATATTATATCGTCCATCAGGCCGGTAAGCTGAAACATTGGGAGCTGTTATAAACGCTAACCTTGCCGCACCGGCTGTATTGAATGGCGTTCCAGGCAATGAACCGGTACTCGGCGATTGTGTATTTCCCCTGCTGAAATTAAAATTTGCTCCCACAGTGACCCATGTATTTACTTTTTGTTCAATGTTCATGCGCATCTGCATACGCTTGAAAGTATTGGTTTGAATCATACCTTCCTGGTCAGAGTAATTGGTGCTAAAAAAATAGCGGGTGCCTGCATTGGCACCAGATACACTCAAATTATGGTTTTGCTGAAATCCGGTTTGATAGACTTCATCCGCCCATTTCGTGTCTACAACCTGGCCGTTAAGTGTATCCAGAAAAAATATAGGTGAGCCTGGTACGTGTCCGTTAAATACTGCCCCGGGCTGGTTTCTAATGGCTTCGTTTTTAATATCGACATAGTCCCTTGCCCCTAATACGTCAAACACCTTAAACGCCTTGGTAGAACCAACCCAGGCGTCATAGCTTACTTTGGCTTTGCCGGATTTACCCTTTTTTGTGGTAATCAACATTACGCCGTTTGCAGCCCTGCTACCATATATTGCAGAAGATGCGGCATCCTTTAGCACTTGTATGTCTTCAATATCATTTGGATTTAAATTACCTAACGCATTGTTGGCACTAAGGTTAGTTGAGATGTCTCCAGACAAAACAGGAACACCATCTATGACTACCAAGGGCTGAGATGAGCCCGATATGGAATTTACTCCCCGGATGCGAACAACAGGTGGGTTGTTTAGAACTCCATTTGGTAGGATTACATTTAACCCAGCGGCCTTTCCACTTAAAGCCTGTTCGAAACTTTGTACCGGTACATTCTTAATTTTATCAGCGTTGATTGAAGAAATGGAGCCAGTAACATTTTTCCTCCGTTGTGTACCATAACCCGTTACAACTACTTCTGATAAGCTTGTGTTGGAGCTAATTAGCGAAAAACTAAGAACGGATGCTTTTCCCAAAGATTTGGTGACTGTTTCAAAGTCAATTGCTGAAAATGTAAGAGATTTTACTCCTTCAGGTAGGGTAATCTTGTAATTCCCATCTGCATCTGTTTGAGTTCCTGATTTACCGCCAGGACTTACTATGGAAACGCCTTGGAGTGGCGCTCCCCTTTCATCTTTAATTGTTCCGGTAACAATCTTTTGTGAAAACAACTGACTGGAGGAACACAGCAGTACTACACACAAGTACAATAATTTCTTCATAAGCTCTTTTTAGGTTTTTAGATTTTGTTTAAAATTTGAGTTGAAAGTGAATAATTATGACAATTAACATTTTAATAACGCTGCACCATTGAAAATTGTTTAAAATGTGAGAAAGACAAATTTTGGTATTCTGAGCCTATTTTTTCCAAATAAAACTCGATAAATACTTAACACCATCCTATTAAATACAAATAATTAGTGGAAAACTCTAACTAAAGATTTTATTATTTTTTATTTTAATATTTCAAAATTCCGCTTTTTTCGACTGAACAGGCTGAAAATAGGCTGGCGGAAATAAGGTCTTCAGTAATTTAATTTGCTTATAATTAATTTTCTCTGGCTGATCTTCTGAAAGTGAAAAACGATACCGGTAACCAAACAAGATTTGTAATAACGACCAATAACAACGTTACCTGAGTTAGCAATCCTATCACAAAAGTTCCGCCAGTTTATAGGATTTAGGCCACTATTAATATCTAATGAGTTAACAGTGTATTCTTTATTAAACGAAATATTTTTAAATCTAAAAACCCCGATTAATAAAATCGGGATTTTTTGTGAGTTTTTTTATTAAAATTGCTTACGGCAATAATACACCGTCAATAATATGTAGCACACCGGGACGAGCGGTTGCTGTTCCCGCAAAATAAAGGAAATCGGCTCCTGTTACTTTTACCGCAGCAGCGTTGCTAATTCCTTTTACATTAATACCAGTACTGTTAACAGTTATATCAAGTGTTGTTCCCTGGGCTGTAGTTAATGCTGTTGCATTTGTAAAATCAACCGAAAATGCTCTACCCGCCCTGTTTAATGGAGAAGATAAAACGACCGATGTTAACGAGGCAGCAGGTATCACGTGATAGCGGATAATATTACTTAGGACAACAGGATCAGCAGCTTCAATTGAGGCAATATCTGCAAAACCTGCAGTTTGAAAAGCAGCATTGGTTGGCGCCAATACCGTTAACAAGGTAGTTGAAGTATTTACAGTTGCTGCTAAACCTGCTCGTGTAATGGCAGCAGCTAGAAAAGTAAGATTAGGATTAGCCCCTAAAGTTCCCATCAGGTTGTTAGCGGGCGGCATTAAAACGCCATCAATTTGGTGAATAACGCCATTGATAGCAAGTGAATTAACCTTACTTATTTTCTTACCATTTAAAAAGGATGAGCCTGCATAAAAAGAAGAATTCAATATTTGCCTGTTTATATTGTTGTAAGCGGCATTCGGACCAGGCAACAAATCTGTAGATAAAATTCTGCCAGAAATGATGTGGTTCCTTAAAACAGATCTCAATAGATTAACCGGTAATGTTGCGACAGTTGCTACAGTAATACCAGCACTTGCAAAAGCAGCATCAGTAGGTGCAAAAATAGTATAATTACCTAACAATGCGATGTCAGCATCAAGTTCGGTGCGCTTAACCGCCGCAACAAAAACAGTAAGGTTACTTTCTTTACTTGCAACCGCAACAAGATTATCTGAAATACCAGGAGCGAAAGCAATATTTTGTTCTCTCTTGTCGCAGCTTACAAAAGTAATAACTACAATAAGCACCAGCATACAATACTTACTCATTAATTTAAATTTCATATCAAATAGAATTAATTGTTTTTAAAATTATTGCGTAATTAACCAACCAACATACTTAAAGTTTTCACTTACTTGAACTTCGGTATTACCACCTAATAAAAATACCACCTGAGCTACAGTACCCGCAACTGCAGGCGCACCTGGGTTACGTATTACCCATCGGGCAAACCCAAAACTTGAGTTGGCCGGTATAGTAACCGCTGCATCTAACAAATCATAATGTACTCCAGCAACGGCCGTTGAAAAGTTAGGTGCAACCTTAACAGTAACTATTTGAGGCGTAGATTTTTGAGCACTTACTAAGTTAATACGCATACGGATTGTGTCATGTGGAGCCACATTAATCCTACGGGTTATTGCAGTATCAAGTGCTGCGTTTAAACTTCGTCCGTATCCGGTAGGTACACGATTTAACAAAGGAAACGGTAATCCACCAGATTTAGTTGTATAGGTAGCAACATCAAACTCTACTATGCTACCACTCCATTTTATGTCTTCGTTTTTAATACAACTGCTCAAAAACATACATAAGCTTAAAGCAATGCAGCATATTGAAATATTTTTTTTCATAATTACAATTTAAAAAAATTAATAGCCAAAATTTTGTTCCAGTTTCGGATTGGTATCTATTTCCCTTGTTGGGATATTTGCCAATACTTTAAAATCGGTGTAAAGCAAAGTTGCGTAAGGTGCTGTTTTAACAATATCAACACCCCTGCGTTTCAAATCGAAAAAACGATGACCTTCAAAAGCAAATTCGACCCTGCGCTGTTTAAGTATCTCATTGAACAAAGCAATACCAGTTAAAGCGTTGTCGGCACTTTGCTGTGTTATAATATAATTGGAATGCCTGTTTTGCTTAAGCATGATTAAGTCAGCAAGCGCTGCTGTTTCATTAAAAACGGCAGATCCCGGAGTAGATAAAGCTTCGGCACGGTTAAGGAATAATTCTGCTACACGTATTAAAGGAATATTATCAAGGTTTTGAACACCACTCTTTCCCATATATTTGGTACACTCTACCCTTGCAGTACCACGACCAGCAGTCCCTTGCTCATAAACCAAGTTCCGTACATCATCTGATCTTGAAGAGATTATCCCACCCGCAAATGTGGCTGTAATTCCCATGTCGGTAAGTAAAGTTGTTTGAGGCACTAAATCCCCAAAACCACCAGTCAGGCCGACATTACCTGGAACGATAAGTGTCGTAAAAGAAGTTTGTAAAGATTCGTTAACTCCTATGTTCTCAGCAGGATTGATAAAGCGCAATTCAAAAATAGATTCTGGATTGATAGCTGTTCTCCAACCGTTCAAATAAGCTGCACTCGACATTAATCGGCTACCTACCGCTGCAATCGCCAGATCGGCATAAGTTTTACAAGTTGCATAATCTTTATTATACAATGCAACTCTGGAAAACAATGATTGTGCTGCAGTAAGCGTTGCCAACTGAGGGTAAGCAGAAGATCCTAAATTGGTAGTTAATTGTGTTGTAGCTGCTGTAAGATCTCTGTATATCTGGGCGTAAACAGAATCAACTTTTGCTCGGGGCAATATAGTTGAAGCTGCATCGGACGTAGTGGTTGGCGTTGTTAGAACAATTGGAACACCACCCCTATCTAAACCCTGAACACCTACACCTGGATCGTAAGCATAAGTGCGAACCAAATCAAAATAGCACAATGCTCTTAAAAATTTTAATTGCCCTTCCCAGTTATTTCTTTCTGCAACGGTAACTGCCGGAGCTACATTTAATGATGGGATAGCCGCTAGTATCAAATTTGCTTCAGCAATTGCAAAGTAATCTAATTGCCAGTTAAGAAAATGTGCCCCTTGCACGTTATTGACTTCATTTACTAAACGACCAGATTTATTAGTTGCAAAACCGTTGTCAGACAAAGCTTCGGGATGTGTAATTAAATCGCGTCCATACAGCCGGTTGTTTTTTAAACGGGCGTAAACGCCTAAAATTGCTGCGTTAACGTTTTCTCTGGTTGTTAACACAATATTGGCATCTACAGACTGGCGAGGCTCTACCAGCAGATTTTTTTTACAACTTGTAAAACTTGCAAAAAATACAAGCACTAAAGTTGATATTATTAATAATTTCTTCATTTTAATTATATTTTTTTCGTTAGAATCCAATTTGAATACCAGCATTAAAATTCTTTGTTTGAGGTATAATACCTGTTGATACTCCTACAAATTCAGGATCGTATCCCGCCCAATCAGATATCGTAAAAAGATTTTGTCCCTGAACGTAAAACCTTGCATTTGACAGTTTTAATCTTCTTGTGACAGTTTGTGGCAAGTCATAAGAAACTCTTACATCTCTAACACGAATAAAATCTGCTTTCTTCCATAATCTGCTAGATCCTGAGACATGGTTAACACCACCTGGTTCGGTACCAACGTTAAAAAATCTTGGGTAAGATGTCATATCACCTGGTGACTTCCAGGCATTTTGATAAGGCGTTACTAAACCGTTAAATGTACGATTTCCATTTTCCGACAAAAAGTTCACCTGGCCATCTGTAGCGAGTAAACCATATTGGTAAGTAAACAATACATCTAATGAAAATCCCTTCCAACTCATCGTGTTTGTTAAACCACCAAAATGGTCAGCCTCACCATCACCAATGTAGCGGCGGTCACGTAATTGAGGACTGTAAGTAGTGTTATTGAAAGTATCTATAAAAGCAGGTCTGCCAGTTGCCGGGTTTACACCAGCGTACACTTGTGTGAAGACACTATTGATAGAACGGCCTACACGAAAGGAAGGATCACCAGGTAATACCTGCAATCCATCATATAATTTACGAACCGTATTGTAATTAAATGCAAAATTGAAACTTACATTCCAGCGAAATCCGTCAACCATTTTAGGGCGAATTATTTCTGCATTTAGCCCAAATTCAATACCCCTATTTTCTAAAGAGCCTATATTTTGTGTAAAGTTTGAAACGCCGGTTTGCCAGGTTACAGGACGAGGTAATAGCAAATCATTTGTTAGACGCTGATAAACTTCTACAGAACCACTTAGGCGGTTATTTAAAAAGCCATAGTCTAATCCTAAATTAATGGTTTGGTTTCTTTCCCAACGAATATCCGGGTTACCCAACTGGGTGTAATTTATACCAGCAGATTGGTTGTATTGTAATCCAGCTCCAAAAAGTGATCTGGAATCAAAGTTGCCAATTTGATCACCACCTGTTTGTCCCCAGGATCCTCTTAAACGTAGTGAACTAATAAATTTCACTTTATCCATAAATTTTTCATTATCTATATTCCACAAACCAATTACGCTTGGAAACCATCCGAAAGTATTGTTTGTCCCAAAACGGCTAGATCCATCACGACGAAGTATTGCTGATACTCCAAAGCGATCGTCATAACCATAGTTTACGCGACCAAAGACACCTGATCTTTTAAAACCAGTCCATGCCTGACCAACAGACTCGGCGGTTGCCGCCGCATTAATAGTTGTAAACTGATAAGAAGGAAAGGCAATACCAGCGGCACTGATGGCCTCATTTATGTCTCTGCGATATTCTACCCCAAGTAAGCCGTCAATTTTACTTTTATTAAATACTTTATTAAAATTAATGGTTTGAGTAGTTAAAAAATTGGTATTCCAATCGCTCTCCACTGTACCACGACCTCTTACACCAAAACCATCATTTGTTCTTGGATCCCTGTAAAGATTTCCTTGTACCAAACGATAATCAAGAGAGAAAAATGAACGGAAATTTAGCCAGCTATTTATTTTATAATCTGCTGCAAATGCACCAACCAACTGATTTGTACGCTGCAGACCTGAGTTAAAATCGTTTACAGCAACAATATTTTGATTTAATACTCCAGCAAATGCTTGTGCTGGAGGTAAGCCAAAATAGGTATTATCGGCATTGCGAAGACGATTAATAGGTAATATCAAAGAGCCAGCAAAAATTGGGCTTCCTAAAGATGAACCGCTTACGCCAAATGGAAGCTTCTGTTCAAAAGTACTCAGACTTATTTTCGTAGTGAGGGTTAGTTTATCTGTCGCCTTATGCGTAATATCGGAATTGAGTGCAAACCTGTTGAAATCTACTTTATTGATGATAGTACTTTGGAAAGTATTAGAGACACCCAAATAGAAAGTTGTTTTATCATTTCCACCGCTCATACTGAGATCATAATTACGAATCCTACCTTTCTTAACTGCTAGATCCTGCCAGTCGAACGAAGGTAATACAGCGATCATTGAATCCGCCTGAGCTAAAGTAAAAGCATTGGTAGTAGCGGCACCAACACCAGTTGCGTTGGAAAGTTCTCCCAAAATAGAACGCTTGGCGTTTAAGACTGTGTAGCCCGCAACTGTATTACTGTTTGCATTGAAAGTAGCTTGTGTTCTGGCATCAATATATTGTTGGGTGTTAAGTACATTAAACTTTTTTATTGGATCGGCTGTTCCAATAAATGAATTAAAAGTAAATTTAGTTTTACCAGCTTTTCCTTTTTTCGTAGTTATTATAACTACGCCATTCGCCGCCTGTGATCCATAGATTGCTCCACTTGCAGCATCCTTTAGTACATCGATACTTTCTATATCATTTGGATTTAAAAAAGCGAGGGGATTGTTTTGAGTAAAGTCACCATCGCTTCTGATATTCAACTGAACACCATCAACAATATAAAGTGGCTGGTTACCTGCAAGATAAGATCCGGTACCACGGATTCGTACATTTATTGCACCGCCTGGAATACCATTATTTGCCTGAACCAATACTCCTGCAGCACGCCCCTGTAACGCTCTATCTACGGATGTATTAGGCAAATTGGCAATTTCTTTACCCTTAACAGAAGAAATGGCACCACCTTCATCTCTTTTTTTACGAACCTGATAACCAGTGACTACTACTTCCTGTAAATTTTTGTTGGATGAAGCAAGCGTAAGATTAAAAACGCTTTTGTTACCCACCGGAACATCTATTGAAACGTAACCTAATGTGGATACAACTAAGGTTTTAGCACCATCAGGCAAGGTTATTTTAAATTCACCATTCTTACCAGATATAGCACCTATACTAGATCCCTTGATTAAGATTGAAACATCTGGAAGTGGTGTACCATCTTTATCATCTGTTACTTTTCCGGTAACAGTCCTTTGTGCAAACAAATGGCTGGAGGAACACAGCAGTACTATGCACACGTACAATAATTTCTTCATAAGCTCTTTTAAGGTTTTTAGATTTTTTTAAAAAGTAGGCTTGAACCTGGATATTTATGACAATTAACATTCTGATAACGCTGCTCAATTGAAAAATGTCCAAGAAATCTCCAAACGGCAAATGTTGGTGTTCTAATGTTATTTTCCAAATAAAATTTTATTTTTATTAACAAATACTAACATAATCTGCCTGGTTTCTTAGCATTATTTGTTTTTCAAATGCTAACCTTGTTCTAAAATAGCTGATTAAATTAAACTTCAATTTTAGTCTAATCCTAAAAATATCAATTGTTTCATCCTACCCAAACTCAAAAAATATTATTTAGAACCATTTGACTCAAATAATTTTTCCGATTTATTTATTTTAATTTACAAAAGCCAAGCTGCCACATTGCAAATTGCAGCTTGTAATTAAAGAAATATTATGTGATGGATAGCATTTAGTCCACCCCAGTTTGAGCTGGTATATTTTAGGTTTTGATAAGTATTATATGCATACGTATTCTTATGCTCATTGATATTTGGGTTCCTTCAAAACAAATAGCCAGTTGAAGCTGGTTATCCACTTCAACTGGCTTATCAAATAAAATTTCCCTACGTCCAATTTATCCTTATTAATCTTTCAGGCCCAGGTAAGCTTGTACCTGTTTATAATCTTTCCAGTCAATGGTTTTTACGCCACGACCGGAAGGAGTTCCGCCGGGGATTAATATATACCTGTACTGATAACGTTTATAGGTTCTGCGAACGAACGAGCTTGCGTCGTCACTTGCTATCAATGTTATTAATTTATTACTGAAATATGGATTTATGATAATACCTATCAGGAAGGGTTCATAAAGAGGTAATGGTATCACAAACTGACCATTGGTAGAATCGCTTCCAGCATTTAAATACACTTTGATGGAGCCCTTATTTAGAATAGAATCAACCAGTTTAGGGGCATCGATCTCCGCAATCCAGGCACTGCTGTCGGCATTTGCAGGTTCAAAAGTTACATCAAGCCAAGGCGAATAAATAATATTGGCGGTGCCTGTTGCTCCAGTGGCACCAGCCGCACCGGCAGCTCCAGCCCCACCAGCAGCTCCATTTGCCCCGTTTGCACCTTGCGGACCTGCCGCACCAGCAGGGCCTGCCGGGCCTTCTTTACTACAGGATACCAGTATTACAATAGAAGCAAAAAATAAACCAGCCAGATAATTAAACTTAAATTTCATAATCATTTTTTTAAAGTGTTAGTGAGAAGTTTTTGGAAAATTGAGCACAGTTATAAATTATTTTTATCAGAAAAATGAATTTATGCATTTTTATTTAGGATTTACATTACCGTTAAAAAGTACCAGTAAAATAGAATTTTCCATCTATTAAAACTGCCAGGTGATCCAGGATTTACCATCGTTGGCGCTCACCATATCGTAAGTGGTTGCGCTCGTTTGCACAAAATAGTAACCAGTTCGATGATACAAGAGCGTTCTGCTTTGCCTTGCCGGACCACTTGCCGGATAGGTACCATAGTTACCCAACGACACAAATATCCCACGGCCATCTGCTGTGAATGTTGGTATATCTGGTGCAGTTCCATATAGTAGTGTGAGACCCGTTTGCGCCGCATTTAAAAAAATCGGTCCAAAAAAATCATTGGTAGCCGCATACTGCGGCCAGTAAATAAGATAATAATAAGTATTGCTTCCGCTTACCAGTGACCTTATTCCAAATGCATCATCCACGCCATTAACATGAAAGCCTGCTATTGATATCCAGTAGTCATTTCCATTGTTTACGGCATAGTCCCACCATCTTTTTGGCGCACCAAGGTCTACCTTTAATGGAATTACAATTCCTTTGATGGTTGCTGCATTACCACCCACCGTAAGATTAAGCGTTTCTGTGGCTGGCACCCAAACTAAATTATCTAAACCACTAATTGTTTGAGATCCATTTACAAGCGGGTTGCTGAAAACGATTCCGGTAACGGTTAAATAGTACCCGGTAGTAAAGGTCCGTACATTTCCACCTGCATCAAGCCAAGTAAAAACAAATTGCCTGCTTATCGGATCTATTTTTACATCATATAACTGGGTACCAATGGTTAATCGCTTGAAATAGGTTAAGATTTTGTTGATCGAAAGCCCTATTGCTAATGCTCCATTATTGTAAGCCGTTTGTTCAGCCTGTGTAGCCCTTACCAATGTCATTATACTTCCATTAAATCGTCCAACTAGTTTTATTTTATCCACTGTACTCGTATCAAAATAAAATTCAAAATCGGAGGAAAGTCCTGCACCAAACGTACCTCCATTTAAATTGGCATCGGGATCTGCCAATACATGTATATAGGAATAAGTGTCAAATATCAAACTGGGTTGTTGCAATCCTTTTAACCGAAAGCTGCTTTCCTTTAGTGTAACGGCAGAAAGGGAATCAAAGTCAGAAAACATGGTGACACGGTTTTCATTATTGAACTTAAAATAGAAACTAAAATTGGAGCCGGTGCCTTTATTAGTTTGTAAGATTGCTTTCCAGCC
>Ga0105045_10002971_pt1 | contig 14417 bp, 10 predicted proteins | sample MAT02_FD_78089 | JGI IMG/M metagenome (GOLD analysis project Ga0105045, IMG submission 78089) | Freshwater microbial communities from Lake Fryxell liftoff mats and glacier meltwater in Antarctica - MAT-02 (megahit assembly) | ecosystem: Environmental > Aquatic > Freshwater > Ice > Liftoff...
AAGAGGGGAGCTTGGAATACGGAAATTGATATTGATATTGTAGTTGATATTGTAATTGATATTGTAATAGACATAGTAGTTGATATTGAAATTGTCCGAGCCATAAAATTAGGTTAGCTTGGATTATTCCCAAAAAATAACTCCTAGAATAACTTTGTGACTTCACTGCCAAATATAAGCCTAAAATAAGCTTTCTGACTTCGTTCTCAAAGCTCTGGCCTTGCGTAAAAAATACTAGCCTAAAATAAACTTTGCGACTTTGTTCCCAAAACTTCGGGATTGTGGAAAAAAAACAAGTCCAAAATAAACTTCGTGCCTCTGCGGCAAAAAATAGATTACAATTAACCCAAAACAGTAAAGGGATTTGCTGTTTTACAAAACCAAGAAAACTATGTATGTAGTAAAAAGAGACGGGCGAAAAGAGCCAGTTATGTTTGACAAAATCACGGACAGAGTAAAAAAACTTTGTTATGGTTTGAATGATTTAGTAGATGCCGTGAAAGTGGCTATGCGAGTAATTGAAGGTCTTTATGATGGAGTAACTACTTCAGAATTAGACAATTTGGCGGCAGAAACTGCGGCTTCGATGACGATTGCTCATCCAGATTATGCACAGTTGGCCGCGCGAATTGCCATTTCTAATTTGCACAAGAATACCACCAAATCGTTTTCTGAAACAATGAATGAGATGTTTCATTACGTCAATCCAAGAAACAATCAGTATGCTCCGTTATTGTCAGAAGAAGTGCATAAGGTGATTATGGATAACGCCGAATTTTTGGATTCGCATATTATTTACAACAGAGATTTTAACTACGATTATTTTGGTTTTAAAACACTAGAACGTTCGTATTTACTTAAAATAAACGGCAAAATCGTAGAACGTCCGCAACACATGTTGATGCGCGTTTCGGTAGGAATTCACTTGAATGATTTGGATTCTGTGTTGGAAACCTACGATTTAATGTCCAAAAAATTCTTCACGCACGCCACGCCAACCTTGTTTAATGCGGGAACACCAAAACCGCAAATGTCTTCTTGTTTCCTTTTGGCCATGCAGGACGATAGTATTGACGGCATTTATGACACGTTAAAGCAAACAGCTAAAATCTCGCAATCTGCAGGAGGAATCGGACTTTCTATTCACAATGTCCGTGCAACAGGTTCGTACATTCGTGGAACTAATGGAACTTCGAACGGCATTGTTCCGATGTTGCGTGTTTTCAATGATACCGCTCGTTACGTAGATCAAGGTGGCGGAAAACGCAAAGGAAGTTTTGCCATTTACATCGAAACTTGGCACGCCGATATTTTTGAATTCCTAGATTTAAAGAAAAATACGGGTAAAGAAGAAATGCGTGCTCGCGATTTGTTTTTCGCAATGTGGACTTCAGATTTGTTTATGAAACGGGTGGAAGAAGACAGTTATTGGACGTTGATGTGTCCGAATGAATGTCCAGGATTGTACGATGTTTATGGCGAAGATTTTGAGAAGATGTACATTGATTTTGAAGAACGTAAAAAAGGCCGAAAAACCATCAAAGCACGTGAATTGTGGGAGAAAATCCTTGAATCGCAAATTGAGACGGGAACGCCTTATATGTTGTACAAAGATGCAGCCAACCGCAAATCAAATCAGAAGAATTTAGGCACAATTCGTTCATCCAATTTGTGTACTGAAATTATGGAATTCACATCAAAAGATGAAATTGCGGTTTGTAATTTAGCTTCGATTTCGTTACCGATGTTTGTTGAAAATGGTGCATTTGACCACCAATTATTGTTTGACGTAACAAAGCGAGTCACGCGTAACTTGAACAAAGTTATCGATAGAAATTATTATCCCGTAAAAGAAGCTGAAAATTCTAATATGCGTCACCGTCCGGTGGGATTGGGCGTTCAAGGATTGGCGGATGCTTTTATTTTATTGCGTTTGCCTTTTACTAGCGATGAAGCAAAGAAATTAAACGAGGAAATTTTCGAAACTTTATATTTTGCAGCAGTAACCGCTTCGATGGAAATGGCAAAAGAAGAAGGGCCGTATTCTTCTTTTGAAGGTTCGCCAATTTCGCAAGGAGAATTTCAATACAACCTTTGGGGATTGAAAGACGAAGATTTATCAGGACGTTGGGACTGGAGTTCCTTGCGAAAAGAAGTGATGGAACATGGCGTTAGAAATTCACTTTTGGTAGCCCCAATGCCAACGGCTTCGACTTCACAAATTTTAGGAAACAACGAAGCTTTTGAACCTTATACTTCTAATATTTATACAAGACGTGTACTTTCAGGCGAATTTATCGTGGTCAACAAACACCTTTTGCACGATTTAGTAGCTTTAGGATTGTGGAACGATACTTTGAAGCAAGAAATCATGCGTCACAACGGTTCGGTTCAGAATATTGAAGTTATTCCTCAAGATTTGAAAGAGTTGTACAAAACCGTTTGGGAACTTTCGATGAAAGATATTATTGATATGTCCAGACAACGTGGGTATTTTATAGACCAATCGCAATCGTTGAACTTGTTTATGCAAGATGCTAATTATGCAAAACTGACTTCGATGCATTTTTATGCTTGGAAATCAGGATTAAAAACCGGAATGTATTATTTAAGAACAAAAGCGGCTGTTGATGCTATACAGTTTACGTTGAATAATGACAAGAAAGCACAACCGATTGAAATTCCAGAAATACAAGTAAAACCGTTGCCAGTTTTGGCAGAACCAGTTGAAATGACCGCTACGGAATATAAAGCAATGGTAGAATTGGCCAAAAATGCGGCTGCAGACGATTGCGAAATGTGTGGATCTTAAATAGGATTTAAAATTTTTAATTGAAAACAGCTACTGTAATGGTGGCTGTTTTTTTATATATATTTTAAAAAGAGACAAGATTTTTATCATCCTCTTCTTAAAATAAGCAATTTGAATTATTTTTTTATTTTCTAAAAATCATACCCAAAAAATCAGCTTCAAAATATTTGTTTTTCAATTTACACAATTGTAACTTTGAGTAAAATAATTCACTGTGAACGTTATGAAAAGAATCACAACAGACCCAAAAATCAAGTATGGGAAGCCTACAATCAGGGCATGCGATGGACTGCAGAAATTATTTTAGACGTGCTTTCTTCAGGTATGAATGCTGATGAACACCAGCTCTCCGAAGTTTATTCCGCTCTTCGATGGTCTCTGACCTCGAAGTCCTTTATCTTCTGATTAAAATAATGCCTCCAGTTTTCAGCTCATCAAGGCAAATTATAGTGCTGCGAAGTCGGAGACGTTCGCAGAGCGTCACGGTTTTTCATATAAACTTCGGGGAGCTGGGAACTAGAAGTGGATAGATTTACTCTTTTACGAATTTTTGTGTTGATGATTGACCTGAACCATCCGTTAAATTTAACAAATAAACACCACTGCTCAAATTACTGCAATTAATACTATTACCTGCCGAAAGTGTACCTTCGCTTATTTTCAGTCCTAAAATAGAAAAGATTTTATAGGTTTTAGTTTCTTGTGTATTAATGAATAACTGATTTTGAACAGGATTAGGATAGACACTTGTTTTATTTTTTTGCTCAAATGATGGTGTTGATAAAGACGTTATACACACATTAGGAGACAACTGCGGTGTAGTAAAATAAATTTCTTGATAATCCAAGCCATTACCAAACTCTCCACTATAATTAGTACCCCAATACCACACCGTACCGTCCGTTTTTGTTGCCATTGTAGTAGCAAAATTTCTTGCTTGTACCGTTGCCCAGTTAGTGTCTGTGCCTATTTGAACAGGTACGGAATGATTGGTCTCTGTACCTAAACCTAATAGTCCATTGATATTTATGCCCCATGCCCATAGAGTTCCGTCGGTCTTGATGCCAAATGATGTAGAAGTTCCTGTTGTAAAATAACTCCACGTATCCGTACTAATTTGAAGCGGTACTGAACCGATAGTTGGGCTTTCTCCTATACCTCTTCCTGCTCCTGTTCCCCAAGCCCATAAGGTACCGTCTGCTTTTTGTGCTAAAATATGACTGCCACCCGCACTCATTTTAACAAAACCAGTAACTCCATTAACTAGAATGGGCGTGCCTACAGAAACAACACTAGAAGAAGATACCAAAAGTGAATGTGGATTAAATCCCCATCCCCAGATTGTTCCATCTGCCTTTAATGCAAAAGCGGTTTTGCTGGTTGTAGTGGCAACGTCTATCCAGTCATTGGCTATTCCCACTTGTATGGGCGTATTTTGAGATTGACTTGCGGGAGGATTTCCTGTCTGGTTAATATCATCTTGACCCCATGCCCAAATTGTGCCATCCGTTTTGAGTGCAAGAGTAAAAAACAAAGAAGGAGCTATCTTTAGCCAGTTGTTAGTAGTAGTGATTTGCTGAAAGGTCGTGAAATTCTCTGATGTAGAATTGACACCTAATGAACCATTTAAATTACTACCAATGCCCCATAAGGTGCCATCGACTTTGATAACAAAAGTATTTATTAAACCTGCATAAAAATTTTGAATACTGGAAATCGTGCCTACTTGGATTGGATTAGGCTCTGTCCAATTAGCAGTCCCTAAATGACCGTAATCTCCGCGTCCCCAACCCCAGAGGTTTCCATCTGATTTTATTCCTAATGTATGAGTACCTCCAAACTTCAGCGATTCGTAGCATTGGGCATTTGATAATAAGTATGGAAATAGAAAAGTGATAAGTAATAATTTTTTCATGATATCTTTTAATAAAAAAGAGGCAGGCAATGCCTGCCTCTTTGGTTAGTAGATTATAAATATAGCAATCTTATTGCAATATATTCATTATTAATTAATGATTAGCTTTTGCTGATACAAAATTTTGTTTCCGTCTCTCACCACTAGCATGTACATTCCTGCTGCAAAAGTACTCATATTTATCTGAGTCGTTCCGTGCGAAGTTGTCAATACTAGTTGGGTTATTAGACGTCCTGTAAGTTCGTATACTTCTACTGTGCTGTTACTAACTCCTAAATCATATTACAGATTCACCGTGCTATTGGCAGGGTTAGGGTAAAGTGTACAACTTTTGAATAGTGTACTTTCAGCATTTTCTACTTTCAAATTTCTACAAATCAAATTTTATTCCTTGTGCCAAAGGTAATTGGTCTGAATAATTGATGGTTTTGGTTTGTCTTCTCATATAGATTTTCCAAGCATCAGAACCAGATTCTCTTCCACCACCTGTTTCTTTTTCGCCACCAAAAGCACCACCAATTTCAGCACCAGAAGTTCCGATGTTTACGTTGGCAATTCCGCAATCTGAATCTGCAAAGGACAAGAATTTTTCTGCTTCTTTTAATTCGTTGGTCATTATTGCTGATGATAAAACTTGAGCCACTTCGCTTTTCACGTAAAATCATCTAAAAACAAAAGCTTTTTTAAATTAAAAATTTTTGTAACTTTGATTAAATTTAGAAATAATGACAGTAGTAGTAAATAAAAAAATTGAAAAAAAAGAATTTCAAAAAATTTTAGCGTCGATGATGTCAAAAAATGATTCTAAAGAAGTCAATACGTTAAAACATTGTGGCGTAATCAAGCTCAAAAAAGACGCGCTTGCCATACAAAAAGAGATGCGCGATGAATGGAAATAAAATTGTTTTAGATACCAACATTATTTTATATCTTTTAGACGGAAATCAAGAATTAGCGCATCTGCTCAATGGAATGGAACTTTTTATTTCTATCATTAGTGAAATTGAATTACTTGGTTATCAAAATATTACTGAAATAGAAAAAGTAAAAGTAAAATTGTTTTTATCAGAATGTCAGATAATTCCTTTACATACCGAAATCAAAGAAAATTGTATCGAGCTCAAACAAAAATATAAAATAAAGACACCAGATGCGATTGTAGCCTCTACTTCAAAGTATCTTAATCTTCCATTATTGACTGCTGACAAAGGATTTGAAAGCCTTTCAGATACCAATGTTCTTTTGTATAAATTGTAAAATTCTGGACATAGCCTTCCCGTTTTACAATGTAAGATTGTAGTAGGTTTTTTTTTAAATGTACAAGCGGTTTTCACACCCAAAAAAAAGACTTACCCACACGGATAAGTCTTTTTTGTTTTACAGAAATTCGAGTTTCTACAAATCAAATTTTATTCCTTGTGCCAACGGCAATTCATCAGAATAATTTATTGTATTGGTTTGTCTTCTCATATAAATTTTCCAAGCATCAGAACCAGATTCTCTTCCACCACCGGTTTCTTTTTCACCACCAAAAGCACCACCAATTTCAGCACCAGAAGTTCCGATATTTACGTTGGCAATTCCACAGTCTGAACCTGCAAAGGACAAGAATTTTTCTGCTTCTTTTAATTCGTTGGTCATAATTGCTGATGATAAACCTTGTGCAACACCATTTTGTAAATCAATAGCATTTTCAACTTCACCAGAATATTTCATTAAATATAAAACGGGAGCAAAAGTTTCGTGTTGCACGATTTTGAAATGATTTTCAGCTTCGATGATTGCTGGTTTTACATAACAACCACTTTCGTAACCTTCACCAGAAAGAACGCCACCTTCCACTAATACTTTTCCACCTTCTGCTTTTGCGGATTCTATTGCGGCTAAATAAGTGTTTACCGCATCTTTATCTATTAATGGACCAATGTGGTTTTTTTCGTCTAAGGGATTGCCAATAGTCAATTGGTCATAAGCACCAACTATTGCATCTCGCACTTTATCATAAACCGATTCGTGAATGATTAAACGTCTTGTCGAAGTACATCTCTGTCCGGCCGTTCCAACAGCACCAAAAACAGCACCAGGAACCACCACTTTCAAATCAGCCGTTGGCGTAATGATGATTGCATTGTTTCCGCCTAATTCTAATAATGATTTTCCAAAACGCTCTGCTACTTTTGCACCCACAATTCTTCCCATTCTTGTAGAACCTGTTGCAGAAATTAAAGGAATTCTTGTGTCGTTTGTCATCATTTCACCTACTTTATAATCGCCGTTGATGATGCTAGAAATACCTTCTGGAAGATTGTTTTCTTTTAAAACTGCTGCAATAATATTTTGGCAAGCTACCGTGCACAAAGGTGCTTTTTCTGAACCTTTCCAAACACAAACATCACCGCAAATCCAAGCTAAAGAAGTGTTCCATGCCCAAACTGCGACTGGAAAGTTGAATGCTGAAATGATTCCGACAACACCAATAGAATGCCATTGTTCCCGCATTACGTGACCTGGACGTTCTGATGGAATAACTAGTCCATTTAATTGTCGTGATAAACCAACTGCAAAATCGCAGATGTCAATCATTTCTTGTACTTCGCCGTAACCTTCTTGCAACGATTTTCCCATTTCATAAGAAACTAATTTTCCTAAAGGTTCTTTTAATTCTCTTAATTTGTTTCCAAATTGACGCACAATTTCGCCTCTTTGTGGCGCTGGCATTGCTCTAAATGTTTTGAAAGCACTTGTTGCTGCTTGCATTACTTTTTCGTAATCTGCCGCAGTGGTAGTTTTTACTTTTCCAATTAATTGACCATCAACGGGAGAATAACTTTCAATCATTTCGCCGTTTGAAAACCATTCGTTTCCTGTTGATGTTCCTTCGTTAATGGCTTTTACTCCTAACTTTGCTAATGCTTCGTCCATCCCGAATTGTTGTGCTATTGTTGACATTTTGTATTTTTTAATTGTTTTTATTATATTTTATGCAAAAATAAGGCTTTTATTTTACTTTTATTGTCATCGCTGAAACACAATGAAGTTTGATTTTCAGCGCATTGCCCTAGCCCAGATGGAAACGGCATCCTTTTTAGCTCGGTTTTTAAAAACGAGATAAAAAGATACAGTGGACAGCTGGATAAAGCTCCTGAAAATTATTTCACAAATTTTGGATCCGCTTCCATGACTGTTCCACATGCATCACACGTCCTTAATTCTTCAGAGTTATAAAAATGTTTGAAATGCGGTAAAAAATCTTCTTCAATATTGAACAGTTCAAAATAAACTTCATGTAATTTATGGTTGCAATTATCGCAAAACCAAAGCAATCCGTCTTTTAAATTCTGCCCTTCTCGTTTTTTTTCAATGACTAAACCAATAGAGTTTTCGGTTCGCACTGGAGAATGAGGTGTTTTTGCGGGATGCAAATACATATCGCCGGCATTGAGTTGCATAGCTACTTTTTTACCTTCATCTTGTACGTAAACCGTTATTGAACCTTCAAGTTGGTAAAATAACTCTTCAGTTTCATTAAAGTGATAGTCTTTTCGAGCATTTGGTCCAGCAACAACCATAACAATATAGTCTTGCGAATCAATGTAAATGTTTTTATTGCCGACGGGGGGTTTGAGCAAATGTCTGTTTTGGTCAATCCATTTGGTCAAGTTGAAAGGTTTTGTAATTGCCATGCTTAAATTTTCAGCTAAATTACAAAAAATAAAAAAGGCTGGCCTAAACCAACCTTTTAAAATTTAAACTTATTTTACTTCTTTAATTAGATAAACGTAAACCGCAAAGTGATCACTAAATCCGGGTTCGCTAGGTGTATTTCGCAACGGATAACCTTTGTATTGTCCTGTTGTTTGGATGAGGAATTGCTTGTTGTAAATTCCAGCTTTCCAATATTGCCATCCTGTGAACTCATTTCTTATTAATGCTTCGCTGACCATTATTTGGTCAAAAATATCACCAGAATCTCTGTAGAATAAGGTAGCATTTCCTTCGTTAGCCATTTGCTCAAAAGGGTTATAAATTCCCGATTTTTTGACTTCCGTCTTTTTTAATTTAGCACCTATGCCCTCTTTTACGCTTTTGTTGTATGTCCCGTCATTCAAATCGCCCATTGTAATGATTTTAGCATTTGGATTAATCTTAAACAATGAATCCATAATTTTTCGGTTCAATCTTCCCGCCGCTTCCCGATACGGACTACTGCGTTTTTCGCCTCCAGAGCGAGACGGCCAGTGATTGACTATAAAATGTACTTCTTCCCCTTCTAATAATCCTGTCACTAAAAGCTGATCTCTTGTATAAACTCTTTTACTTGATGCATCGGCGACAATTTTATCGCCTTCATCCGCATCTTTGTCTTTTTCCTCTTTTTTAGCGGTATCTACTTTATCTTTATAAATGTACAATGGGACATTTATAAAACTAGTAGGTTTAAAATATTTCTTTTGATAAAGCAATCCTACATCAATTCCTCTTTTGTCAGGCGAATCAAAATGTACTACACCATAATCTTTGGCTGCAATTTGATAATTCTTTACCAAATCTTCGAGTACACCTTTGTTTTCGACTTCACAAACGCCCAAAATAGTTGGCGAATCCTTTTGTTGGTCATTCGTTCCGATTCCGGCAATTACTTTTCCAAGATTGTTCAGCTTTTTTTTGTATTTTTTTGCAGTCCAGCCATTCTTTGGCAAATATTCTTCATCATAATTGGCTTGATCAATAGTGTCAAACAAATTTTCAATATTATAAAATGCTATGGTGTGCACCTTAAACTTTTTGTCTTGGGCTTGCGAATTCCACAAACCTGCCACAAATACCAGACCTAAAAATATTGATTTTCTAAAACACATATATTTATAATATTAAATTACTGTAACCTTTAACATAAACTTGGCGTCAAAAGTAGTTAATATTAATTTAAAATGTAACTTTGTGCCCGTTAAGAAAAGATTATTTTAACAAAACGAGATTAACTTAAATTAAATTATGAAAAAACTTGTATTTAGTATGTTCTTTGTGCTACAGGTTGTTTTTGCTTGGTCACAAGAAAAAACGGGAAGTGTCACTGGGAAAGTTGTTGATGCAAAGACTCAAAAAACATTAGAAAATGTTGTCGTGTCGGTTCAAAACACCACTTTAACCGCCTTGACCAATCAAGAAGGTATTTTTCTTTTTGAAAGAGTGTCAACTGGCGAACAATTATTGGAGATTAACAGTATGGGATTTGTCCGGCAACTCCTTACAATTGAAGTCACGGAAGGCACTGAATTGGATTTAGGAACTATTATTTTTGAAATCGATTTAACCGCCGAACAACAAATGAGTTTGATTACCATTATCGACAATGATTTGGGCGATGATGGAAGTGGTTCAGAGAGTACCGCTGGATTACTTCAGGCCACTCGCGATGTATTTCAACAATCGGCGGCATTTAATTGGGGTCAAGCCCGATTTAGAATTAGAGGTCTTGACAATGAATATGGTCGAACGATGATTAACGGGATTTTGATGGATAAAATTTACGACGGTAGGCCACAATTTGGTAACTGGGGCGGATTGAATGATGCTACTAGAAATCAAGAGTTTACTGCTGGAAGTACGCCATCTGATTACACATTTGGTAGTGCTTTGGGAACTCAAGAAATCAATACCCGGGCTTCCATTTATCGTCCTGGAACGCGACTTTCATTTGCATCCACTAATACCAACTATATGTTCAGAACTATGGCAACTCACGCCTCCGGTATGGACAAAGATGGTTGGGCTTATGTTATTTCAGCAGGTAGACGATGGGCTCAAGAAGGTTATTTTGAAGGAACAGATTATGCCGCAAATTCGTTTTTTGCATCTGTTGAAAAAAGAATAAATGATGATCACAGTATCAATTTCACCGCCATTTATGCCCAAAATAGTAGAGGACGAAATTCTGCAAATACGGAAGAAATCAATGATTTAGCGGGTGTTAGATACAACTCTTTATGGGGATTTCAAGATGGGAAAAAACGAAATTCTCGCGATAGAGATATTGAAGAGCCTATTTTTATCATGAGTCACTACTGGAAAATAAGCGAGAAAACTAAGTTAAACACCAATGTTTCGTACCAATTTGGAACCATTGGAAACAGTAGATTGGATTTTAATGGTGCTAACAATCCTGATCCGGTTTTTTACAGAAATTTGCCAAGTTTTTACACCACTCTGCACAATAATTTTGGAGATTACGTAGGAGATTCGCCTGCCAACCAGCTTAATGCCGAAAACTCGCGTGTTAACTTTTTGAATAATAGACAAATTGATTGGGCCGGAATTTATGATGCCAACATCAATAATGGCGGACAATCTACCGTTATATTATTTGAGGACCGAACAGATGACAAGCAATTAACGGCTAATGCAGTATTTGCTTCGCAACTTTCTGACAACATTATTTTAAACGCCGGCGGAACGTATAGAAAATTAAGGTCAGAAAATTTTCAGAATGTACTAGATTTATTAGGTGGCGATTTCTTTCCAGATGTTGATATTTTCTTCTCAGGTGATGCAGCACAACCCAATTTGCTTAACCCAAATAGAAATGTAGTTGAGGGCGATCGTTTTGGTTACAATTATATTTTGCACGCGGATGTTTTAAATGCATTTACGCAATTCAAATTTTCGTATGATAAAATAGATTTTTATCTAGCACAAAGTTTTTCTAAATCGATTTATCAGCGTGAAGGTTTGTATCAAAACGGTATATATCCAACTAATTCTTTGGGAAAAAGTGCGAAAGCAGATTTTGAGAACTTTGGTTTCAAAGGAGGTTTGACCTACAAAATTACGGGTCGTCATTTCTTGGATTTCAATGCCTTGTATATGACAAATGCGCCAACTATGAGAAATACGTTTCCAGTGGTGCGTTTGAACAATGCTATTGTTGCTGGTTTAACCAACGAAAGTATCCAAAGTATGGACGCCAGTTATATCATCAGAATGCCAAAACTAAAAGCCAAAATTACGGGATACTATTCTAAAGTACAAAACGCGACGGATATTGGATTTTTCTATTCTGAAGGAGTTGGTGTTGTAGATGCGACAGGTGCCTTATTCAATGGCTCAGGCGATGCATTTGTAGCCGAAATTGTAACAGGTATTGACAAAAGAAATATTGGTGCAGAATTTGGTTCGGAATACCAACTGACTTCTACAATCAAAGTTACAGGTACGGCAGCTCACGGACAATTTACTTTTGACAACAATCCAAACGTAAAATTGAGTGTGGATAACGTGCAACAAATCATCGATTACGGGGAAGCTACTATGAAAAATTATAAGCAAGCAGGAACGCCGCAAACAGCTTATGCATTAGGAATTGAATATAGAGATCCTAATTTTTGGAATATTGGTATAAACGCTAATTATCTGGACAACACTTATCTTGATATTTCTCCGTTACTTAGAACAAACAACTTTTTCAGAAATGCGGAAGACCCACAAGGCCTACCCTTTTTTGGCGCTACAGAAGAAGAAGGAAGAAAAATATTGGAACAAGAAAAATTCAATCCGATACGACTTGTGAATTTAACAGGAGGAAAATCGTGGCGAATTAGTAATAAAAACAGAAATACAATTGGATTTTTTGCCTCCATTAATAATCTCTTCGACTTGGAATACAAGACTGGAGGATTTGAACAAGCAAGAAACGCTAATTTTCAAGAAATTCAACAAGATATGCAAGGGCCAGCTCGTTCCTTTGGACCAAGGTATTTTTATGGATTTGGAAGAACTTATTTCATTAACTTGTACGTCAACTTTTAATAAAAAAATTATATAAATAACATAGATTATGAAAACAACTATTTTAAAATCAATTTTTATTATCGCACTTTCAGCTGGATTAGTAACCAGTTGTGTAAACGACGATGATTACGGCATTCCAAATTTGACCAATTTTAGATGTGCCGAAGCGGGAAGTATTGTGGCAACAAAAACAATGCAAGAAATTTTTGCAATTGCAACAGCGGCAAATGGCTCGCCTGTAAAATATGCAGAGGATGACATCATTGAAGCGTACGTAGTATCCAGTGACAAAGGAGGGAATTTCTTTAAAACTTTGCATTTGCAATCCGCAGACAAAACAATAGGAATGACCGCATTGATTGACTATTCCAACTATGCTAACTTGTATCAAGTAGGCAGAAAAGTGTTTGTAAAATTAAAAGATCGGCACATTCAAATCAGAGATGGTGGATTGCTCATCGGTGCGTTAGACGGAAATTCGGTTTTCAGAATCCCACAGCCTATCGTAGTTTCCACAATACCTAGAACTTGTGATCCAGCCGTTCCAGAAGCAGAATTAATCACAAATATTACTATCGAGCAAGCAATAACTTCTAATGTTCATTTAAACAAGTTAATTGAATTTACAAATGTTCAGTTTGCTGCAAGTTCTGTTGGAAAACCATACCACATTCCTGCAAATGGAAACGCAGGCACAAACCATAGTATAACGGATATTAACGGAAAAACAATCCTAGTCCGTTCAGGAAGTTTTACAAGATATGCTGTAAATATAGTTCCTGGAAATAGCGGATCTATTAGAGGAGTTCTTACTCGTTTTGGATCAACTTATCAATTTACCCCGCGTTTTGAATCAGATATCATGTTGACTGAAGAACGTTTCTTTATCAATACACAAGTTGGTGGTACCGATGTGCAATATTTGGCAACTCGGACTGAAAACTTTGAATCTTATATACTAAACAATAGAATTTTTCCTCTTTACATAAACGATGCATACACAGGAAGTAGGTACTGGGAAGTTAAAACATTTAGTAACAATAAATACATTCAAATGAGTTCATTTGGTGGAGCACCAGAATCAAACAGAAGCTTGTTTTATGTACCTGTTGACATGACAGCGGCCACCACATTATCATTCAAAACAAAAGATGGCTTTAATAATGGCCCAGTGTTGAAAGTATATTACACAACTAATTATACACCAGGAACTGATGTAGCAAATGCTACACTTGTTGACATTACCAATCAATTTACTATTGCAACTGGAAGCACTTCTACTTTTGGAACTACTTTCATAAATAGTGGAATTTTTAATATTCCTGCCGCAGTTACAGGAAATGGATTTTTTGTTTTTGAGTATATCGGAACGAATATTGCTCCGGCACGGACGACAAATATGCAAATTGATGACATCGTGATCAATTAAAATGAAATTTTTTAAAAGAGAAAAGGCTATCGTTCAATCGGTGGCCTTTTTTTTATATTCTTTTTTCAAATATTATTATTTTTATGGTAGCAAACGTATAGTCTCATTCGGTAAAAAGTAAATACCAATCTTGTATTTTAAAGTTAAAACTATTAAAAATCAGAACAATACAATCGAAGGCTAAAATCAGTATCTTTGTAAATAAAATTCGATTATAAAAAAATGATTATAGCCAACCCAATTTACGACGTGGTTTTTAAGCGAATGATGGAAAATGAACGAGTTGCCAAATTCTTCATTGGAACACTCTTGGGACAAACTATTGAAGCCGTTGAAGTCAAACCACAAGAATTTACCTACACCGACGAACTTGCAGGGATTGCTGTTTTCAGATTGGATTTTATCGCCACCATAAAAACAGAAACAGGCGAGAATAAAAAGATTCTCATTGAAATCCAGAAGGCAAAAAATCA
>Ga0105045_10002974_pt1 | contig 14415 bp, 11 predicted proteins | sample MAT02_FD_78089 | JGI IMG/M metagenome (GOLD analysis project Ga0105045, IMG submission 78089) | Freshwater microbial communities from Lake Fryxell liftoff mats and glacier meltwater in Antarctica - MAT-02 (megahit assembly) | ecosystem: Environmental > Aquatic > Freshwater > Ice > Liftoff...
AGCCGGACCGGACGACCCGGAGCCGAAGCGGTTTCAAACGGTCGAGTTGCCGCCGGTCGTGGTCGAAGTGGTCGAGTACCAAGCGCACGCGCGGACGTGCCCGTGCTGCGGCGAAGTCACCGCGGCGAGGAGTTGCGGCAGGCTGAGGAGGCCGGCCCCGCCGATGCGGAGTGCGGCCCGGCGGGTGGGTTGGTACGGAAGCATGGAACGCCCCGGGGAGTGTGCGGGGTATTGTAACTGCGCCGCGGGGAAATTCGCCGTTGAAGTTGCAACCGTCGCGGTGAAAATGATACTTCCAACTGGAGTTGTTCAATGCCCATGACGCTAGCAATCGATGAACCTGCGGATTTGGCGAAATTCCGACTTCCCGCGGGAGTCGCGGCCCGATTGCGTTCCCTCCTCGACCGCCAAGATGCGGGGCAAGAGCTCACACCCATAGAGCGCGAGGAAGCCGAGGGTTTGGTGGAAATGGCGGAGTTGCTGACCTTGCTCCGGTTGCGTGCCGAACGGGTGGCGGCGTGAGCGACATTCCCACTCGACTCCGTTTGCAGGTGACCCAAAGGGCCGTCAACCGCTGCGAATATTGTGGTTTGTCGCAAGCGGGCCAAGAAGCGGCTTTCCATGTCGACCATGTGCAGCCGCGCAACGCCGACGGCCCGACCGAATTGAATAATCTCGCGCTGGCTTGCGTGTCGTGTTCCTTGCGGAAAGGCGCAAGGCAGTCGGCACCCGATCCGATGTCCGAAGAGCTGACGCCATTATTCAATCCGAGATTGCAAAGTTGGATTGAACACTTTCGTTGGGAGGGTTTGGAAGTGGAGCCACTCACCGCGACGGGTCGAGCCACTGTTAAAGCCCTAGCACTGAATCGGACGTTGATCGTTGCCATCAGGGCAGAAGAAACTGAACGGGGGCGGCATCCACCGGCGGAAGGCGGAGACGGTTGAATTTCACGCGAAGCTACTTGCTCAAGCTTTCCAGCCACTCCTCGTAAAACGCGTTCTGTTCTTCCACGGTCACAGGCACCAACCCAGGTTCCGCATCGAAGATGCCGACGAGGTTCGCGAGCTTGCCCTGTTCTCCGAGCCTCAAGCGATAGAGTTTCGTGCCGCCGCCCATGTCGCTGCTCATCGGCGACGGGTAACAGTTCAACGCTGCACCGTAGCACAACGGACGGTACCCAATTGCTTCGAGGCGTTTACGGATCTTTCCGAACGCGTCGAAGATGTCTTGTGCGGTTTCATCGTACGTCACGCCATCGAATTCCAGCAACAGTCGATGCGTTTCGTCTCCATGCGTGACCGTTGCATTCGCGATGCCGCCGTCCCGATGGAGAAGTCGGATCGCAATGTGCTCGGGATTGGTGAACGGTTCCATCACACCTTCTCGACGGCGAGTTCGCGCATGGCTTGGCGAATGTTCGCGTACTGTGGCACGGAGGTATCCTCGTACACTTGGCTGATGCCGATACCGGGCACGTGTTCGCCTTGCAAAACTCGCGGCTTCACCAACATCTCGTAGAAGTGTTCATCGACGGCCCTCCTCAGCAGGTGTTCACCGAAGTTGGTCACTTCCGTATCTTCGTTCACGATCAGCAATCGGCCGGTCTTCTCCACGCTGCGCGAGATCGCATCCCAATCGTATGGGAAGATTGTGCGCAGGTCAATCACGTCGTAGCGGTAGCCGAAGTCGCGGGTGAGTTCGTCCGCCGCTTTCGCGCACAGGGGCAAGGGCCGACCGTAAGAAACCACCGTGGCATCGCCGCCGGTGCGTACGAGTTCCGCTTTGCCGAGCGGCAGGAAGAGTTCCTGCACTTCGGGCCACGCCGGTTGCCAGCGGCTGCGATCGCCGAGGGGGGCATCGATCAAGCGGCCGAGTTCCTCGGCGTCGGCCGGTTCGCCGGGGATGCGTTTTTCCCCTTTCACCCGCATGAGGGCCTTGGGCAGCAGCACCATCACCGGGTTGGGGTCGGCGATGGCGGAAAGCATGAGGCCGTAGGCATCGTAGGCGTTGGAAGGCATCACGATCTTCCAACCCGGCAGCCGCGAAGCCCAACTCTCGAAGCTGTGCGAGTGGTAGATGCTGCCGTGGATGCCGGCCCCGTTCGGCATCATCACCACGATGGGCATTGGGAAGTTGCCCGCGCCGCTCCAACGCTGGTTCCCCGCGACTTTGAGCAGATCGATGGCGTTGAAGGCGTAATCGCAGAATTGGATTTCGCACACCGGTTTGCCACCGGCGTAGGCGATACCCATGGCGGTGCCAAGGATGCCGCGTTCGTCGAGCGGGGTGTTCCAAGCGGTGCGGAGGCCTTGCGTGGCGGTGAACACGCCGCCGAGCGGCGCGCCGACGTCTTCGCCGAAGATATCGGTCACCCCGAGGTGGGTCTCGCCGTAGTGGAGGGCGAGCCGAACGGCTTGGACGAGGGTTGCCATTTAAGTGCGACCCATCCATTCTCGAGGATCGCGGGAGTTATGGATAACGGATGTGATCCGGATCGAATTGGTCGGTACACGGTAGAAAATGGAATAGGGCCACGGATCAAGGATTGCCCGCCGAGTATCGTCGCATTCGATGGGCCAATACTCGGGTGATGCGACGATGCGATCCAATTCCTTAAGAACGCCTATTGAGAATCGCCTGCCCAGGTCGGATCGTACTTTTCGATACCAACGAACCGCCGACCGGAAATCGCATTCCGCTTCGGGTGTCATCCGATAGGTACGCATCATTTCACCTTTTCAGATGCGTCCAATTCGGCCATGACTTCGTCGTAGATTTCATGAAAATCTCGTGCGGCTTCCGGATTCGCGTCATCCGCGGCAGCTCGACGCCGTAGTTCGGCATGCAGTTCTTCCCGAGTAGCGAAGCCGCCTGGAATTCCGCGCGATTCTTCCAATTCATCACTCAGTTCTCGCACGAGTTCCCACTTGTCATCTTCCGACAAATGATCCAATCCCAGCGATGCGAATGTGGTAGCCATTAGTCCTTCCTCCGTTGCGGTAATCCAGTGTAATCGCCGGGGTACACCGCATCGACCGTACTGGCGGCGTAGGTATCGCGATACACGTCGTGTTTGCTCGGCTTCGGCTCCGCCGTGGCCTTCACCACGGCTTCATCGACCTCGGCCTTGGCTTCCTCGCGGATCGTCCGCACGCCGTCCGCATCTAAGGCGTGCGAATCGAGGAGTTTCTGCTCGAAGAGTGCCACGCAATCTTCTTGGTCCCATTCCCGCTGGGCGCCGCTGCTGGAACTGTGGCCGTACAAGCGGCTTACCATCGCTTCGAGCAGGTAGGGCTTGCGGTGCGTACGGATGTAAGTCATCGCGCGTTCGGTGGCGGCCCACATGGCCACGGCATCGTTGCCGTCGACCTGTTCGGCTTCGATACCGTAGGGCAGGGCACGATCGGCAATGCGTTTGACTGAATGTTGCGAGCTGTGCGGCGTGGAAATTCCGAAGCCATTGTTGGCCACGAGGATCAGCACCGGGAGTTCGTTGCCCGGGCGGGAACTCCAAAGCAGACAACTCTCGAAATCCCCCTCGGCGGTTCCCGCATCGCCGGACACGGCGAGGCTCAAGCCTTCGCCGCCGTGGCGGCGTTGCACGTGGGCGGTGCCGAGGGCCATCACCATTTGGATTTCGAGCACGCTGGTCACGGGCATCACATTCCATTCGGGCATGGCATAATGCCCCACGAAGTTGCGGCCTCGGCTGTGCTTGTCGGTTCCGGTCATGGCCAATTGGCGGAGGTGGTCGATCATGGGCATGCCCATGGCCATGAGCATGCCGGCGTTGCGGTAGTGGAGGTGGAGGTAATCGAAATCGGGGCCTTGGCCTTTGTGCAGTTGCAATCCGAAGCAGACGTTCATCGCCTCTTCGCCGGGGCCGCCCGTCCAGAAGAAGGCTTCGCCCGATTTGGACATTCGGATACTGCGTTCTTCCAACGTTCGGGTGCGAACCATGTGGCGGAAAATGGTGGTCGCTAGTTCGACGCTGATGTGTTCTCGGCCGGAACGTACGACCATCGGGGCCATCGTGCTTCGGCCGCCCCGCCGGGGCCGATCTTCGGACGATTGGGCTTCCAGCATTTCCGCCTCCGAATCGGTAGCATTCCGCATAACCCTATTCTATTCGCAACCCGGATGCAATTTCAATCGGCCGCCGCTGCCCGCTTGTTCCCGAACAGTGCGCTACCGGCGTAGAAGACGAGGGCAACGATCATCAACAACCGGAAACCCAGCACCATCGAGGCGTTCTCGGCCAGGCCGCCCACCAGCGCCCCGGCCACGTTGGCCCCGAAGAACAGATCGGGGCGGGCACTGCGGGCGAACGTCGTGGGGAAGATCACCCCGGCGAAGAGTACGGGGGCGAATACCATCGAACATGAAGCCACGGCCTGCACGATCGGATTCAACCCGAGGAATACCTTCAACGGAATGAGCAAGTTCAACCCGATGGCGAGGATCAGGCCGAGGTAATAGGGTTCGAGCCGCTTCGGCTTCACCCACCCGGCGTAGAGGTTGCCGAGGAGCGCCATCGCGAGGATCGACGCGAATACGAAAGTATTGACGTTCCAAGTGCTGCCGAAGAGTAACGCCATCTGCACCACGGCCTTGGTTTCGATCAACATGAAGCCGGCGCCGAGCAGGAATGAACGGGCGAGCAAACCCCATTCGAGGGGCGCGGGAGCGTCGGCTGCGGACACCGCTTTCGGACGGCCCCACGGGGCGAACAGGAACCAAAGCAGAACCGAGAGTACGAAGATGAGGCCCACCGAGCGCATCGTGAGCTTCGGGATGTGGGGTTCCTTCACATATAAGAATGGCCAATCGTCCGACGCGAGGCGCAACGGTTCTGCACTCGCTTGAGAATCTTCGACTGCCGTTTCCTTCAGGGCAACCCACATCGGGCGGTTGGCTTCCCGCGCATCCACCACGTCTTTGCGATCGGTGTAGATTTCCGTTGGCTGCGTGGCCGAGAAACGTCCCGGCAGGTCTTTGCTCATCCCCGATTGCCCCGGCACCCAGAAGCTTTCCGTGGCGAACTTCGCACGCAGCGGTTCGATGGCTTCCCGCCGCCCGGCGAAAAAGAAACCGATGCCCGCCGAACCGAAATTGTGGTTCATCGGCAACTGTTCCCCCCGCTTGTACGGCGGATCGAGCAGCACCACCGGATCGTACTCGAACACTCGGCGCATTTGTTCGCGGATGCGGGCCACGAGCCAACCTTGGCGGAAGAAGTTGTACACGGCGCAGATACCGTCCGGTTTCAATGCCCGCTTCACGTCCTCGAAGGATTCGACCGTGAAAAGGTAACTTTCGAGGCGAACCCCGCTGCTGTAACCGGTGTGCAGCACCAACGAATCGACGAGGGCGAAGATCACGAGATCGTAGGTGCCCGGCTCGCACGAACGCAGGAAATTGCGGCCATCGTTCAAATGGAGCGAGATTCGCGGATCGTCGTACGGTCGGTTCGGGTGGTACGTTGCCCCGAGCTTTTGGATCACGGGATCGATTTCGACGGCGTCGATTCGAGTGTTCGGCCCGCACCAATAGAGTGCCCGCGAGATATCGTTCCCGGAACCCGCGCCGATCACGAGTATCCGCCGATACTCCGGCCGCTTCAACTCCCGTTGGAATAAATACGGCAGATCGTACGGGGATTGCGAAGGTTCGCCCCGGGCGATCATCTGCTGGTGACCGGTGCCGTTGGTTTGGATGACCTTCTTGACCGGTTCAAATTCGATCCGGTAATACGGTGACCACCGCACCCCAATCGCGTTGGGATCATTCGAGAACTGATACGACGTGAACACGCTCAGGATCGGCGAGGTGAGCAGTGCCAGAATGGCCAACCATTGGAAGGGGGTTCGCTTCGCCCCGGGAGCGGCATCGGAATCGGGCCGCCACAAGAAGTGTAGCATCATCGCGGCGATGGCCGTGAACCAGTAGATTGGCGGCGATTGCATGTACGAGAAGACCGCGAAGAGCGCGATGCCGATGAGGCTGCCGCAGAGATCCGCAGCGTAAGCCGCGGTGCGGTTGGCGATCCGGTTGAACGCCCGGCCGAGTTCCTGCCCCGGCCCCACCATGCAGGCCCCGGCCAGCAAGAAGAATAGCCCGGCCATCGCTTCGATGGGCACCGTGAATTCCACGTTGCCGCTTTCCACCGATTCGGCGCCGAAGAAGATCACATCCGGGTTGTTCTGGTTGCCGACGTCCGTGATGCGTTTGAATTGCTCGATGTTCTGATCGATCAAGCCGCCGATGAACAATGCTGTGATGATGAAGAACGGCGTGAACGCGATGTGCCGCACTTTCCGCGTGGCGAGCAAGCAACCGATCGACATCCCCACGAACGTGGCCAGCAGAACGATGTTGGTGAAGAAGGACAGGAACACGACGTGCGCAGGGAACCATCGGATCAAGGCGAGTTCGAGAAAGAGAATCAACAAACTCACGAGTACGAGATCGAACACGGGTCGGGAACGGAGCATCGGCGGCCCTAGAGGTACAGCGGGGTCGTAATGGGGAAATGATAATGACGCGGCTAGTTTCGCATACCTACGGAGCGAAAATGGCGAACGGCGGTCGTGTTTAACCCGAAGCTTTGTGAATTCGCCCCCGGTGCTGCTCACCTGCGGCGACCCTTTCACCGAGGGCTAACTGGGAATTCGCTCACCGCACTTGGCCCTTCGCTCGAACCCTGTCGAGGCGATCTTTCAAATCTGCCACGATGTCCGGCTTCTCGCCGTAGAGGTTCTTCTTCTGGGCGAGGTCGTCCTTCAAGTTGTAAAGCTCGCCGGGGTGCGGGTTCGGTATGTAGCCGTTGAGTTCGTCGTACCACGCGGGTACTTTGGTCACGCCGCCCGATTTCGCATTGATGAGTACCCAATCGCCGTAACGCAGGGCGTAGCCGTTCGCGTTGGTGTTGTGAACCAACGTATCGCGGGCACTTTTGTTCTCCCCCAGGAATAGCGGCAGTTGATTGAAACTATCCTCGGCGTTGCCCGCCGGGATGGTGTGGCCGACTAAGGAAGCGATGCTGGCGAAGAGATCGATCTGGCTGACGAGCGCATCCGACACCGTTCCCGCCGGAACCTTCCCCGGCCAACGGACGATCATCGGCACGCGGTGCCCCCCTTCCCAGATGTCGCGCTTGCCTCCGCGGAGCGGCCCCGAACTGCGGTGCTGGAAATTCTTCAGGCGATCATACGCGTAATGTTCCGGGCCGTTATCCGAACTGAAGATCACGAGCGTATTCTCCGCCAAGCCATGCTTTTCGAGGGCCGCGAGCACGGCCCCCACAGTGGCATCGGTCTGAACGACGAAATCCCCGTAGCCGTTCGCCTTCGACTTGCCGACGTAATCGTGCGTCGGCACGATCGGCGCGTGCGGCGAGGTGAACGGGAAGTACAGGAAGAACGGCTTCTCTTTGTTCTGCTTGCCGATCCACTCGACGGCCTTCTCGGTGAGCGTCGGCATCACGGCGTGGAAGTCCCAATCTTTCACGGAAGGGCCGGGGCGGGCTTCCCAATCGCCTTCCGCCGTTTTACCCTTCGAGGCGAGCGGAACCGTGGGAACGTCCTTCACGCGATCGTTCTCGAACCACGTGTAAGGGGGGAAATTGGGAACGTCGTCGCCGAAGTAGTACTCGAAGCCGTGGGAAAGCGGCCCGCCCGGAATCGGCTTCGACCAATCGAAGGCTTCGGGGGCCACGCCTTTCGCCTTGCGGATCGATTCCCAATCCCAGCCGAGGTGCCACTTGCCAATGCACGCGGTTCGGTAGCCCTTTTCTTTCAGGAACTCCGGCAGGATGGTTCGATCCGCATCGAGCACCGGTTGACCGAAAGTATTCACGATCCCGTGGAACTTCCGCCAGTGGTAGCGGCCTTCGAGCAGCGCGTACCGGCTCGGCGTGCAGACGCCCGAAGAAGAATGGGCATCGGTGAACCGCCGGCCATCCTTCGCCAAGCGATCCAAGTTCGGCGTGGGGATTTTGGAATCGGGGTTCTGCACGCCGAGGTCGCCGTAGCCCATGTCGTCCGCGTAGAGGATCACCATGTTCGGCGTGCGCGGCGGTTCCGCCGATTGAACCGCTGCACTTGTAAATGCGAAAGACGCGAGAAGAATGCAGTATCGAAACGCGGGTTCGATCACGGGGCACCTCGGGGAAAGTCGGCAAAAGGCGGGGCATTGCGTTCGATACAACATACTCATGCCCATTCCTATTTACACTACCGTTCCCGAGATTCGCCTCGCCTGCGCGGGCAAGAAACTGGCGCTCGTGCCCACCATGGGAGCCTTGCACGAAGGCCATGCGGCGCTGATCCGCGCGGCGGCGGAGGCCGCCGAGTTCGCGGTGGTGAGCATCTTCGTGAACCCGACGCAGTTCGGGCCGAAAGAAGACTTCGCCAAGTACCCGCGCACGTTGGAATCGGATCGCGCGATCTCCGCGGAAGCCGGTGCCCATGCGATCTTCGCCCCGAACGCCGAGGAGATGTACCCGGCCGGCACCGTGGCGTTCGTCGAGGTTCCGGGGTTGGATGGCGTGCTGTGCGGGCCGCGCCGGCCGGGGCATTTCCGCGGCGTGTGTACGGTGGTTTTGAAACTCTTCAACATCGTGCAACCCGAGGTGGCAATCTTCGGCGCGAAGGACGCTCAACAATCGATCATTCTGAAGAAGATGGCGAAGGATTTGAACGTGCCGGTGCGAATGCAAATCGAGCCGACTGTGCGCGAAGCCGACGGCTTGGCGATGAGTTCGCGGAACCGCTATCTCACCGCGGAGGATCGGGCGCAGGCCCCGAAGATTTATCGGGCACTCCGAACGATTCAAACGCGGGTGAACCATGGTGAAACCGATGCGGCCCGATTGGAAAGTGCATTGCAAGCCGAGTTGGCGGCCATCCCCGGTGCCCGCCTCGATTACGCCGAGATCCGCGATGCCGAAACGTTGGAATCGGTGGGCCGTTTGGATTGCCCGGCCCTCGCCGCGGTCGCGGTGTTCTTGGGAACCACCAGGTTGATCGATAATGCGATGCTCGGTTGAAGATGAACAACAGTGCGAATATCCCATGGAAATCATGAGCGACGGGAGTGTTATCAATTTGTGGCCGAGTATTTCGGCGCGTTGTCCGGCATTCCGTATGGTTCATCGCACGCTTCAACCTAAAAAAGCCGATAGAACGAAACACGCCCTTTGAAACGTGCAGTATGCCCCACTCGCTCTTCAGCCCGGAAATCCGGGATATGCTCGCCCAGCACGATACCGTGGGAATGGCTGCGCTCTGCGAAGAACTCCACCCGGCCACCATCGCCGAGGCCGTGGAAGAAGACTTCGCCCCGGAAGACGTTTGGCAACTCATCAGCGATGCCGATATTCGCACCCAAGCCGCAATCTTTGAATACCTGCCGATCGAATTACAAGAGCAAATGGTCGAAAACACGGCCCGCCCGCAGGTCGGCCGATTGATCGAGAAGATGAGCCACGACGACCGCGTCGATTTGCTGCGGCGCTTACCCCGCCGCGTGAGCGAGAACTTGCTGCGGCTCGTGGACGACGCCGACCGCCGCGACATCAAAACGCTGATCGATTACGAAGAAGGCACCGTCGGCGCGATGCTGACGACCGATTACGCGTGGCTCCCGCCGAACCTCACCGCCGCCGAAGCCGTGGATCAACTGCGGCAGCAAGCCCCGGACCGCGAAACGATCTACTACATCTACGTGCTCGATGAGGCCAAGCGCCGGCCCGATGGAGCCTTGGCTCCGAGGCACCTCTTGGGCATCATCTCGTTGCGGGATTTGATTTTGGCCCCGAGGCATAAGCTGCTTTCGGAGTTGATGGAAGAAGAGTTGGTTTCGCTGAAGTATTCCGACGATCGGCAAGCCGCCGCAGAGTTGCTGGCCCGTTACGACTTCATCGCCGTACCGGTGCTCGACGATAACGGCGGCATGTTGGGCATCGTGACGCACGACGACGCGCTCGACGTGGTCCAAGAAGAAGCCACGGAAGACTTGCAACGGCAAGGGGGTGTAACGCCGCTGCGCGAAGGGTATTTGGAAGCCAGTTTTTTCAAGATTTACCGCAGTCGGGCGTTCTGGCTTTCCCTGTTGTTCGTGGCCGAACTCGGTACCTTCACGGTATTGAAGCAATTCGAGGAACTCATCGCCCAGGTGGTCGTTCTTAGCCTGTTCATACCGCTGGCAATCTCCACGGGTGGCAATTCCGGTTCGCAGGCTTCGACCCTCGTCACGCGGGCACTCGCACTCGGCGAGGTGACTCGGACCGATTATCTCCGCCTGATCCGCAGGGAAATTCTGATGGGATTGGCGCTCGGCCTCACCCTCGGGTTGATCGGCTTTTTCCGCGGAGCGTTCACTTCCAACGACACCCGGGGAGGGCCGGAAACCGTGGCCAACCGTGTCGTGGCCGTGTTGCCGGAAGGAGCGTCGATCGAACCACTCGCGAATGGCGATTACGAATTACCGAAAGGGACACGCCTAGAAACCGATTCGGATAAATTCCAAACGGTGCGATTGAAGCACGGCGAATCCCCGGAAATTAGTCGACTCGGAAACCAACACGTACTCACCGTACCCGCCGGTTCGCAATTTCGCAGTGCCCCCGTGGATTCTTCCAAACTCGGCTGGGTGGTCGGGCTATCGGTACTCTTTATCTGCTTGTGGGGAACACTCATCGGCACCTGCTTACCGCTCGTGTTCAAACAATTCGGATTGGATCCGGCCGTGGCCTCGGGGCCTTTCGTGGCCACCTTTGTCGATATCACCGGGATCGCAGTTTTCTTCCTCTGTGCCAGCGCATTCCTACTTTAACGAAAAAAGCCGGGCGTTCCGAAAAACGCACGGCCCATGATCGAGATTGTCGCGGCCCGATTCCTTCGCTCGCCTCATGCGTTGGAATCGTCCCGCAGATCTTCGTTCGATTACTTCTTGGGTTCTTCCGTCTTCGGCATTTCCTTGGCGGGCATCGTTATAACGGCTGCGGGGGCGACCATGTAGCCGGTGCAGGAAGCGGGGGCGACCGTGTAGCCGGTGCAGGAAGCGGGCGCAACCATGGTGCCGGTGCAGGAGCTACCCGTATAGCTGTTACCCATGCAACTGCTGCCTTGGCAGGAGCTCTTGTTCTTACCGAAGTGGCCCCTCATGCCGAGGAAGCCACCGCGGCCACCGTCGCAGCTGCTGCCTTGGCAGGAGCTACCGTTGCAGGAAGCGACAACGCTCGAACCGATGCAGCTGCTGCCGGAAGCGATAACATCGCTGCCGTTGCAAGAGTTGCCGTGCTTGCCGCGGAGGCCGAGGAAGCCGCTGCCACCGTTGCAGCTGCTGCCTTGGCAGGAGCTACCGGTGCAAGACGCAGCGACCATCGCGCCCGTGCAGCTGCTGCCTTCGCAGCCTTTGTTCTTGTGGAAGGCGGGGGCTTCGCCACCGCTGGAAACCGCCATCATCATCAACATCGTGTACATCGAGAATCCTCCAGATCCGTGGTTAGGATCACTTTTGAAAAAAACGAAACTCGGCCCGCCCTTAGCAATGTGAGGCAAGCTGCAGGGGCGATCCGTCACCAAGCGATGGTAATTTGGGCTATGCGAGTATTTCGCGTTATTTACAATGGTTGTAATGGAATTGTAAAAAGGTGAAGTTCGCGGTCAATAGTAATCTGGGGCGTTTGGGGGGAATTGCGTCAAAGTTTCTCTGAGATTCCGACTTCGACTTGCCCGCTCAGCGCTGTCGCGTATCTGTAGAAAAACGGATATTGAAGTCCGAATAAGGGAACTTGATCGCCAACGGTCGCGCCACATTCGATGTTATTCTCGAGTGGGTGAACGGTGAGTCTTCAGCCCTCTCCTTCTTGGGGAGCGGGTAGATTCTTGGCGATACCAATCTCACGGAAGAGCCGCATGATGACGCCCGACCACGACGAACTGATTCCACCCGTTCCCGTGCGAACCGTGTATCGAACCCTGGCATTGGCGCTCGCCCTCGGTGCCATCCCCGCCGTGCTCGGCGCCATCGAACTCGGCGGCACGCAATACCCTTCCATCGTTTCGACGATACGATTGGTGCTCGTGGCAACGGCGGCACTCACGGTGGCCACCGCACTTTCGCTCCGCCCGAAGCTACCGGCGGCGTGGCTCCTCGCCTCCGCCGTGGCGGTCGTATGCATGTTCGGCTTACCGCCGCACTGGGATTCCTTCCGGCTCCTCACCCGCGTTCTCGCCGTGATCGCCGCAGTTGGCGGTGCCCTCGCCGCGATGCCGTTGCCGTGGCGGTACGGTTTGCTTTCCGCCGGGGCGATGGTTCACTTCGGCAGCCTGCTCGTGGCCACGACGTGGCCCCCACCGGGCCCGTGGCTGAGCAACCAAGTGGCGGGGCGCTTCTACATGCCGTACTTCCAGTTCATGTACTTGTCAAACGCCTATCATTTCTACAGCCCCGAACCCGGCCCGGCGAATCACCTGTTCGCCCTTGTGCAATTCAAGGTGGATGGGAAGGACAAGCCCGAATTTGGCTGGATCGACATGCCCAACCGCAAGGATCACTTCAAAGATCCCCTTGGCATGACCTACTACCGGCGGCTCTCACTCACGGAGTTGGTATCGGAATCGGCCCCGGCGAACCTCACGCCCACGAACCAAGCGAAGGTGGAAGCCGGGAAACTGCGGAACAAGGCCACAGTGGTGAGCGAGAACGGTTCCAAGATGCCGATCCCGTTGAATACCGATCTCGATCCGATCGACTTGCAATACCGCGTGGCGTTTCCGGAACTGCGCGGGCAGAAGCTCCCTTCGTATGCGAGGCACATTGCCGCGGCTTACTCCGAACCGGGCCGCGAAGTGGTGAGCGTGAAAATCTTCCGCGTCGAACACCGGGTGATCCAAGCGCAAGCGTTCCTCGATCGCTACGACGACGATGGGAATAAAACGGCGCCCGGCAACGATCCGTATCACCCCGTGACCTACCGCCCGTACTACTACGGGGAATTCAACCCGGCCGGGGAACTGATCAACCCGCAGGATCCAATGCTGTATTGGCTTGTGCCGATCATGCCGAAGCAATCGCTGAACGAGAACGATCCGGACTATACGGATTACATGTCCGATTACGCCGGGGCGAAGTTCCCGTGGCCGCAGGTGAAAAGGAGGTCGCCGTGAACTCGCTCTGGAAACGCTGGTTGAATTTCTGGTTCGCGGCCGCGGACCCCACCACGATGAGCCTCGTGCGGATCGTTACGGGGTTGTTGATCCTCTACGTGCATCTGGCGTATTGTTTCGACCTCACCTCGTTCTTCGGCAAAGACGCTTGGATCACGCTGCCAACGATCGACCGCGAACGCCGTGAACGCCCATACACAGTTCTGCCCTTTGATCGCTGGGAATACGATTACAAGCCGAAGTCGGCGATGCTGCCGGATGAAATCCCCCGGCGGCAAGCGGTGGCCAATTGGATTCGCAACCTCCCCCTCGATCAACCGGCTACCCTCCGAAAGAAACTCCGGTTGGTCGACAGCGAAGGCGTACTCTCCGGCAACGGTTTCAGCTATTACCCCGCCACGATCCAAGCGGCGATGCCCTATTGCCTCACCCTCGGTACCGACGACGAAGTTCGACAGAACGCCCTCAAAGCGCTCCGGGGCGAAATTCCACCGGGGGCTAACGAGAACCTCCACGAAGAATTCAAAAAGATGCCCCCGGCCGAATTAAAAACCCTCACCGAGGATCTCGACGGCTTCTGTTCGCTGTTGCCGAAGGGAACGAAACCGGACGAAATCCGCAACCGCGAATTCGTGGCCAACTTCTTCAACGAATGCGATCCCGGCTTCCGGGCCAACCTCATGCGGTTCATCGTCCACCTCTCGGCGCTCACCCCCGCCGAGCGCGAGGAACGCATCGATTACCTCTCGTACTGGAACGTTGAGAAACGCTACGCCACGGGCATCGGTTCTCCGATCTTCTCGATTTGGTTCCACATTTCCACCCGCGAAGAGATGATCGCCGTTCACATCGCGATTCTGATAATCATGTTGATGTTCACGCTGGGGCTATTCACCCGCGTCACGTCGATCCTGACTTGGCTCTGCGCCGTGAGCTACCTCCACCGCAACCAGCAGGTGCTCTTCGGCCAAGATACCATGATGAACATCCTGCTCATCTACCTGATGGTGGCCGGGGGGGGCGGAACGCTCTCGCTCGATCGTTTGATCGCCAAGTACCGGGCCGTGCGGCACAGCCTGCGGCGCACCGGCACCATCGATGCCCGCACCAAGGGGTTCCTCGATGCGCCGCCACCGTCGGTCACATCCGGTTTCGCCCAACGGATGCTGCAGATCCATTTTTGTTTCATTTACATGGCCTCGGGAATGTCGAAGCTTTTGGGCAACAATTGGTGGAA
>Ga0105045_10002975_pt1 | contig 14413 bp, 17 predicted proteins | sample MAT02_FD_78089 | JGI IMG/M metagenome (GOLD analysis project Ga0105045, IMG submission 78089) | Freshwater microbial communities from Lake Fryxell liftoff mats and glacier meltwater in Antarctica - MAT-02 (megahit assembly) | ecosystem: Environmental > Aquatic > Freshwater > Ice > Liftoff...
GGAGATCAGATACATTTTATGACCAAATCACTATATGAAGAAATGAATGGGTATGATGAACATTATGGTATTATGGAAGATTTTGATTTTGTAAGACGACTTCGGAAACTGAAAAAACCGTTCACAATTATCCAAGAGAAAGCAACTGTTTCTTCAAGAAAATACAGACACAACTCCTACTTGAAAGTCAATCTTCTTAACCTGATGGCATTTCTTATGTTCAAATGGCGATTTAATCCAGCAACGATCAGAAAACTATATTACAAGTTTCTGAACTAAAGAGATGTACGTCACTTATTTGATAAGACAATATAATCCCAAGGTCCAAGTTCGATGACATCATTCTTTTTTATTTCTTGTTTTTCGTCTGTAAAAATATTTGTGTAAACACCTGACGCCGTATCTCCACTAATGTTTGCTTTTTGTTTTTGTGCTGATAGGTTTATGATCACCACTACTTTATCACCATCTTTTTCTCGGGTGAAAGCATAAATCTTTTCGTCATTTTCTGTCTGAATTTTGACCAAGGGTCCACCATATGTGCCATTCCATATAGCTTGATTTCTATGTTTAAGGTCATAAAGTGCTTTGTAAAACCCGGCATAACTGTAGTCTCCCCAAGGAATACTATCTTTTTTGAAAAACTCTAATTGTTTGTCCATAGCCGACTCCTGACCTGTATATAACAATGGAATACCATTAAAAGTAGCCGTCAAAACTGCAAAAGCTTTATGTCCGTCGCCCATTCTGGCAAACTCTGTACCTGCCCACGAGTTTTCGTCATGATTGGATGTAAACTGCATTTGATACCCTTTAGAATATTGGGTTGATTTTTTGGCTAGTAATGCGTCTATATCAAGAGCTGTCTTTTTTACTTGATCTTTTTTGTCTCCTTCTACTACATTTCCTTGTACTAGTTGAGCTGCTGTTTTTCTAGTTGCTCCCTGAGTTTTGGCAATTTCGTTAAGCAAATGGTGCATTTCCCAACCATAATCAGCTATAAACGTACCATTATTAACGATTTCTGGTACTTCGCCTTCTGATAGCATATATAAAGGCTTCAATGCATATAGCGAATCGGCACATTGCACCCAAAAGTCAGCAGGAACTCCGTGTGCCACATCCATACGATAACCATCTATACCTGTCTCATTTACCCAAAATTTAAGGGCATCTATCATTCCTAGACGCATCTCGGCATTATCGAAGTTTAGATCTGCCACATCGGTCCATCCCCAAGATTTACCTGTATTGTAGTCTATTGGATCAATGATATTACCATCTTTGTCTTTTGTGTACCAATCTGCATGTTCTGTAATCCAAGGATTGTCCCAACCAGTATGATTTGGTACCCAATCAATGATAATATACATTCCAGCATCGTGGATAGCCTGAACCATATGTTTAAAATCTTCCATAGTACCAAATTCAGGATTTGTTTTGTAATAATCGCCTATGGAGTACGGACTACCCAGCTCACCTTTGCGATTCTTGATGCTCACAGGATTTATTGGCATGAACCATAAGATATCTATGCCCATTTCTTTGAGACGTGGGATATGTGATTCGAAGGATTTGAAAGTATTTTCTTTGGTAAAATGTCTTAGATTTACTTCATATATAACAGCATTTTTGTGCCAATCTGGTACTCGCGGTTTTTCGTATGTGTTTGTTTCGACCACATCTTTTTGTGGCTGCTTACATGCTGAATAAATCAAAATAGCTACAAGAGCAAGTGCTAACCAAATAATATTCATTTTTGAAAACAACATAATTTAAAGATTTTTAATGTGGCCAAAACAGTTATTGTATATCCGACACTAAATGTCGTGTAGCAAAGATAATAAGTGTTTTTGAATATTTATTAAAGTCTCAATAAATATGTTTTCTATCATTCAGAAACGGATTGATTTATCTTTACTTAATATTAAGTTTAGTACCAAAAGACAGATTGTAGAAAAGATATTACCCCTTCTTTTTCATCTTTTTTCGTTGGCCTTTCGAGAAAAGGTTTGATTTTCCACCTTTAGATTCCATGTCGGGAGCATATGCTTCTTCTTGGCCACAACCTTCTTTATTTGTTTTGCATGATTGTTGGCTTGTGGTAAACATGATGAACAATGCTACGAAACAGCTATATTTAAGATATTTAGACATACGATTACATTTAATGATTCAAAAGTACAAAATTCTGATTACTAACAATAATTTCTTAAGAATAAGTGTTCTTGACATATGTAATTTTTTGTTAAAACGCTCAAAACATCAATAAAATCGTATTTTCTCATCATTTTGGTATATTTTTATGAATTAAAATTTGCATATATATGAATTAAGCATACATTTGCGCCCGAATAAATTCTTTATCCAATAAAATTTAATAAAATGAACAAAGGAGATTTAATCAATGCAGTTGCTGATGCAGCTGGGGTAACTAAAGCGCAAGCTGGTAGTGCAATAGATGCAGTTTTCACTGGCATCGAGTCTAGTCTTAAAAGTGGTGACAAAGCTGCTTTCGTAGGATTTGGTACATTCTCAACAGCTCACAAAGAAGCTAGAGATGGAAGAAACCCTTCAACAGGTGCAACTATCAAAATTGCAGCTAAAACTTCTGTAAAATTCAAAGCTGGTAAATCATTGACTGACGCAGTCAACTAATCAGATTTTCTATTTTCTATAGTTAGCTAAAAACAAAAGGCTGTCTTTTTTGCAAAGATGGCCTTTTGTTTTTTAAGTTTATATTTCGGCTATTTGTTATTCCTATCTTTCCAAACATATGACGAAGGAAACATTGCTATCATTCCCGAATATAAAATATGAATGAAATAAATAAAAAATACGGGTATAAATGACTTCATGACCTGCTCTTGTTTGAAATATGTCGATAGCTTGGACAAAAACATATAATCAACTACCATTTTAATAGTTAATGCCGTCAGACTGGCAAACAATATCTCAGGCATAAATATTGGACCCAATACTATGGATAATAACATAATAAGGCAAAACAAAAAAACATAAGCCTGAATCTTTACTACGTTTTTATCAGAAGTTTTCATAGACTTTGACGCCCATCGTTTTCTTTGGTTGAAAAGTGATGTCCAAGTAGTTTCAGATTTTGTGGTAACCATAGCGTCCAACGACTTTAAGAATCCTATTTTATCAACCGCTAATTCAGCAGCTTTTTCCATCATAAATACGTCATCACCAGAAGCAATATTCTGATTTCCGTCAAAACCTTTCACATCATAGAAAAATGATTTTTTATAACATAGATTAGCTCCATTTGCAAGAAAATAGTCTTTTCTTTGGATACCATTGGCAGTAATAGCCATCGTAGCAACAAAATCCATCATCTGAAATCTACTTAAAAAAGTATCATTATCTTCTGGCATCACTAAGCTGGTTTGAATATTGTAATCATGGTCGGCTTGGAAATGCTGATGACCTTGAATCCATTGACGGCCGACAATACTGTCTGCATCCGTACATAAGATCAGATCGTATCTAGCACTAGTTATCCCAAAAGACAATGCCGCTTTTTTGCCGGTCAACCCATCAGGAAGGTCAAGCACTATCACTTTATAATCGGTAATGTTTTTTATGATTTGAAGGGTCTGATCTGTACTATGGTCATTGATAATGATTATTTCGTAAGGACTATCAGTATTGTTGGAAAGGATACTCTGAACGCACTCTGAAATATTGTTTTCTTCGTTTCTGGCAGCAATTAGGACAGATATGCCTGACTTTGGCTGATTTTTTTCATTTATGGAAAATGTATCGGTCTTGTCCCAACCATCTATAATATAAAGGATCAGAAAAACATATCCAATTGCAAAACCAACGATGAAAAAATAAGCAAGTCCTACCATTTACTTAAACATGTCGTCATATTCACTAGTTTTTGCTTGTGGCCTGCTATTCTCTTGTTTTTGTGAATGCAATGGAGGCAACTCTAAAAAAGTAGTATCTTCATCTGCTACTTCTTCAAATTCCGTATATGTATTTTGTTCAACTTCCATCTTTTTTTGCACATTTTTTATCGTCTTACTAGATAGTGCTTTGAAAAACAAATATGCAGACACGAATGGATATCCAAAAATTTAAGGATAATGGCAACAATGCCAAAAAGGGTTTTTTCTTTAAGGAGTTTCCAAATAAATTGAAAAAATCCAAAAACAACTTTGTAATCTAATATTAAAGCAGCTATAAGAAATACAGGAGCGATGTAGCTAAATAGCCAAAATATGACTTGAGCAAGAAAAAATAAAGCCGCAAAAAAAACAGCTAATATCAGTAAGGGAACAAAAAATCCAAAGGGACTATTACCACTCCCTACTTTAAACTCTTTATAAACTGCCATCTCTTATTTAAAATTATTTATACAAATATAACAACACAAAAAAGTGCGTACAAGTTCTTTATACAAGTTTCCTGTAAATGTCGATTAAATAACTAAATTGGCTTAAAAAAGAAATAGTATTGATACATTACTTTACTTCAAGTAAAGTTTTTTATCTTTGCTTAACATTAAAAATTCATTATGTACGACAAAATGCTTGCCCCGCTTGATCTCGGTTGGACTACCTTAAAGAATAGGGTTCTCATGGGTTCTATGCACACTAATCTCGAAGAAATTCCAGGTGGGTTTGAAAGAGCAGCGGTATATTTTGCTGAAAGAGCTAAAGGTCAAGTCGGTCTTATAGTCACAGGAGGCATCTCGCCTAATTCAGAGGGATGTGTGGCGGCAATGGCTGCGAAGTTGAATACTGAGGAAGAAGTTGCTCATCACAAACTTATCACTTCAGCCGTACATGCAGAAGGTGGAAAGATATGTATGCAAATCCTTCATACAGGTAGGTATGGATACCATCCGAAAATCGTTGCACCATCAGCTATTCAGGCACCTATCAATTTTTTCAAACCCAAAGAACTGAGCCACGAAGAAATAGAAAAAACTATAGACGACTATGTAAAATGTGCATTATTGGCACAAAAAGCTGGTTACGACGGTGTAGAAATAATGGGCTCAGAAGGATATCTTATCAATCAATTTATAGCTACGAGAACTAATCAACGTCAAGACGAATGGGGAGGATCGTATGAAAACAGAATTAAATTTCCAATTCAGATTGTAAACGATACCAGAAAAGCATGTGGAGATAACTTTATTATCATCTACAGATTGTCCATGCTTGATCTCGTAGAAGGTGGTAGCACTTGGTCAGAAGTTGTACAATTGGCCAAGGCGATAGAAAAAGTAGGCGCTACCCTTATAAATACAGGTATCGGCTGGCATGAAGCTAGAATTCCAACTATTGCAACAGTAGTACCTAGAAAAGCATTCGCTTGGGTAACTAAAAAATTAAAATCTGAGGTAAATATCCCACTCATAGCCGTCAATCGTATCAATATGCCTGATGTAGCAGAAGAAGTACTGGCGGATGGATGTGCAGACATGATATCGATGGCTCGACCATTTTTGGCTGATGCTGATTTAGTCCTGAAAACAATAGAAGGTAGAGTTGATGAGATAAATACCTGCATCGCATGCAATCAAGCTTGTCTAGACCACACTTTCCAGTTGAAAATTTCATCTTGTCTGGTCAACCCTCGAGCTTGCCACGAAACAGAACTAAATTATCTACCTACACAAGCGCCAAAAAATATCGCTGTTGTCGGGAGTGGACCTGCAGGTTTGGCTTATGCACATATTGCAGCGATGAGAGGCCACAAAGTCGATCTATATGAAGCTGCTACCCAACTCGGTGGTCAATTCAATATGGCAAAAATCATTCCCGGTAAGGAAGAATATGCTGAAACAATAAGATATTATCAACGAATGATGGTAAAATACAATGTCAATGTACTCCTTAATACCACAGCGAATAAGGATTTACTAAATGATAAGTATGATGAAATCATTTTGGCGAATGGTGTAGTCCCAAGGAAATTAAAGATAGACGGTATTGACCACCCTAAGGTTTTATCTTATATTGATGTACTGCAACGTAAGGTTGAAGTAGGTAGGTCGGTGGCGATCATAGGTGCAGGAGGTATTGGGTTTGATGTGGCAGAATTTCTAGTTCATCACACTAATCAAGAAGAAGAAATAAAAACATTTTTGGCCACTTGGGGCGTAGATTACGAATATGCTACGGCAGGTGCATTGAAGGAAGCCGTGGTACAAAAGCCTGCTCGTGAAGTGTATTTATTAAAAAGATCTACTGGAAAACATGGCGCTACGCTCGGAAAAACAACGGGTTGGATCCATAAAGCTAGCCTTGTAGCCAATAATGTTCAGATGATTTCCGATGTTGAATATCAAAAAATAGACGATGCAGGATTGCACATTGTGGTGAAAGGTGAATCTCGTATTTTACCAGTAGATCATATAGTTATTTGTGCAGGACAGGAGCCTTCAAGAGTGTTGTACAGTGAATTATTGGAAGAAGGATTAAATCCAATATTGATAGGTGGAGCTGATGAAGCAGCTGAACTTGATGCAAAAAGGGCGATTAACCAAGCATGTCATTTGGCAGCAACTGTTTAAAGATAGAAATTAGACAAGCTTTTAAATTATATTACAGTTCGACTTATTTTTCTAGGACGTAGACATCTTGAAAAGCAAGATTATTATCGTTTTCTACGCCAAACCAACTACCTCGTATCGTGGTTTGGATGGCGAATCCGTTTTTCTGAATAATAGCATGCAAATAATCTTTTTTGAAACAAACATTGGCAGACGTTACATTCTTATCCATTAGGTAATGGTTTTCGTATTCGAAATCAAACCTAAAACCTTTATAATCTCCGTTCATTGCACTTAAACTGTCTTTCTCCATAACAAAAAAAGTTGCAATCAATTTACCACCTTTCTTGAGTACACGATAAGATTCAGACAGATAATTTTAGACTTCTTTATCTACCATATGTGAAAATACGGAGATAGAACAAGCCATGTGAAAGGAGTCTGATGGATAATCAAATTTGTATGTGGCAGCATCTATTCCGCTAGAATTATACAAATCATTGTGGAGACTGACATGTTGAAATCGGAAGTTAGGGAATTTAAGTGTAATGTTTTTGGTACACCATTCAGCACCTACTTGCATTGCTTCAAAACCATGATATTCGCCTTGGAGATAAGGAGTAAGACCAATAGCAATACGACCTATTCCACTTCCGATATCAAGAAAATGGTCATTAGGTTTTAACCCATTTTGGATAAAAAACGATTTCCATTCTTCCCCTTGTCGGATAAAATCGCCACTGCCAGTATAGATAAGGCTTTTGGGTGGTTTAAGCGCATCTTTTGATGACCAAATATCGTAAGGAAGATAGACTAGGCGCCTGACTAGAAATCGCATTTTGGGTGGTAAAAAGTAATATAACTTCCTCAGCATATGGTTATTTATTATTCATTCAGCTATATGATAGCACATTATATTTACTTCAAAACTTAGATGCCGCCATCGCCGTCGCTCATCAATCCACGATTGACAAATGAAATCATAGGTTTTAAAGTTGTGAGTGATTCCTTAACAAATGGAATGAGCTTCTCTGAAGTGAGCATATTGTCGGGGATTTTGCGAGAAGCTGTAAAACTTTTAAGCTTCAGAAATTCTATGGCAGGATTTTCGGCTTCATATCCTTTTGGCGGTCTTATAAGCTTTTGTCCTGGGTCAACATCCAGTTCGCCATATGTTTTTATAAAGTTTGGGTCAGACAATATACCTTCCAAATCCTGATAAAAATAATTGATTTCTTTCCGCAATTTTGCCAATAATGGTGCTTCTGGCATCCACAGTCCACCACCTACAAATGATTGACCTTCTTCTAGGTGGATATAATATGCAGCCAACTGCATTTTTTTACCAAATGGGTGTAATGCTATACCAAGATTTGTTTTGTATGGCGTCTTATCTTTTGAAAATCTAATGTCTTTATTTATCCTGAATGTACAGTCTTTGGGAGACAAAATATCTAATGACTCGTCCACTTTTTTCATTTCTTCAAGGATATTTCCCGCAAGATTGAGGTAGTCTGCTTTGACTTTTTCATATCTCTTTCTATTTTGATCGAACCATTCTTTATGGTTGTTTTGACGCAATTCTTTGAAAAATTCTAACGTAAACGGTTGCAACATATTAATATCTTTTAAACATTTTTATTAAATTTAGGATTGCGGATTTAGTAAAGAGCCACATTGGTCGAGTTTTAAGCATAATTTTTATATCTCCTAGCATTGTACCGCTTTCATCCAAGAATCTAAATATGTTTTTCAGATGGTTATTGCTAAATATTGAAGAAAAAACACGTGAACCAACTTCATTGTTTCTATGTAGTACATCAAGAAAAATCAAATCATAATACCAATAACGACTTAGTTTGTGAAAACGGGTAAAATCTGACTCCTTTTTCAAAAACGAGACGAGATCTCTACTTTTTCTGGTAGTGGATGCAAAAGTGTAGCCAGTGCTAGCCTTGGTCCATCCACCTGCGCTACCTATATGAAGGATGTTGCTAGTATTATGTCTCTCAAATGGATAGGATGTCATAGGGATATTACCTATTTCCTTTTCCGTAATGGTGTAATCTGAGATTCCTAGTTTGGATAGATAAAGTTCTATTTCTGATTCGTATTCTGTTGTATCTAGCAAATTTTCTGAAAACAAGGTATACTCCACCAATGCTTCGTATGGCGAAGTCGGCAATACGTACATAAACCGTGTATTCCCTCTTTGAGCTACCGTGAAATCCATAAATGTCGCTTGGTTTTCATCAAAGATTGCTAGATCAGTTTTAATAAACCATCCAATAAAGTGTTGTTTTAAATATGGAAACTCAGGTAATGTTTCAATAATTGAAGGGTCAAGAATGGAGTTTAATACTTTTTTGCCTACGAATTCTTTTTCTGTAGTTTTGACATGAACAAGATTGTTTTTTTCTAAAATTTGTCCAATCCTATTCGTATTAAACTCAAAATTATCTTTTTTCTTAAGTATATCAAAAATAAATTTATAAAGATCGCTGCTGCGTACCATTTTATATAGGTAGGTTTCTAGATCAATTGATTTTGAAAAGTCTTTGCTGCCAAAATATATTTTATGCCATGATTTTGTGGTCAAGTGGTCCCATTCTCCATCTCCTTCTTCCCAATAACACCAGGTTCTATCATTACTATTTTTGACAACTTGATCTATCAGTAAGATCTTTTTTGAATCAAAGTAGGCATCTTGACTCATCCTGTAAGCAAGTATAAGTCCAGCCGCACCTGATCCTGCAATGATATAATCATATGTCTCACTTTTGTTCAAATCTATTTTTTGATGACTTCAGAATTAGAAGAAAAAATCTCGTAAATGTTGTTATGCACTTAGAAAAGCAGCGATAGCCTCTTTGGCAAAATCTGAAAGTATTAGGTTCCCACTCATTTCAGCACGTTTCTCAAGTAATTGGTCCCAATGTTCGGTATCTTCCCAAAATACTTTTTTGAGTTGAGCTAAGGCAGCAGGATTTTTCTTTACAAGGGCGGTTGTAAATTGATCGATATACGCATCGAGTTGTTCTACACTTTCAAAAGCTTCTGTAAATAATCCTTTTTGTTTGCCCCATTCGGCTGTTTGCCATTCTTCCGCATTGATCGCCATCTGACTGAATGCCGAGAGACCAATTTTTCTTTCTACTACCGGTCCTATCACAAATGGCCCTATGCCGACTGCTAATTCCGAAAGACGTATTGAAGCATACTTAGTCCCCATACAATAATCACAAGCTGCCGCTAGCCCTACGCCACCACCTACAGCTTTGCCATGTACACGCCCGATCACTATTTTTGGACATAGACGTATGGCATTGATGACATTGGCGAAACCCATAAAGAATTTTTTTCCAGTATCAAAATCCTGAATAGCTGCCAATTCTGTAAAACTTGCTCCAGCACAAAATGAACGATCACCAGCACTTTTTAAGACTATAAGTATTGTATTTTCATCATTCCCAGCTTTATTGATATGTTCGACCAATTCTGATAATAGATGGCCAGGCATTGAGTTTTGCGCAGGATGGAAAAATTCAATAGTCGTAACGTGATTTGCAAAAGTAGATGTAATGTGACCGTATGACATATATTTCTGAATGTTGGTTAATGAAAAGTATTAATCTGATTATTAACCAAAGAAGGCTGATATTGTTGATGTTTCAATGTAGTAAACACCGAATATGCCAAAAGATGACAACATTTAGGCTTGAGTTGTTCTCTATTTTTAATGTCACCAGCAAAACTAGCTGTTTTTACAATACAATCTAGTTGTTGTACATAATCTCGCTTTTCTTTACCTGGCGCAAACACAAAAGCATCGATAAACACAATCTCACCAGCGGCTTCGTTGTGTAAAACATAACTTACGAATGGCCCACCCATAAAATCATTTTCAGTTTCCCAGATGCCACGTACTTCTTTGACATATACGTTATTGCTAGAGTAAGAATATTCCAAAGCAGGCAAGTCTATGATATTGGTACTCATGTAAGCATCTGCAAAACCAGTGCGAATGAATTGTTTACCATAGGTATTTCGCATATTGATGATACTGTCTAATGAAAATTGTGACTGGTCCCGATATCGGAATTTTCTGAACACTAGACTTTGGATGATTTCTTTATTGTCCATACGAAGCCACATAAAATTTTTGTCTTGTAGTGCCTTAACGTAGAGATCTGGTATTCTTATGTTGATACCGAAACTGTCCAAGATTTCAGCTGACAATGTTTTGTTTTCACCTTTGATGCCAAAAACGGTTGCTTGGAGATTTTTTTCGTCGTGCTGATTGATTCTTTTGGCTACCAAAGGGAAATTATTTCGAATAGCTTGTGCCAATTTTTCTTTACCATTTGCAAAAATATAGAAAACGATCTGTTCTTTTGCCCATTTATTATTGCCTATTGACGAAGTAAATGTAGTATCCTTAATTGCTCGGGCAAACCTTTCTAAACCCAAATCTGATCGAAGCATTCTGGTAGTAGAAGATAAAGTATCGGCTACGTCTGCTACTAACACATAAATGCGCAATTCTTTCAGTAATGGCTTGGCGATTAAGTCTTCAGGGCTCAAAAATCTTAAATCAAACATTGGTTCTTCTGCTGGAAGTACCGGATAAGCAGATTGAAAATATTGGATCACGGTATCTCCTATTGGACTTTCGGCCATCTCTTTGTCAGTAAGAATCACGACGTTATTTATTCTGCCCATTGCAGTAGGTTTATTTACCATGGCATCAGTCATTGTGTTTTTGCAAGATGATAGCATTAGCATAAAACCGATTAAAAAACCTATATACTTTATGTTGAACTTCATGTTTTAATTTTTTATTAAATATCATTCAGGTTACATAAGATTTGACTTTCTAGTCGATCTAAATATGTATCACCTATATTATAAGATGCAAATTTATAGAATTTTGGTGTCAGTAAATGAAATATTGATACTGCTTGGTAAAAAAATACCATAGAATCTCATTTTTACGTTGTAATTTTGCCATCCGTGATTTTAAATTTATTAATAACTTGTCATAAATGATTGTATAATGATGTTGAGATATATAATAGCCTTAATAATGGTTTCCTTCATTTTTTCGTGTAAAAATGCCAAGACACCCGATGTCAGCCACATTGCTTCAGATGTTGAGATCATTCGCACTGAAAGCGAACTATCAGCTATAAAATCCATCTCTGACCTTACCTCGCTACAACAAAAACATCGCTCATTCTATACAATATATTTTCCAGAAGTATTGTCTATAAGTAATGCAAACAATCCCGATAGTTTGTATGCTGTAATTTCTGAATTTATGAGAGATACTTTGATTTCAAAAATATTTGAACAAGTAGAGGCGAAGTTTTCAGATCTATCTTCTGTAAAGAATGAAGCAAATAAGATGTATCAATACCTTCAATACTACTTTCCTCTTCAGGTTTCTGTGCCAAATATATATACTTTTGTATCAGAATATGGTTACCAAGCATTTATTTTTCAGGACGATAATGGAAATGACGGTATAGGTATCGGTCTAGATATGTTTATGAGTCCCGACATAGATTATAAAGCGATCAATCCCGACAATACTAATTTTTCGTCTTACATTACACGTACTTGGAATAGAGATCACATCGTACCCAAAATAGCAGACTTACACATCACAGAACTAATAGGCGATGCACCGGGCCACAAAATGTTGGATCAGATGGTTCATAATGGCAAAGCACTGTATATCAAGGAATTAATTTTGCCCAATGTGCAAGATAGTTTGATATTTGAATATACTGGAGCTCAGTTGAAATGGTGTCATGATAATGAATTACAGATGTGGTCGTTTTTTCTAGATAAAAAATTGTTTTACGAATCCAATCCCGTGAAGATCGGTAAGTATATCAATCCCAGCCCCAATAGTCCTGATATGCCAGCCGAATCACCTGGTAGAACAGCCAATTTTATAGGTTATAAAATCGTAAAAGCCTATATGGAGAGATATCCAGAAACTAACCTTACTCAGCTTATTGCGATTACGGATAGCCAAGAATTGATGGAAAAATCCAAATACAAACCTGCAAGAAAGTAGTTATTTACTTTAATTGAGCATTTTGGAATATTATTTGTTATAACTTAAACATAAAAAACATAATCAAATGAGTAACCGATCAATACCTTTGGTAGATTTATCAAAGTTTGTCTACGGAACTGATGCAGAAAGAACCGAGTTTGTTAATCATCTAGGTGATGCATTCCATAAAGTAGGTTTTGTAGGAGTTATTAATCATGGCATACAGCAGAGCAAAATAGATGCTTTTTATGATGCATCCAAAATGTTTTTTAGTATGCCTGTATCTGTCAAGGAAAAATACGAGGTGAAAGGTCTAGCAGGGCAAAGAGGATATACTTCTTTCGGCAAAGAACACGCAAAACAATCCAAAGTAGCAGATCTGAAGGAGTTTTTTCAGATAGGCCAGTTCGTGGGTGACGATCATCCACTTAAATCAGAGTATCCTGATAATGTAGACGTGTCAGAATCACCAGAATTTTATGGTCAAGGAAAAGAATTGTACAGAGCATTTGAAGAAGCCGGAGGACATTTGCTCCGTGCGATAGCTTTGCATCTAGGAATAGATGAAAAATATTTTGACGACAAGATAGAAGATGGAAATAGTATTCTAAGGTCTATACATTATCCACCTATCACAGCAGAACCAAAATCAGCCATAAGGTCTGAGCAACATGAAGATATCAATCTCATTACCTTATTGGTAGGCGCTTCGGCAGGTGGCCTTCAGTTGCTTACTTCTGATGATGAATGGCTGGAAATACTGCCTGGAGATGGAGAAATCGTCATCAATGTAGGCGATATGTTACAGAGACTCACCAACAATTATCTCAAGTCCACCACGCACAGAGTAGTCAATCCACCTAAGGAACAATGGCACGTGCCTAGACTCTCCATTCCTTTTTTCTTACATCCTAAGAGCAAAATGGATCTCACTTGTCTGCCATCTACCATCACAACGGAGCGACCACTTGCTTACGAACCAATCACAGCGGGAGAATATCTTGACGAAAGATTGAGAGAAATTGGGCTTAAGAAATAAGTTTTTCAGAAAACATTTAATGTGAATTTCGTTGTAAAAAAGTTGACGATCTAATTTCTTTTGTTAAAAATGAGTACATAAGGTAAAAAATATTGCTTTGCATCTTGATATGTTGTATCTTTGCAGTCCAAAATAATAAATAAATGTTTAATTTAATATTCGGTTTAGGTGGTCAGGAACTATTAGTTGTAGGTCTTATCATATTAGTTTTCTTCGGGGGTAAAAAAATTCCGGAACTAATGAAGGGCCTTGGAAGTGGTATCCGTGAGTTCAACAATGCCAAGAATAATATCGAAGCAGAAGTAAAAGAAAATATGAAGGAGATCGACGCTAAAAAGCAATAAAATCTCTTACTACATTGCATCCGATTACAAATTCAGTTTTAAAATTTGACTTTAAGACTGAAACAGTTTCTGGATGCATATTAAAAATAATAAAGCGTAGCATTTCCTGATAGGTAGGTGTTGCGCTTTTTTTATGATACTGATAATAAACTACTGAATGATTTTTATGAAGATAAGGCTGAATCTAAATATTAAGATAGTAATATCTGGACATCTGACCTATGATACTTGACTTTGATCGTGTTTAAAATACATTATTTTTATTGTCTACTTATCTTTTCTTCTCACTATATTCAATTTTCTCATCTTATTTAGTGAAATTTGTGCCTTCGTAATCACGACAAATTATCGCTTCCAATGATTCAATTTTTTATATCCCAAGATCATACTGTTTATGCAGTTCAATCCGTAAGACCTTTAACTAA
>Ga0105045_10002976_pt1 | contig 14410 bp, 5 predicted proteins | sample MAT02_FD_78089 | JGI IMG/M metagenome (GOLD analysis project Ga0105045, IMG submission 78089) | Freshwater microbial communities from Lake Fryxell liftoff mats and glacier meltwater in Antarctica - MAT-02 (megahit assembly) | ecosystem: Environmental > Aquatic > Freshwater > Ice > Liftoff...
AGGGGGATGGGCAACGACAGTACCCACTGGCGCACCGGCACATGCGGGATGACGTGGTCCACCAGGTGCGCCGCCGTCTGGGCCATGCGCCGGGCCCCGCATGACGGGCAAAACCCACGGCGTTTGCAGCTGAAGGCCACCAGCTTGTCGTGGCCGCAGTCACCGCAGCGCAGCCGCAGGAAGCCGCGGGCCAGGATGCCGCACTCCAGGAAGGCATCGAACTCGTCCTTCACAAACTGCGGGAGGCCGGCGCCGGCTGCGGACTCAGCCTGCTCGAAGAAGGTGGCGGCGTGCTGCTGCACCAAGCGGTACAGCACGGTCTGCTCCGGGCGGTGGCGCTCGTAGTGGACCGGGGCGCCATCCGGCGTGCGCTGGGGCTGCCGGTCGATGGCTTGCACGCGAGGCTCCCGAGGTGGTGACCTCGGACGTTCTCAAGCCGTGCATCGCCTCGCAATCGCCCTCACGGGCGCCTACCTTCGGGTGCCTGCTTCAGGAGGCCTACCTTCTGTAAATGCGGCGCTTGTGCACCGACAGACCCATACCGGTCCGATACCGCTCCAGATTGCTGGCCCAAATGCAGCCATTGGCCAACTAGCGATAGAGAGTCATCACCTGCCCCTGAATTGAATCGACCGGCTTCATCGCCAGCGTGGAGCAGGCAACCATCCCAAACTTGAATGTCAGGTCCACATTGCCGGCGCATACAGCGACCGGCCCGTTGCTCGAACACGCGGCAATTCGGCGTACAGCATGTTGCGAAGACCGGTGGTGGCGTGGCGGAAGTACGGTGAGCAGCGCAACCCTGGCGGAGCTTGTCGTGCGCCCGCAATCCGCGTCAAACGCGGTCGTTGAAAAGCGCTGATGCGAATCGGGCGCCCAACGTGGCCCAGGCGCCTGCGTCTTCCCCATCGGGCATGGCTGTAGCGCGCGCCTGTGCGATCGTCGCCATTTCAAGCTCCAGTTCCTTTTGGCGCCGTACCACGTGGCGGCTTCGCCACATGATCGCCGCGCCGGCCAGCGCTGCAATGAAGGCGACCAAAGACACCCAGGCGGCTAACGGCAAACTTGCTGCCCAAGAGGATGGGTCCGGCAGTTCCTGTCCGACGATCGGCGGCAAGTCGCGGCCGAAGTCGTCCGGCTTGTTACCTTTGAACATCCAGCCATAGGCCAGGACCGCGCACAGTGCAGCCGTCGCAGCGCTGGTGATACCGACCATACGCCACGGTGATGCGGGCACTGATTGAGCGGCAGACCGTGCCGAAGATTCAGGCGCAGCCAGTTGCATGGCCGATCGCAGCATCTCGACGAGGTCGGGCACGCCATGCAGCGCAGCCAGTGGCGGCGGTAATGGGGTCTTGTCGAGCGACATCGGCACGATGCGCTTGCCGGCGTCGAGCGCATAGCGCCATTCGCGCTCGACCCCGGTCGAGCGGGCCGCCGCGGCGCTCCAGAACACGATCACCCGCTCACACTGGCCGATGGCTTTGAGCAGCGCCTGGTCCCAGTTGTCGCCGAACTGCAGGTCGCTGATGTCCTGGAACACGGTGGCACCCGCGGCGCGCAGTAGCCGCGCCGCAGCCGCCACGATCTCGCGGTCGACACTGCTGTAAGAGATGAACACGCCACCCACCGCCGAGGCCGACATCGCCGCATTGCCCCCCTACAAGCCCATGCTGTTTTAGTGTACGACGCGATGGTTGCAGGCACAGGCCCGCTGCACCGTTGCCCCAATGACGCGCCGGCGCCGCCTCATTCGACATGGGGATGGGTGGCGCGGCCGATTGGCCTCAAACTGCCTCGTTTTCAAGATCGGTAGGGCGGTCCCCTGGCCCAGGGGATGCAACAACTCTGGGGGCGGCATGGCACGCTTGGCAAGGGCTTGGGTTTACCTGATGTGTCTCGCTGCGATCGCAGCGCCGCCGTGCTGGGCTCAACCCGTGCCGACGGCACGCCTGCCGCAGGACGCGGCCCGCGAGCCGCAGCCCGCCGCGCGCAATGCCGCGCTGCTGATCGACCGCGACCGCTACGCCGAGCAGGTGCCGGCAGGTGCCGATGCGCTGCGGTTCCGGCTGGAGGGCATCGATCTCAGCGGTAACGTCAGCCTGCCGTCGTCGCGCTTCGAAGGCCTCTGGGCCGACCTGATGGGGCGTGAGGTCACGCTCGCACAGGTGTTCGACATCGCGGCGCGCATCAGCGCGATCTACCGCGATGCGGGCTATGTGCTGTCGCAGGCGCTGGTGCCGCAGCAGGCGATCACCCAGGCCGGCGGCCGGGTGCGGATCCGGGTGGCCGAAGGCTATGTGGCGCGCATCAGCGTGAGCCCCGGCGTTCGCGGTGCCGATCGGATGGCGCGCCTGCTGGCGCCGATCCGCAACGAGCGGCCGTTGACGCTCGCCACGCTGGAGCGCTACCTGCTGCTGCTGGGCGACCTGCCAGGCGTGCGCTCGCAGGCGGTGCTGCGCGCTGGCAGCGAGGCCAACGCGGCCGATCTCGAACTGGTGGTCGAGCGCGACCTGCAGGGCTTCTCGGCGGCGGTGCACAACCGCACGTCGGCGGCGGTCGGCCCGCTGCGCTGGGAAGCCAGTGCCGAGCGGCGCGGCCTGTTCCGCGAATTCGACCGCCATGCCCTGCGCTGGATTGGCGCCGGCAGCGAGCGGCTGAACCTGCTGGCCTACAACGGCGATGCGCCGGTCGGCCTGCAGGGGGCCAGCCTGATCTGGTCGGCCAGCGCCTCGCGCTCCAGACCCAAGTCCGGCGAGCTGTTCCAGTTTAACACCCGCTCGGACAACGCCTCGCTCGGGCTGGCTTACCCGCTGCTGCGCTCGCGCGCGGCCAATCTCAGCCTGCGCGGCAGCCTGGCCGCTTACAACGGCCGCTCCGACATCGGCGACGGCCTGCCGGTGTCGCAGGAGCGGCTGCGCTCGTTGCGCCTGGGCGCCAGTGCGGACCTGACCGACGCGATGGGCGGCGTCAACCTGCTCGACCTCGAGATTGCGCGCGGCCTGTCGGGCCTGGGCGCGTCGCGACGCGGCGATCCGCTGCTCGCGCGCGCTGGCTTGAACCCGCAGTTCACCAAGGCCACGCTGTACGCGGCGCGGCTGCAGTCGCTGGGCGGCGAATGGAGCCTGCTGGCGGCCGTCAGTGCCCAGCACAGCGACGACCTGCTGTCGTCGGCCGAGCAGTTCGGCCTGGGTGGCGACGCCTTCCTGCGCGCCTTCGACCCGTCTGAATTGCTGGGCGACCGCGGCGCCGCCGCCAAGCTCGAGCTGCGCTACAACACCCTTCTCGGCCCCGTCGGCGCCACCGTCTACGCCTACGGCGACACCGGCTCGGTGCAGCAGCGTGCGATCGACGCCGCCGCCACCCGCCAGTCGGCCTCGGCCGTGGGCCTGGGTCTGCGTTTTAGCGGCAGCCAGGGCCTGCGTGGCTACGTCGAGGTGGCCAAGCCGATCCACCGCGACACCGTGCGCCATGGCGACCGGCGGGCACGCGGCTTTGCCGGCCTTGGCATCGATTTCTGACGGCCTGCCGCGTCCCACCAGCACTCTGTAACCCGTCACTGCGTCGCAACGATCTCGCCCCGTCGCCGCCAAGGAGCCGCCGTGATCCATCGAATCCAGGGTCTGTCCATTCAACCTGCCGCGCTGAGTTGGGCGTTGGCGCTGGCGTTCACCGCCACCGCATCGGCCGCGCCGACCGGCGCTGCGGTCAGCGCCGGGCAGGCGCAGGTCTCGCAGGCCGGCAACCTGACCCGGGTGATGCAGCAGAGCGAGCGTGCAGTGATCGACTGGCGCAGCTTCGGCCTCGGCGCGCGCGAGGCGGTCGAGTTCCAGCAACCCAGTGCCGGCGCGGTGACGCTCAACCGGGTGCTGGGAGGTGATGCCAGTGCGATCCTCGGGCGCATCACCGCCAATGGCAGTGTGTTCCTCGTCAACCCGAACGGGATCCTGTTCGGCGAAGACGCCCAGATCAACGTCGGTGGTCTGGTGGCCAGCACGGCCAACATCAGCAGCGCCAACTTCATGGCCGGCCGCTACCGCTTCGACGAGCCGGGCCAGGCCGGCGCGCGCATTGACCAGCGTGGCACCGTGCGCATCGCCGACCAGGGCATCGCCGCGCTGGTCGGGCGCCAAGTGACCAACAGCGGCTTCATCGTCGCCCGGCTGGGCCGGGTGGCGCTGGCTGGCGGCGACACCTTCGTGCTCGACCTGGCCGGCGACCGGCTGATCAGCCTGATCCTCGACCCGGCTGCGCTCGAGACGGTGCGCGATGCCCAGGGCCGGCCGCTGGCCGCGCGGGTCGGCAACACCGGCAACATCCTGGCCAACGGCGGGCGTATCGAGTTCAGCGCCGACACCGTGTCGCGCCTTCTTGACAACGTCATCAACCTGCAGGGCGACGTGCGTGCCACCGCGGTGGATTCGCGCGACGGCGTCATCCTGCTGCGCGGCGGGCCTTCGACCGACCTCACGCTCGGCGGCGTGCTGCAGGCCGGCGGGCGCGACGGCCGTGTCGACGCGGCCGGCCGCGACGTCACGCTGGCCGCCGGCGCCCAACTCGACCTCGGCCTGGGCGCGGGCGTGACGCTGATCGCAACGCGCGACCTGGCGCTGGCCGCGCCGGTGAACGCGCTGGGCGCCGGCAGCGTGGCCGGCGGCAGCCTGAACGCCAGCGCCGGCGGCAAGCTCGGCGTCGCCCAGAGCCTGGTGCTCAACGATGCCAAGCTGCAGCTCAGCGCCGGCGGCCGGCTCGATGTGGCCGGCGGCGCGGTGCTGCAAAGCGGCAGCCAGGGCATCGGCCTGCGCGGCGCCGCGGGGGTGGCGGTGGGCCAGCTGCTCGGCGCCGGCGCGATCGAGATCGACAGCAGCGCCGGCGCGGTCGAGGTGGCGGCGGCAATCGTCGCGCCCTCGGCCGGCGCGCAGGCCGCGCCGGTGTCGCGCCTGACCGTGCACGGCCAGCGGGGCGTCACGCTGAACGGCGCGCTGGCCACCGGCGACATCGTGGTCACCAGCGGTGCCGACATGGCCCTGCAGGGCACGTCCATCGACAGCCGCGCGGGTCATGTGCAACTGCAAGCCGCGGGCCGCGTGGCCGCGGCGCCCGGCGTGGGCGTGCTGGCCGGCGGCGGCAACCTGGCGGTCAGCGCCGGTGCGGCCCTGGAGCTGCAGGCCGCGCTGGCCCGTGGCGACACCGTGCTCGCTGCCGGCGGCACGCTGGGTGTCGCGCAGCCGATGGCCAACCCGAGCGGCGCAGCCGGCGACGAGAGCCGCAGCATCACGCTGGACGGCGGCGGCGATGTCACGCTGGCCGGCGCGCGGGCGGCGGCCATCAGTATCACCAGCCGGGGTGGCAGCGTCACGTCGTCAGCAGACGGCGGCCTGGTGAGCAGCGGCGGCGTGCGCGTGGCGGCGCTGGGCGGCCGCGCCGGCAGCGCCGCGGCACCGCTTCGCATCGCCGCTGGCGACGGCACCGGCGCGGCCGGCATCAGCGGCGGCGCCCGCATCCAGGGCCGTGACGGCGTGGACATCGCCACCCTGGTCACCCCCGGGGCGGTGTGGCTGCGCAGCGACCAGGGCGCGGTGGCGGTCGGCACGGCCATCGCCGGCTCGGCCGGCAGCGCTTTGGCCGATGCCGCGCCCACGCGCGAGCTGCGCGTCGAGGCGGCCGGTGGCGTGGCGCTGGCCGGCGCACGCACCGGGCCCGGCGGCATCGGCGTGAGCGGTGCCACGGCGGGACAGGGCGCCGGCGGCTTCGCGCTGGCCGGTGGCGCGCTGCTCAGCGACGGCGATGTGACCGTCACCAGCCGCGGTCCGATCGACCTCGGCGCCCTGGTGCAGGCCGGTGGCAGCGTCGAGCTGCAGTCGACGGCGGGCGAGCTGCGGGTGGGCGAGGCCGGCATCCGGTCCACCGGCGCCGGCCGCAGCATCACCCTGGGTGCCGGCGCCGATGTGCAGCTCAACGGCGACCTGCAGGCCGAAGCCGCCACGATCGCCATCACATCGACCGGCGGCCGCGTTGCCGCGCGGGTTGGCACGCCGGGCTTCAACCCCGCCACGGCCGACGCCACGCTCGACGCCGGCAGCGGTGCGGCGGCCCAGGTGCGGGTGCAGGCCCAGGGTGACATCATGCTGGGCGGTGTGCGCGCCGGCGGCAGCGTCACCCTCGCCTCGAGCGGCGGCAACGTGCTGCTGCTGTCGCCGCTGGGCGGCCAGGGCACCGGCTACGACCAGTACGCCCTCGGCTACCAGGCCAGCCTTCGCCCCGACGTCGGCAGCCTGTCGATCAGTGCCCCGAATGGCTCGGTCGAGCTCAACGGCCTGAACCTCGACGGATTGGCCGACCCGCGTGCAGCTGGCAACGGCCTGAGCGTGACGGCCGGCCGCCTGATCCTGAGCAACGCGACGATCGCGGTCAACAAGGGCGACATCGTGCTGCAAGGCGGCAGCACCCAGGCCAGCGATGGTGTCTACCTGGGCAGCAGTGTGTTCTCGCGCGGTTGGGATTCGGTTGGCAGCGACGGTGCGCGGGGCGGCGTGGCTGCGGCGGCCGACGAGAAGCTGGGCTACGGCATCCGCATCGGCGGGCGCAACCTGGGCTTGTTCGACAACAACACCGATGTGGCCGAGCTGCCCGGGCTGTTCACGGTGAGGTTGAGCAACGGCAGCCGGGCCCGGACGGATGCTCAGGCCTACCTGGTGGACGTCAACGGGGTGCGCGATGGGCCCAATCTGCAGCGCGTGATCAAGGACGACCCGAATGTGCTGGCCACGCTCACCGACATCCACATCGCCGCTGCGCCCGACGCCAGTGATGACGCGAAGGCGGTGCTGGGGCAGCCCGTGGCGCGCGTGGTCGGCAAGGTCGAGATCGCCAACAACGTCGCCAACTACCGCGATGCTGACCGCGACGCTTTGGTGCCCGCCACGAGCGCGACACCGCCCACGCTGCTGATCGACGTGGGCACGGTCGCCGGTGTGGTCGGCAATCCAGCCAGCGGCGGTGCCAACGCCATAGGCCGCCAGTCCTTGGCGCGGTTTTCACCGGTGCTCGGCGGTCTGGGCGAAACCCCCATCGTCGCGCGCGCCGCCGACCAGAAGGTCGCGTCGACCAAGGGCATGGCGCTCAAGCTGCTGGCGTTCGCCGACGCGCAGGATCTGTCGACGGAAGTGTGGAACACGCTGGTGGCCTTCACCGCGGTGCCCGGAGCGCTGGATCCGACCCGACCCAGCAGTTTTTCCTCTGCATTTGGCGGTGAGGGGCTCAGTCCTGACACGTTCACCGTCAACCCCGCAAACCCACTGCTCGGAGGATTGGCGACGCTGCCCGTCGGCGGCCGCTTTTCGCTGACGGTGCTTGGCAACTTCCAGCGTGGCGCCGATGTATGCGACCCCTGTCTGGCGACCTACCAGCTGCAGCGCCTGGCAGGTGAACTCGGCGCCTTTGCCCGCATCCAGTCGATCGACATTGCCGGGCAACCGGCATCAGCGCAGAACTGGCTGCCGGGCGGCAATGCGGCGTCGGCGTTGCAGGTCAATTCGATGCTGCAGATTCGATTCGGCAATGACCCGGTCGTTGGCGGGCCGATTCTCGGTGCGGGTGCCGACGTTGACGGCAGCGCAAGGCTTGCCACCGGGGGAACGGCCCGGGGTGCCGAAGTTCGTGGCTCCCTGTTGAGCGCTATCGGTTCCGCCTTCGGTGGCCGCTTGGGCGTTGCGAATGTCTTCTCGCCGACCGAACCGCAGTTGGTGCGTCTGCCGACCTTGTCCCAGGATGCCGCCGGGGGACTGTCGTCGCGCTCTTCAGCCAACCCCGCATTTCCGCTGGGCTACCAGCTCGGCCGCGTAGTCGTCGATTCATCCACCACAGGCACCTACGACCTCAATACCCAGCGTGGAACTCGCATCGAGATCTTCGACGGTGTTCTCTATACCCAGCTGGGACGCGTTTCGGGTGACGCGACCGGCGCCGCCAACTTCATCCCCGGATTTGGCGGCATCCCGCTGGGCAAGAACAACAGCACCACCGGCTTTGCCAGTGTCGGCGCCGGTGTCGGCCGCAGTTCGGGCAGCTCGGGGCAGGCGGCGGTGGGGTCGGCGGCGGCGCGCGCGGTGGGCGGGGTGGCGGCGGCGGCGGCGGGGGTGGCACCGGGGGCGGCACCGGGCGCGCCGGTGGACCCGGGTTTTGTCCTGCTCGTGCCCGCTGCTGACCGCAGCACGCAGGACGCATCGGCGGGCGCCGCCGCCGGGGCACCGGCCCGGGACGCCGACGACGCACAGGCGGGTGTCCAGTTTGCCAAGGGCCCGGCGGCGCAGGCCGACCTCGGCCGCAGCGGCGCGCTCGCCGGCAGTGCCACCAATGTCTTCAAGCTCAGCTACCGGCTAGCGGTCGATGGCGACGCGGTGGCCTGCGCGCCCGACGCCATCGAACCGAAGCGCCGAGGCGCAAACGCCAACAAGGCGGCCGCCACCAGCGCGGCAGGCGCTGAGCGCGCATGCGGACCGGCGGCACGCTGAGCCGACTGCGCCTGCCGGCGCCGGCACTGCTGCTGGTGTCTGTGCTGGTGTGCGTGTTGGTGTGCATGCTCACGCCGGTGCGGGCCGCCACCGGCCCCCGTGCCGCCGCAGCGCCGGCCGCCGAACTGGCGCCGTCCACCCTGCCGCAGGTGCGGGTGGTGCAGGCCACGCACACCGCGCCGATCGACCAGATCCGCGCCGACGCGCGTTTTGAGCGCCTGGTCAGTGCCTCTGGCGACAAGACACTGCGCATCTGGCGGCTGGACGACCTGCAGCCGCTGCGCACCGTGGTGCTGCCGGCCGAACCGGGGCGCGAGGGCACGCCGTACGCGATCGCGATGTCGGCCGACGGCCAGCGGGTCTATGCCGCCGGCTACACCGGCTGGGACTGGCACCGCGCGGCGCACATCTACGTCATCGACGCTTCGCTGGGCCGCGTCATCGGCACGGTGGGTCGCTTCAAGGGAGAAGTGGTGACGGCGCTCGACCTGTCACCCGACGGCCGGCGCCTGGCGGTGGGCCTAGGCCGTGGCGGGCTGGTGGTGATCGACGTCGCCAGCGGCCGACCGCTGCGCAGCGATGCACAGTACGCCGGGCCGGTGAGTTTTGTCCACCATGCCGCCGACGGGCGGCTGGCCACGGCCTCCGACGACGGCTGCCTGCGTGTCTATGCCCGCGACGGCAGCCTGGTGCACCGGCTGCAGTTTCCGCCGCGCCCGGCCGAGCAGCGCCAGTGCGTCGGAGGCCGGCTGGGCGGTGTGCGCTTTTCGCCCGACGGCCGCTGGATCGCGCTGGGCCACCGCGACCAGCCTGCGGTCGGGCTCTACGACGCCACCGCGCTGCAGCTGCGGCGAACGCTGCGCCAGGACGATGCGCAGCAGCAGTCGCTTTGCTGCGTGGCCTGGTCGCCCGACAGCCGCACCTTGTTCTTCAACGGCAGCATCGCCAGCGACCAGCCCACGCCGCTGTACCGACTGGCCGACCTGGCGCATGGCCAGCCCGCGCGTTGGGACATCGGCCGCCAGCAGTTCAGCAACATGCTGCCGATGCCAGATGGCACGGTGGTGTTTGCCACCACCGTGCCATCGATCGAGCGGGTGGATGCCAGCGGCCGCATCGCGCTGCGCCCCGATGGCTCGCCCTATGCCGTGGCGCCCGACAACATCAATTTCCACCGCAGCCGGCGCAATCCGGCGGCGTTCCTGCTGGCAGCCGATGGTGCGGCTATCGCTTTCGAGGCGGCGCCGGGCCGCTGGTTGCGCGCCGACCCGCTGCTTGCCGATGCCGGCCGGGTGCTGGGCGCCGCGCGGGCCGGCGAGCCGGGGCTGAGCGCGGCGCGGCGCAGCGGCGTGGCCCAGGTCGAGGCTAGCACTGATGCCTTCGGCGTCGGCATGCCGGTGCGCGTGGGCGGGCAGGTGCTGGCCATGGCGGGCGGCGAGGGCGTGCGCAGCTGGGCGGTGCATGCCCGCCTGCCGATCGCCGCATTCGGCACCCAGTGGCGGCTGTGGCTGGTCGACGCGTTGGGGCGGCCGATGCCGAGCTGGCAGACGCCGCCGTTCCTGCCCGCACCGGCGCACCACACGGTGATCAGCGAGGACGGCCGCTGGGTGGTGGTGGCTCTGGGCGACGGTACCGTGCATTGGTTCGAGGTGGCCAGCGGGCAAGCGCGCCTGGGCCTGTTCGTGCATGCCAACGCCGTCGACTGGGTGGCCTGGCGGCCGGATGGTTTCTACGCTTCGTCGCCGCAGGGCGACCGCTTCGTCGGCTGGCTGGTCAACCGAGGCGAGGCGCAATCGCCCGACTTCTTTCGCGCGGTGCAGTTCGAACGCGAGCTGTACCGGCCCGAACTGGTGCAAGCCGCGCTGCGCGAGATGCCATCCTCGCCCGACGCCGCCCGGCAGCTCGCCCAGACGCTGGGCGCATTGGCGCCGCCGCGGGTGCGCATCGAGTCGATCACGCCCACCGCCGAGGTTGACACGCTGTCGATCCGCTTCAGCGCGGAGGCCACCGGCCGGCCGATCGCCGAGGTGGGTGTCTTTGTCGATGGCTTGCCGGTGCTGCGGGCAGCGGATCGGGTGGTCAGCGCCGCCGAGGCGCAGCGCTTCACCCGCACGGTGACCGCCCGCATCACCGGCGGCCTCGGCAGTGTGCGAGTCGAGGCTGAGACGGCGCGCTCGCTGGGCGTCGACGAATCGATGGCCCTACGCGCCGCGGCCGGCCCACTGCGGCGGCCACCCGGCAGGCTGTGGGTGGTGGCGGTCGGCGTTGGGCGTTTCGACAAGCTGTCCACCCGAGACTTGCGGCCGCTGCCTTCGGCATCCAACGACGCGGGCAACCTGGCCAAGGTGTTGTCGGCGCAGCGCGGCGCGGTGTTCGCCGATGTGCGCACGAGCGTGCTGAACGAAGTGTCGGCAAGCAAGCCGACCAAGGCCAACATCCTGGCGCAACTGCAGGCGCTGACGGCCATGGGGCCCGACGATACGCTGGTCGTGTTCCTGGCATCGCACGGCGTGGCGCTGGCGGGCGACTACTACTTCATGACCCAGAACGCCGAGCCGGACGATCTACGCCGCCTGCAGGTGGCGCGCGCGGCCGGCACCCGCGTGGCCGAGGGCGCGCTGCCGTCGCTGCTGGCGGGCAGCGAGCTGACCGCGGCGCTGCGCCGCCTGCCCGGACGGCGCGTGCTGATGCTCGACACCTGCCATGCCGGCGCGCTGGGTAGCAGCGATCCGTATGCGCTGATCAAGCGCAGCGCGTCGGCGCAGCTGGCGGTACTGTCGGCCGCGCGCGGCGACGAATCCTCGTTTGATGCCCGCGACCGATCGGGCGGCATCTTCACAGTCGCCATGGTGCGCGCGCTGGGCGCAGGCAGCCAACTTCCGCGCGGGCCGGTCACGTTACGCGCCGCATTCAACGCCGTCGGGCCCGAGGTGCAGGAAATGCTGCGACAGCTGCAGGACACCATGCCCAATCCCAACGACAGGGGCAGGATTCGACAGACTCCGGTGATGACTGCCACGCCGGCGCTGGAGTCGACAGTGCTGGCATTCCGACTGAATTGATGCATAAGCTCACACCCAGGACCTACTCCCTGTTGTTGAGGCGATGGCGCACATGCTCGCATGTCATCCGGCATGCTCGACACACGTGAATCACCTCGTGTAGGAGCCATGATGGTCAGTCAACGCGTTGCTGTCCGGTCTGCAGTGAAAATCGTGGCGGCCAAGCCGTTTCGGCAACCGGAGTTGGCTGGGGATCCGCAACAAGGGGCTGTGCCGCTGCCTCCGGCGGCGCCGGTGTCGATCTCTGGCTCGGCGATCGCGGCATCCGACTTGCAAAGCGCCGAAGTCGCGGTCGACAGCCTGATGTTCAGCCGCCGGGCAGCCGCGTTAGTGGCGGCAGATCCTGGGCTGCGAGCCGTGGAACCGGCGGAGAGTTTTCAAAGCTATCTGCGGTCCCCGATCTACAGCCCCAAGGTCAATGGCCCGGTGATTCGCCTTGCGGGCGTCCGGCCTCGCCGCGTCGACCACCGTGCCTGGCAAACCGACTTCAAGGTCAGCCAGGGTCAGCGCGGTACCTGCTGGGCCTTCGCAGGCACTGCCGCGCTGGAAGCCGCGTACATGCGCAAGGGAATCCGCGTGAAGCTGTCGGAGCAGTACCTGTTCCATGTCTCCAAATCACACGAGAACCAGGTTGCAGGCCGGGGCATTCATTCCCTGATCGGCTTCGAAGGCGGGCCGGACATCGTGCGTCACATGAAGTACTGGTCGTCGCCGCTGTACGAACACGCGCCCTATGCCGATCAGCCGGCGTTGCAGTCGCTGGCCGACAGCATTCCAGGGACGGGCCTTGGCTTGCGCAGCGCGGCTGGGGGCACCCTGGAACAGGCTGACTGGTTTGAATTCGACCTGCGCCACATTCCCCTGACCGCCCGGTGGTTTGCGCAGTACAGCGTCGCCGACTTCGGCGTCCTGAGCAACTACACCCTGGACGACCTGAAGAACACCCTGGCAGCCGGCTACGACGTGGTGATCTTCGTGCCCGGTCATGCGATGCTGTGTTACGGCTATGACGACGATCAGGGCGTGCTGCTGATCAAGAACTCGCAGTCGCTGCCAGGTTTCGAGACGATGCGCTACACCGGTGACCCACGCTTCACGCTGGTCACGAATGCGGCCTATTACGTGAAGTCGGTCCGCAGACCGCAGACTCAGTGGGCAGCGATGTGGCTGGGACGCTGGGAGACCGATCACGATGGATGGCGTGGCCGGATGGTCTTGCGCCGCTATCTCGACATTCGTTCCGACCGTGGCATTCCACCGCCGTCCCGGCCCATTGCGCTGGGCACCTGGTACGGGATGGACGGCCGCACGCTTCCGGTTGTCGGCGGTTTCGTGGACGACGGGCGAGGCCTGCATTGCAAGGTGGGCGAGCAGCCCTTCGAGGTGTACCTGCACACCCGCGACCCGTACCGCGCCGCAGGCAGATGCGGGTGGAACGGCGCCTGGTTCGGTGTCGTTATGTCACGAGGAACAGCAGTCGGCGCGGGCGGCAACTTCGACCGCTCCGAAACAATCGGGTTGTGGGATACCGAACATGACGGCCGGTTCGGTCAGGTCCGCATCGGTGCGAGCCCACGGTATCAAGAGGCCGCTGACGGCGCAGTGCGGCGGGCCTGGATTGACCAGGCACCCATCAAGCACCAGGTCGATCTGCACGTCGACTTTGGCGCGGGCAATGTCGACCAGCACTATCAACTGCTGCACCACACGGGTGAGGATGGTTTGATGGGCGGCGTGACGCAGTGGGCCGGAAAGGACTGGCCCGTGCAGGCCCGCATGGCCAGCCACCTGTACCTGTTGCGCGCCAACGGCACGTTGCACTGGTACCGCCATGTGGGCCGTTGCCAGCGCACCTTCGAATGGGATCCTTCCGCACAGGTCGGCGTCGGCTGGCAAGGCTTCCAGCGCGTCTTCGGAGGCGGTGACGGCGTCATCTATGCCATCCGTCCCGATGGGAAGCTGCTGTGGTACCACCACGAGGGGCGCAACCAGGGCAGCTCCCAATGGGCCGGCCCCAAGGAGGTGGGCAGCGGCTGGGCGGGGTTCAGCCAGGTGTTTGCAGGCGACGGCGGCGTCATCTATGCAGTCAGGCCGGATGGCAGCCTGGTTTGGTACCGTCACCTGGGGCGCCGCGACGGCAGCTTCGAATGGCAGGGGCCGTTCGATGTGGGCGTGGGCTGGAACATGTTCAATGCGTTGTGCGCCGGGCCGGACGGTACTCTTTACGGAAAGACGCCGGACGGCAGGCTACTGTGGTACCGGCACTATGGCCATGACCACGGCTATGGAATCTGGCACGGCCCCTTGCCGGTGGGCGTGGGCTGGCAGGACTACAGCCGCATCTGGGCTGTGGGCAACGGCTTCGTCTATGGGCGCAATGCCAAAGGCGAGCTGTGGCTTTGGCGGCACCACGGATTCCAAACCGGGCAGAACGACTGGGCGCCGGGCGCCCTGGTAGGCACCGGATGGGGCGGATCCGATGTCTTGGATGTGATCGTGGCCTGAAGCCTCTGTGCCAGGCTGTACTCTGGTACTCGGCCGGCAAGCCAGCCGCGGCACAAGGCGCGCGGGCGGTTTCAAGTCTGAAGTGCAACGCTCGGGTCAATGAACTGAGGACGACGGTTTGTGAGAGCTGGCCAGGGTCTGCGCGAATACCTCCAGCGGGGTGTGCCAGTGATGCGTAGCCTGTGGCCCGAGGCCGACAGCGGCGCCGTCACGCTGATCCAACGATTTGGATCGGCCGCCAATCTGAACATTCACCTTCACTGCCTGGTGCTGGACGGCGTGTACCGGTGCGGCGCCGATGGCGAACCTGTCTTCGTCGAAGTGCCCGCG
>Ga0105045_10002977_pt1 | contig 14410 bp, 13 predicted proteins | sample MAT02_FD_78089 | JGI IMG/M metagenome (GOLD analysis project Ga0105045, IMG submission 78089) | Freshwater microbial communities from Lake Fryxell liftoff mats and glacier meltwater in Antarctica - MAT-02 (megahit assembly) | ecosystem: Environmental > Aquatic > Freshwater > Ice > Liftoff...
CGGGGCTGATGGTGATCCGCTGTGTCGGGGCGCAGCGCTTCAAGATCAGCAACCGGGAAAAGCTCAAGCACGGCCTGTGGATTGCCGATGTGGAGCGGATCGACGTCGACATGACAGTTGCCGTGCCAGATGATTTAAAACCCTGCGCCAACGCGCTGGGCAAGCTGATTAAAAGCCTGCAGCAGCGCAATATTCCAGACGATCAACTACCTTTATTGCCGCCCTACCAACTGGACGACTGCGGCTGGGTGGCTAACCGCTGGTGTGAGCTGCTGCCGCTGCCGCTAGAGATGAAGCAGCGCCTGATGGAACTGGACAACCCGCTGGTGCGGCTGGAGTTGGTAAGTGACATCCTTGAGCGCACAGGCATCGCTTTATAGAATTGCCCCCAGTTTTAGGGCACTTCTAGAAATTCAGATTTTAGTTACGACGTAACTTGGGTACAAGTTAGTCTTCACTGCAACTGCGTTGTCAGGATGAAGTGCGAGGCGAGCGGAGCACAGCAGCCGGAACGTACTTCAGGTACGTGAGGATTGCGAGCACCGCGCAACGAAGCAATTCGCCTGAAAAATGAATTTATAGATGTGCCCTTTAATTTTGGGCTTTGTATTCAGGCAAATGCCCGCTAAGCCAGGCCCGCACATCGCGGCTGGAGGGCGCTGGTCCCGCCGCATCAATCCACTGAATCACATCACTGATGGTCACTGCTTGCTGGCCGGATGTTTTAGCGACACGCAGCTTGGGGTGCTGGGTCGGTTCGGTGGTTTCGTCGTCGGCCAGCAGTTCTTCAAACAGCTTTTCACCGGGGCGCAAACCGGTAAACGACACAGGTATTTCCTGCTCGCTCTTTCCTGACAAACGGATCATCATGCGCGCCAAGTCAGCGATTTTCATCGGCTCGCCCATGTCCAGCACATAAATTTGCCCGGTGCTGCCCATCAGGCCCGCTTGCAACACCAGGCGTGCGGCTTCAGGAATCGTCATGAAATAGCGCACGATGTCCGGGTGCGTGACCGTGATCGGCCCGCCCTTGGCGATTTGCTCTGTGAAGAGCGGCACGACTGAGCCGCTGGAGCCAAGCACATTGCCAAAGCGTACCGACACATACGACGTGGATGGGTGCTCAAGCGCTACGCTTTGCACCACCAGCTCGGCCATGCGCTTGGTCGCACCCATGATGTTGGTCGGGTTCACGGCTTTATCGGTCGAAATCAATACAAACTTTTGCGCACCACATTCGCCTGCAATGCGGGCAGCGTGCAACGTGCCCAAAATATTGGTACGAATCGCTTCAATCTCGTTGTGTGACTCCATCAGCGGCACATGCTTGTAAGCCGCTGCATGAAAGAAAACCGAGGGCTTGTGTTGCATGGCAATGGCGCGCAGCCTGTCCTGCTCGCGCACATTGGCGGTGTAGTACAGACCCTGCATTTGCGGGTGCGCTTCTTGAAGTTCCTGCTCCAGTTTGTAAACGGCAATTTCAGAGGAGTCAACACACACCAGCCGGGCCACGCCCAAGCGGGCAATCTGGCGGCACAGCTCGGACCCAATAGAACCACCAGCGCCGGACACAAAGACAGTTTGCCCTGAAAACAGCGACGCCAAACCTTGTACATTCAACTCGACGGCTTGCCTGCCCAACAGGTCCTCCAGCTCAATTTTGCGCGGGCTGCTGCCATCATTGCGCAGCCATTCGTCTGGGCGGGGCATGGTCAACAGCGTCAGCCCGGCTTGGGTGGATTGCAGCAGCACATCACGGCGGTCGTCAGAGCCGGGCGGGCTGGCGATTAAAGCCGTTGTAGCACCTGTCGATTGCGCCATCTTGACCACCGAGCTGGGCAGACCCAACACAGGAATCTGGTTCAAATACGTGCCCTGCTCTGCCGCCAACGGCGACGCAATGCCGACGCAATGCCATTGGGTCGAGCCTTTGAGGGCGCGCAATGCATCAGCCGCGTCTTTGAGCGACCCCACAATCAGCAGCGGACGGGAGCTGTCACCCGGTGCACTGTGTTCACTCAAGGTACGCCATCCAGCACGCACTGCCCCCAGCATGACGAGTACCAGCAAAGGATGCAACAGCAACACCGAGCGCGGAAAAAACGGCACCCTCAACATCAAGATCACAGCAGCCGACACCAGGCCAGAAATCAATACCCCCCAGCCAAGCTGGCGCAGCTCTGGCAAGCCGATATAACGCCACACCTGCCGGTAAACCCTGGCAAAAGCCAACCCAACAATAAAACTGGGCAACATCCAGCGGGCGCTGCTTAAAGCCATCGCCTCAAATTCCTCAGGAATCTCAAAGTTGAACCGGAGCCAGAATGCGATCCACCAGGCGAGGCAAATGAGAGCAATGTCTATCAGCCAGAATGACAAAACCTCTTTACGCAGCTGCATGGCGCTCTTCACCCATAGTTAGTGCATGACGCAAATGATCAACCACCCTGTCCTGCTCTGCCTCGCTCAAGTTCGAGCCCGATGGCAAACATACACCCGCCTGAAAAAGATGCGCCGAGACATCATCGCCAGGGGCATGTGAAAAGAAGGGGGCACCCTCAAACAACGGTTGCAAATGCATCGGTTTCCAGACGGGTCTAGCCTCAATCGAATGGCGCTCCAGTGCCTTCATGACTTGTTTGCATTTTTCAGGTGCATTGGCTCCGGGCAACGTGAAGCAGGTGAGCCACCGGGTTGAGTGGTAGCCGTCGGGTTCAGGCATCCACTGGATTTGATCCGTATCCGCAAAGGCTAGCCTATAGCGCTCAAAAACTTTTCGGCGCTGCGCCACACGTTGCGTCAACACACGCAGTTGCCCCCTTCCAATACCTGCCAGTACATTGCTCATTCGGTAATTGAAACCCATTTCAATATGCTCATAGTGCGCAGCGCTCTCGCGCGCCTGGGTGGCCAGCTTACGCGCACGCACTACCAAATCAGGATCGTCCGCAATCAGCATTCCGCCACCGGATGTGGTGATGATCTTGTTGCCATTAAATGAGTACACAGCAAGCCGCCCGAAAGCGCCGCTCGATTTTCCTTTATAGCTTGCACCTAGGGACTCAGCCGCATCTTCGAGGACCGGAACACCGTAATGCTCACAAATTGGCAGCAAGGCATCCATGTCAGCGCTTTGCCCGTAGAGGTTCACCAAAATGACGCAGGAGGGCAATCGATTGTCACGCTTGGCCCACACCAAGGCTTGCTCTAGTGCAGCAGGCGACATGTTCCAGGTAAACGGCTCAGAATCAATAAATACCGGCCGGGCACCAGCGTACAAAATCGGGTTGCAGCTACCCACAAATGTCAGTGAAGAGCAAAAGACCGTATCGCCAGGCTTGACCCCCAATAAAAGCAGGCCCAAGTGAATGGCTGCAGTACCTGAGCTGACAGCCGCCGCGTAGCCAACGCCAACATGGCTAGCCAGCTCCGTCTCAAAGGCGTTGACGTGCGGGCCCAGCGGCGCTATCCAGTTGGTTTTAAAAGCCTCTTCAACAAAGGCGGTTTCTTCATCGCCCAAATGCGGGGAAGACAGCCAGATGCGCTGGGACAACTCTCGCCTGAAAATCACATCAACGGGTCTGATCGAAGCATCAAGCACCGGCATGTGATCGATTTGGTGCTCGTCCATGATGCGCAGCACGTCGGCAGAGTTTGCGGACTCATCAACAGCAATCGGACGAACAGCGGGCAAGTCACTCAGCAACGGTACATCGGTAAGACCGCTCAAAATAGCCCTACGCAAATCACCATCGGTCACCGTGCGGGCCAGGCCGCCGCGATCATCAAGCACCAGCAATATCCCTCGCGCAGTCTGGTTCATACGCAGCAACGCCTCAAGCAAGCTCATCACGGGCTCGACACAAAGCAACTCAAATTCGCTCTGAGTCATCAGATTTTCCTCGCTGGCATACCAGCATAAGTACCCGGTTCCAGAAGATTGGCGGTCACCACAGAACCTGCACCAATCGTCACATCATCACCAATCACCACGGAGGGAAGCACGACCGCACCACTGCCAATCAACACACGCTGACCTAGCTTGACGTGTCCTCCCAAGCTCGCATTGGGCGCAATGTGTGAAAACGCACCCACTTCAGCATCGTGATCGACCACTGCGCCGTGGTTGATGATGACACCCATACCAACCCGTGCTGAAGGGCCAACCACAGCCCCAGCAGCCACAAAACAGCCCAAACCCATACTACTGAAAACCGAGACGACAGCAGCAGGGTGTACCACGGATACCAAGCGCTCATGCCCCCACACGCCAGCCTCTTTTTCCCTGAAGTGGTTGTTACCGATGGCGATTTGAACCGAGGGGTCAAGTGCTAAAGCGGCGGCGGCGGTGACGAACGGGACGCCTGGGAACATCTCGCTTTGGTTTTCAGGGAGCTTGCGATCAGAGACCAAAATGAGATGCCACTGATTGGAAAGAAGAACAGCATCTACCAGTACACGCCCATGGCCACCCGCGCCAAATATAAGCAAAGGGGAAACAGCATCAAATGGCTTTGAAGAACTCATGTCGAGGCGATAAAAAAGAGTTGTCGCTTAATAGCTGTTGGACTTGGCCAGCACAGAATTATCAAGCGAAAGTGTTGTCAAAAAACTGGCAATTCGTGGCCCGGCCATTCCATCGCCGTAGCTATTGTCACATGCTACTTTCCCAGCTTTTAAGGCGCGCCCGACAGCTGCGTAGATGACATCAGCGTCAGTATTGGTATCCGTGACGTTGGCACTTCTCTCACGCAACCGCTGCCTGTCACCCACATTGACAACTGGCGTTGAAAACGACGCTGCTTCAATGATCCCAGCAGATGAATTGCCGACCATGACCGCGCAATGCTTCATGGCGGCACTGAATGAGGCTCTTGTCATATGTTTGAGTTGTTTCGATCCGGCAGGCAAGCCAATATCGGCGAGCGCTTTGAGTATGTCATTCGACCCAGCATCAGCGTTGGGCTCCAGCCAGATAACAGGCAATGCCACCTTTTTCAACGCCAACAAAAGGTTGCTGGCTTGCGTATAAGCATCTTGGGCATCCTGAACAACAGGGTGAAAAACTGCCAGAATAAACGGCTTAGTCAGCTGCAAACCGAAGACGGTCAGGACATCATTGACCGAACTATCAGCAATCTCGACCAGACTATCCAGCCCCGGCGCGCCTGTGATGCGTATGGCTTCAGGGCGTTCACCCATGCGAACGAGGCGTTCTCTTGATTCGGCTGTCGCCACCAGGTGGTAATGACTTAGCTTGCTGATGGCATGCCTGATAGGCTCGTCAACCGTACCTGATCGCTCGCCACCATGAATATGCACGCAGATAATGCCCAGATGCAAAGCTGCAACTGCACCTGCCAGCATTTCTCCACGATCGCCCAGCAGCACCAAAATATCAGGCTGCTCATGTTGTAAAAGTAATGTCATACCAATGAGACATTCACCAATACCAGCAGACATGCTGAAGGCTGTCCGGGTTGTCACGTCCACAGGAACTTCGCCACAAATCCGGAAACCAGCAGCACGAACATCATCAATCGTGTGGCCAAAACACGGAGCCAAATGCATGCCCGTCACTGCAATGCTGAGATCTGTATTCCTGGCAATCAGCTCAAGAGATGACTTCATCAAACCAAAGTCAGCGCGTGTGCCGCTGAGGTAAATTATTTTTCGCAAAGGCTTCTTAACGGCATTCATGGGGTGTTTGGCATAACTGATCCCATTGCAGCACGGACCCGGCAACAATTGCTATTCGCGCAAACTGACCGATAACACGGTGTAAATCCAGCGGTGCAATACCTGTAGCCGGACGACGGCAGTTGACCTTCTCCGCAGTGATGAGCTCACCTGCAGCGATATTCACCGCAGCAACAACGCTGCGCCTGGCAACGCGGGCCGTATCGAGCTCTTCAGGCAAAGGCGCTTTGACACCATCACCCAGCATGGCGCTGACACGGCGAATACCCCGAACCATCCGCGCAAACTCTTCGGGTTCGAGCGATGCGCTGTGGTCGGGGCCAGTCATTTTTTTGTCAAGCGTCAAGTGCTTTTCAATCACATAAGCTCCTAGAGCAACGGCTGCCAGTGGCGCTTCAATTCCCAAGCTGTGATCAGAGTATCCGATGGCGATATTCAAGTCTCGCGCCATGCTTTTCATGGCTAAGAGATTCAACGTGTTGTCTGGCGCAGGGTAAGCAGAGGTGCAATGCAGCACCACAATACCGCGCAAATGACCTCGCGCTGACTTCACCCAGTCAAGCGCTTCGGTGATCTCTTCCATTGTTCCCATGCCGGTAGACATGAGAAGCGGCAATTGGCTGGCAGCGGCGTGTTCGACCAACGCTCGGTGCGTCAACTCCCCCGATGAAAGTTTGAGTCGCTTGACCCCTAGAATTACCAGCATATCGACGGCGTTAATCGAAAATGGCGTGGAAAAAAATTCGATCCCGATTGAGTCGCAATGAGCCTTGATCTGTTGATGTTGCGCTTCAGACAGCTCAAGTCGCTCTAGCATTAAAAACTGATCTTTGTCACCTGTTTGGCGGGCTTGGTACTCAGCAGTTGGAGCACCACGAATGACCAGATCCTCAGCGCTGAAGGTCTGAAACTTAACAGCGTCTGCGCCAGCTTTTTTTGCTGCATCGCATAGGCTTAGCGCCAGGTCCGTGCGGCCATTATGGTTGACGCCGGCTTCAGCGATAATAAAGACAGATGTCATAGCTAGCACTTTTTGAATCATGTCGCCATCAAGAGCGCTGACGCAACACCACCTGAAGCTTGTACCCCAACTTATTTCTATGAATAGTTTCGGCGTCCAGAAAGCTCAAATCAGGTGGTGCAACAAAAGAGCCCTGATAAGGGTCGTCATACCTCAAATAATTGAACGTCGGCCTGAGTTCATCAATGACCGACTGGATGGCGAGCACTTCAAAACCAGCGTGCTGTGCTGTCAGGCTGATGGTGGAAGGTGAATACAGGTTGACATGCTCAACACCATCAAATACGTTGCATTTTTCGCGCATCACACGGGCAGCCAAAGAAGCAGCGCTAGGGATTTGTATGAACACCAGACTTTGAAGAGTTTTTGTACGCCGTGCCAGTTGCTTGAGGTAGCCAACGCCATCTTTGATATGCTCGAAAACATCCCACATGCAAACGGCATCAAAGCGCTCCGATGCGTCCACTTGATGAAGCTCAGTACCCCACACGCTGTGCCCATTCTTGCGTGCTATTTCAAGATCTAGTCTATTAAGCTCGATACCAAACGTTTGATAACCACGTTCATTAGCCACGTCTAGAAACATACCACTTGAACACCCAATATCCAAAACTCTGCCCGCATCTGCGTGCTGAACCATTAGGTCTATTCCTACGTTGTAAATTCGGCGATAAAAGTCAGCTTCTCCCGCATGTGCCATGGCCTGGCCAACCGTATTATTTTGATAATAGCGCGCGAGCTCTGAGTCCTTGAGTACAGGATTAAGAAACACCATATCACACGACTGGCATCGCACATAACGCCCACCATTTTTTTTGAACAGCACGTAGTGATCGTTCGAGCCACACACAGGGCAGCTGCGCTCTTCAGCATGCTGTGCATAAAGCTGTCCCGTCGCAGGGTCGATAAACGACTTCCGATAAGTATCGGTTGATGCATACATTGTTTTTCGCAACTTATGCAACTGCTGCGCATCAGGGGTGTCGAGAATGGTCATAAAACCTTGTTGTAGCTTTCAGTAAGTTCGTGCTAGTGGATGCAGACTACCAGACACTCCATCCGCCGTCGACTCGAATGTTTTGACCTGTGACATACGATGACAAGTCAGTCGCCAGATACACAAGTGCTCCGACCATGTCCTGTTCGGTGGCCATACGTGCCATGGGCGTACGCTCTTCATAACGTTTAACAAAGCCAGTTGCTTGATCACGGAACACGCCGCCCGGGCAAATTGAGTTGACCCGCACGTCAGGTGCAAGCGTCGTGGACAACCATCGCGTCAACTGCAAAAGCCCGGCCTTAGATGCCGCATACCCAGCGGGATTGCCCATTTTCGTGCCTTCATACAGGCGCCAATCGGGGCCTGACTCAGCGTAGATTGATCCTATGTTGATGATGCTACCGCGTCGTTGGGCTGATAAGGCCGGTGCGAATGCCTGGCATAAATGAAAGGCCGCCGTCAAATTGACCTCCATCGCCCGACGCCAGGTGTCAATTGACTGCTCAGCAAACGGCGTTGCCCAACCTTGCAGCGTGGAGATGCCTACAAATGCAGCATTGTTCAGCAATACATCCAAGGACGGATGTTTTTGTAGGACCTGATCAACCATTACCCGCCGCTGCGTTTCGTCTTCAAGATCACACACTTTCAGATCCACGCTCGCATTAGGCGCGAGCTTTAAACCAGCGCTCATCCGCTCCAGAGCCAACTCGTCACGATCAACCGCAACAACGCTCGCACCAAGCTCTGTCAATGCTGCACAAAACACAGCGCCAATCGCACCACCGGCACCGGTAACAAGTGCAGTTCGCCCCGATAGGCTCATTTGTTGGTAAACAGAGATCAAAGTGTTCTTCCTTGCCGTCGTAGCTCAAACTCAGCAAGCTCAAAGTCTCGCAAAGTATCGATATCGATAGCGCGTTCAAGCGGAATCAGTATGGCTTTCACCCGGCCTTCAAAAATACCCTGCGCACTCATCACAAACTTTGGATTTACAACGTAAGCCACCGTAGTCATGTCAAATACGGCTGGCGCATCTTGCCTACGGATGACTGTGGCCGGAAGGGGGGCAAAAACTGTTGCATGACCTAGGCTGTCTAACTTCACCATGTTGAAATATGGGTTGCGATGCGCCACGCTCGTGGTGATGACGCAATCGCAGTCACCCTCGGCAAATTTGTCTAGGCACTGCTCCAAGTCTTGCACTGCGCGCAACGGAGCTGTGGTGGGAACAGTCAGCATCGTTTTCGGCAACCGTCCTTCAGTATCGAGCAAAAACTGCAGCGCATGTCGCCACGCCAACCACTCAGGGCTATCGTCTCTGGCGAGTTCAGCGGGTCGCTCGAAGGGCACTTCGGCGCCTGCACCACGTGCTAGCTCAGCAATTTCACTACTGTCGGTAGAAACGATCAAGCGCTCAATGCGCTTGACGGCTTTGGCTTGGGCAATTGCACGCTCAAGCAGGCTCAAACCCAAAAGCGGGCGAGTGTTTTTGCCAGGTAGGCCTTTTGAGCCTCCACGCGCAAAGATAAAGCCTACAGTGTCAACCATCTTTACCTTCAACCAACACATCAACACGGGCACCTTTTGCATTTGCCGATTGGTGTACTGCATGAATGACAGCCATGACGGCCTGCGCATCACTCAGGCTCGCTGCCATAGTGTTATACCCAGATGCAGCGTGCATAAAACTCTGCCACTGCAGGGCGTAGGTGTCTTGCACCGCACGATCCGCTTGCATGACAAGCTCTGCGCTCGATGATCCAACTCTTTGAATTGTTACCTGTCCCGCAACAGCGTCCCACATCACACTGCCTTGTTCACAAATCGCAGTGCAACGCCGCGTTGTGTCATGCCGATAAAAGTCCATGAGCAAAGCTGACACAACGCCTTTGCCTGAATCGCGGTGAATGTGACCTAGGGTCAATTGCGCTGTGTCTTCCACGTCTGTCTCAAGCGCGCTGTGCCGCCCCAAGTAGGCGTTGACCCATTGACATCTCCCAAATATCCACTGGAGATAGTCCAATTCGTGGCTGAGCTCCATCAACACCCCGCCTCCAAGCGCCCGCTGTACAGACACACTTTGGCGGTAATTCTGGCTTGGCCGCCAGCTTGGCAAATATTGCCCCACTTCACAGCGCACTGATAAAACTTGACCCAAAAAGTTTTCGTGAATCAACTTCCGAAAACGCATCAAGCTGCTTGAAAAACGCAAGTTGTAGCCAACCTGAAGATGGACGTCTGGCCTAGCCGCGCGGGCTTCGAGAAGGCTCACGTCTTCATCGTCGGGAAGACACAGCGGCTTTTCAATGAGCACGTGGCAGCCTTGTGCAACAAGTGCTGTGGCAACTCTTAAGTGCTCAGACGCAGGACTGGCAACCACCGCGAGTTGCGGTGCAAACCCAAGAGCGTCTTTAAGTTGCGAGTAGACCGAGCCGGCGCCATCAACAGGCTGGTCCGGCAGCGTACGACGCAGTAAGTGGATATCAGCGGTGGGCAAGGCATCCCTGACCACACGCATGTGCCGCTGGCCGATGCTGCCATACCCCACGATAAGAACCCGGTCAGCCAAGATGGACTCCAAACTCGACCGCATCAGGGCTGGGCCAGCTGGCCAAACGAAAGCCTTGTGATACAAGTTGCAAACGGGCGCGTGCCAAACCATCACCTACAAAGTTAAACAAGTGGGCCGTAGCTGCCGCATCGACTCGATAGTCATGCAGACCTTGCGCCAAGTGCTGGGCGTTACCCACACCTCCTGCAAGAATAACTGGCTTAGACATGGCTTGCGGCAAGCTGCGCAGCAAATCCATGTCATAGCCTTGCCCAGTTCCGTCTCGGTCGATCGAGTTTAAATAAATTTCACCGACAGGCAACTCAAGCAACCGCGGCCATCGTTGTACCAGGGAAGTGTTCTGACGGATTTCACCATTTTGTGTCCAGCACCAGGCCATACCGGTGTCATCGCATTTAGCGTCTATTGAGGCGACCACGCATTGTTGGCCGTATTCCTGCGCAAGTTGCGCTACGAACTCCGGTGTGTCAAATAGCGCTGAGTTGATCACAACTTTGTCAGCCCCGCTTCGCAGCAATGCTCTGGCATGCTCCAAATCGCGCACGCCACCGCCGGCTGAAATGGGTACAAAACAACCTGAGGCGAGCTGCTTAAGCACCTCGCAAAACTGCTCAGGCTGACGCGCTTTGCGAGAGACATCCAGTACGATCAGCTCGTCAATATAGTGGGCAATCTGAGAAAAGTTGTAGTTCTTCTGTAGCCATTTGATATCGCCAACGCGCTGAAGACGAAAATTGCGACTCAACACGAAGTCTCCGCTGTCATAGAGCAGCGTAAAGATAAGGCGTTTTTTTAACACGTTGTCAAGCGTTCAAAAAATTGTTCAGCAAACGTAAACCATTGGTTTGGCTCTTTTCAGGGTGAAACTGAGTGGCGAATACATTATCCAGCTCGTAGCTGGCCATAAACGGTACACCGTAGTCAGACAATCCCAACTTGGCATCAGAATCTGGCGGCAAGACACGAAAAGAATGAACAAAATAAAAATCAGCTGCCTCATCAAAGCCAGCGTAAAGCTGACCAGGTTCTGTATACCGCACAGCATTAAAACCAATGTGTGGAACTTTACGCGCACCCAGCTCAGAAGCCGTAAAGCGACTCACCACACCAGGAATAAGACCCAAGCCGGGCGATTCGCCGCCCTCTTCGCCCGACTGTGCAAAAAGTTGCAGCCCCAAACAAATGCCCAACGTTTTGACGCCCCGTATTTTTGCCGCGTGTACGATGGCGGCGCTGAGCCCACGGTCATTGAGAGCCTGCATCGCCATGCTAAATGAGCCAACGCCTGGTAACACGATAACGTCGGCAGCAGCCACAACATCTGGATTCTGGGAAACGGTCGTCTCACACCCAAGATGCTTGAAAGCAGTTTGCACAGACCATAAATTGCCCATGCCGTAGTCCACAATCACCGCGCTTTGGCTACGCATCATGCGATTGAAAAATTCGGCTTCCAGTAGCCGTCAACTTTCTGAAACAGATCACGGTTGGCCCAACGATCCAGCGCTGCGTCAAACTTTTCTTTGCTCAACTGGTAGTAGTCCAAATAAGTTTCTAAGAACTCATGGGGATACTGCCCGTCATACAACCGAACAAGATTCAAAGCCTGATCACGATCCATCGCGCCACGTCGAATTTCAATAGAGGCATCTTGATTGGCACGGCCAAAGCCAAATTTGAGGTACATCACATAAGCATGGAGCGCGTAAAGCGCCTGGTCGTTCTGCGAAAAATTGGTGAATGTTCCGGCGTTAGAAGTGTCCGCTTCCGTGAGTCCGCAATGCTCCTTGGCCACCAGGTAATTACGGTAAGGATCCCAATTTTCGAAATAAGACCAATGCGTCATCTCAATCGGTGATTGAGCTAGCTCTTCGTCGGCAGGAAAACGAAAGAAAAACAGGTCTTGCTTGGGCACGCCAGCTGCAAGCAATACTTTGTCATACCCGCCCTCCAAGTACACCTTCTTCATGTATTGCACAGAGTAAATAGGATTTTTATCCGTTTCAGTCGTGCCGCCATATTCAACTTCGCCATCTTCACCATAAAAAATCAAGCCTATACCCATCTGAGTGGCCATCCGAATCACGCCAGCCTGAATGGCAATTAGCCAGCCGTAATAAGGGAAACCCATTTCCAGCAGACCCACGCGGTTAAGTACACGCATTGCCTCATAAGACGGATTGACGGAAATATGGTTATAGCCGCTGTCGACGAATGCACGCAGGTTCTGCTCGCCCAACGGCAAGGGCAACGGCGGCGTGATGGTCAGTGCCAGCGGGTTCATGCCATATTTGTGTTTTAGGTTATAGGCTACATAGGAGCCATCTTTACCGCCGCTAACAGGTACTAGGCAATCAAATTTACCGCTTGCGTTACGGTAACGTAACAGCAGTTGTTCAAGTTCAGCCTGGCGCTTACCCCAATCCATCGATTTCTTAGTCTCTGTCCACACACACGCATTGCAGCGGCCTAGCTCATCAAACTGCATACGAGGCCGAGTGGACATAGCCAAGCAGCTACTGCACCACAGTGGCTTTTTTTTGGTCATAAACGATATATATCAGTCAAGGTCAGCTGTTGTGGATTTTAGTTGGTCGCGCATCAGAAGCTTTTCAATCTGCTGAGCCACCCGACGTGCAGCGTTGCCTTTGTGCTGTAACGCGGTAGCCGAAGAAAGCACCGCCAATTGTCCAAATAGCGCTTCAATGGCTTGAGGCACTTGCTCAACTTTACATTCCCGAGCAAATCCCATGATGGCTAACGGCATGGAATGGTCAAAAATCGAGCCGCGTACCTGTAAAACTGACAAGCCCAAAGCCCGCGCCTCCAGTGAAACGGTGGACGTCATGGTGGCAACAGCATCGCAGGCATGCAACGCAACCGCTACTTCGCAAAGAGAGGGCGGCACCAAGGTAGCGTAAGGCACATGTGGATCTTGAATCTGTTCGTTCGGGTGCGGTCGAATCAACAAATGCCGATTCGGCATTGCCCCCGCCCATTTTAGCATTTGTGCCAGGATGCGGCGCGGTAAATTCGGGTCGCCCTGCAGCCCAGGTGCCGTGGGGTGGGATACATATTCTGGCTGCGACGCCCAAAGCAAGACTTGACTAGCACCAGCGGGCAACTGGGCTCGCCGCAACCTGCCAGCATGTTTAAAGTCGTCTCGAGCCAGTTCGTCAAACGCTGGGTTACCAGTGACGACAACTTCTTCGGGTAGACGGCCCGACGCTACAAAATTCTGACGAATACTCTCACTCAGCACACAAACGACATCGCAAAAATTTGGCTTGCCTAGCCATGCGATTTCATCGATGGCAAACATGCTGTTGATGCACAAAGCGGAGATGCCCAATTCACGAGCGGCAATACCCGCAGCCCGCTCTGCTCTGGGGGAATTCGTTATCACAACTGCATCGGGCTGCACTTTCTGGAGGATGCGACGAAGCGTCGGCACAGGCAAAAAACAGTGACGACCGTACTGCGCATACATCGCTTTGGCTTGAGTCAGCCCGTGCGCAAATACCGAATCTTGAAACGATAACCCTAGGTAAGCGCGCGTTTCTAGTGGGTCGACCCGTCCGCCAGGGTCCAGCCCGACAGCAAGCTCGGCTCCCCAGGTTAAAGCTTGTGCGTCAGCCTCCATCAGAAAGTCTTTAAATTGCAATGTAGGCATACCTGCCGCCCGGGTTGCCTCAGCCGCACTGGTTAACGCCAGCACCAAGCCGTCAGCAACGCCCTGTTCAGCCAAAGCCCGCATGACTGGCAGTACCATGCTGACATGACCGCCGCCGTAAGTGACAAAAAGCACGAGAGGTCGCTTCTTCATGAAGCCTCACCCCACAGCGCCAACGCCACCAGCGCCCTAAGCTCCCGCGTATGGTTTTCAGCACCTGTACGGTGCTTCTCGAGCATCAAATCGATCTCTGGACCATTAAATACTTGCTCTAGCAACTCACTTTTTTCTAGCGTATCTTTAAGCCACTGGTATGAACTGGTGCGAAACCAGTCGCCTACTGGCACGGTAAACATCTGCTTTTTGCGGTAAGCCAAGTCTCCTCCAATCAGCGGCGCAGCGGCTTTTTTAAACCAGTGCTTCTTGTCGCCGTTGGCAGAA
>Ga0105045_10002978_pt1 | contig 14407 bp, 10 predicted proteins | sample MAT02_FD_78089 | JGI IMG/M metagenome (GOLD analysis project Ga0105045, IMG submission 78089) | Freshwater microbial communities from Lake Fryxell liftoff mats and glacier meltwater in Antarctica - MAT-02 (megahit assembly) | ecosystem: Environmental > Aquatic > Freshwater > Ice > Liftoff...
AGAATGAAAAATCGAAGTCGTGAGAAGGGTTTTGCGCTCAGTTTTAATTAAATTTTCGATCGTGAGTCCGATACTCCGCCTCGCTTCAGAAGCCTGAACAAATCACTGAACCGGAGTCTTGCGAGCCAGAGCTCCACCCCTATTCCCAAAACGGCCAAAACGAGTGGAGAAATCGCAGTGGTTTCCTTCAATCTAATCGGGTTTAGGTTCGTGTGGCAGATAATTCGGAGTAAAGTAGCAGACACACTCCGCGTGCCGTGGCCTTAAAAACCGGAGGTTTTGAATTGCGGACGGCACATGGAATGTGCCTGCTACCTTAAAGCCACGGCTCGACCTGCCGTAGGTCACTCTTGCTGAGAGTGACTCTGCACTGGCAAAGCGGTCTCTAGCGGAAACGTTAAAGCGATCGTGCTTTGATCAAGAACGCACGAGCGTGGGTTAGATAACTGAACGATCCAGCGTTGCTTTTACTGTGTTGGACTACGGACGTGCAAATCGCGCGGAGCGATGTGGACCAGTCTTCGTCGCTGACTTGGAGCGTTGCTCGTTTGGCGACGAGTTGGGAAACGACGGAAGTTATCGGTTCTTCGGTGGTTGCTTCTAAACGAATCAAAGAGGTAAGCGCTTGCTTGACCACCAAGTCGTCGACCAGAGGGAGCTCTCGTGCACTTTGAACCAGCGTTGATTCGATGGCTAATAAAACATTGGAACAGCGTTCTGTAATTTTGCTTAGCTCGCGGGGTTTCAAGGTCAACGATAGTGGCTCTACTACCACTGGCCGAGGCGGCAGCTTATCTCGGCGCCGTTTCTCCTTCATCACTTCCTGCAATTTTTTCGCGCTGAGTGCCATCGTATTACTCCATTGAAGCTTGATTTTTCTGAGGACTTGGGGGAGTTGTGGCTCCGCCAAAGTTCGTAGGCAGAGGCGCATTGTACTCGCAACATAAACTCTTTGTCCAAGGCCCATTGCCGTTTAGGGTGTTGTTGAGCCTTTCCCGAAGTCCGCCAAGAGGTCCGGTGCCCAACCGGTGATTGCCGAGCCACGCCCGGCTTTCAACTGCCGGCCAAGTTTGTAATTCTTACAGTCGGTCCGATTTGGCGAGGGGGTCACATGGGCGAAGAAAGTTTGCTGGAGGCATGAAAAATGGAGAAATGCCTTGATGGCCGCGGAACAAAATCCTTGATTAGCCGTTTGGGCGTTAGTGCCAAAACCCTCAATTCCCTTCCGGTTTTCGGATCCTATTTTGCGGGCGTGAAGTCAAAGTCGAAAGAACCGACGGGCAAGCCGCTGGGATTTTATTATTGAATACCACAAGCTTGTCCCGTGGATCATTATGCTTTGTGGCTAGAACAGCGAGTCTGGCCGAGACTCGAATTCCGCTGGCTTGCCCAGCGATGTGCTTTCGGTTTTTTTGCTACAGTGATTAACGCTAACGTCGCGGAGCGACGAGCGACATTGTCGCCTTTAGCTCCACGAAGCGCGGCGTCTTTTCACTCTTTTGATAGGAAAGATGCTCTAATTGGCCCCCGATGAGGTAGGGCAAATAATGTCGCCCTCGACCTTGGCCCTGGCGGCTTTGAAATGGTTCAAGCTGAACGTCCTGAATTGATGACTTTTTTCTGGACGAAGTTTCCTAACGACCTATGACTGTTCGCACAACGGATATCGAAAGAGAGATTCCAAACGCTCCCGCCACCGAACCCGAACCGCATTTATCTGAAGTCTCCGTTTGGCATCGTATACGACAAGCTACTGGAACCGTTTATGGCGACATTGGCACGTCTGTCCTTTACACGATTACGGAAATCACGCGTGAGACCGTAATCTTAAAGCATCATCATCCGGGGCACGAACAAGCGGCTGCTTTGGTGCTTGCGGGTGGTGATTTGTTGACCCGAAATGAAATCATGGCGGTCTAAGTCTAGTCTTCTGGGCGCTGATCTTTCTTACTATCAAGTACGACTTGATCATCATGAGAGCGGATCATCGAGGCGAAGGCGGGACGTTTGCTCTTTGGAGTCTTCTGCACGGCTATACTGGCAAGATCCTGCTTGGATCGCTGATTAGTTTTCTCGTGGTTTGCGCGGCGGCATTGTTGGCTGCGGATGGAATCATCACGCCTCCCATCAGCATGCTAGGAGCGTTTGAGCCTCTTGGCAAAACAGCCTCAGTTATCGCAACACTCGTCTGCTTGTTCTTTCTCTTCAAGATGCAGTGGCGAGGAACGAGCAGGGTCGGCGGGCTCTTTGGTTGGTTCATGATCCTCGTTTGGTTTCCATGGATTGCCATCAAAGGATTTCCTTGGATCGTTGCCAATCCAGATGTGTTCCTGGCCGTTAACCCACTCTATGCAATTCAGTTCCTGTTGAGTTTCCCTTGGGTTGGTGCTCTCGTTGTTCTGGGCGTGGTCGTTTTGGCGATCACGGGTGGCGAGGTTAAGTACGCTGACTTAGGACACTTTTCGCGCGCGGGCAAGGTACCGGTCGTGGAAGGGGAAAGCGTATTGCCAGCCGATTCGGGGCGTGTTCCCGTCATGCTCTCTTGGTTCATCATCGTATTACCGAGTCTGCTGTTCTGTTATGCCGGACAGTCGGCTTACATGTTGGCGAAAGGGGTCCCTCCTCGAGCCAACACGTTTTACGCCATTACACCGCAAACCAATATTGAGTCGTTGGACAAAGTGATCAGTTTTTGCGACATGACCGTTGCTGTGATGGCTGCCATTATTGCGTCTCAAGCGTTGATAACCGGGATGTTTTCGATCGTCAAATAGGCGACAGCCTTGGGCTTTGTACCTCGCTTTCAAGTGTTTCATACGGATGAGCATGGGGAAGGACAGGTGTACATTCCGGCTGTCAATTGGGCGCTGTTTCTGGGTTGCATTTGGGTCACGATCGTTTTCCAAACATCAGGAAACTTGGCGGCGGCGTATGGAGTCGCCGTGACCGGAACGATGGGGATTACAACTTTGATTTTTGGGTACGTGGCTTACTATCGCTGGCATTGGCATTTACCTTTGGTTTACGCCGTTTGTGCAATGGAACAACCAGATATCCGGAATGTGCTCAAGGAACTACAGCGGAAGAGGCTGCTTCCGATCGCTTCCGAGCGTTGGATCATTGAGGTGGGCGAGGAAGAGATCATCGTCGATCGGAACCTCGGATTCTTTCATAAGATTGTGGCCGTCACCTTCAGTTGGATTTTGCGACTTTCGACGCCAGCGCACAAATATCTAGGCTTGGTCTACGATGCGGCGGTTTCCAAGGAAATCGTTCCGGTGGTGTTTAGCCCGTCTGGGGTCAAGGTTGCGCTCCCGGAACTGGAATTGATTCAAAAAGCTGAGTAGTGCTGTGTCCAGATTGAAATTTAGGGTTTTGGCGTAGCGGAAGCGGCCAAGGCTTTCCGTTTGCCTGCCAATTCGCCGAAAGCTTAGGCGGCTTCCGCTACGAGTTTGACAAAGTCCACGCCATTCGGGTATTTCGGACTGCGAAAATTTGCCGATCGGCTAAACTATTACCTAAGCATGAATGTCTTAATCATAACCCGAAGCGAGGGACCGGCAACGAAACCCCTCGCTCACGCTTCGGGTTGTAAAATGCTTTGCAATAAAAACTCGATTGCCCATAAATAATTTGGGCTAATTCTCGAAACTCAAGTTCAATAGTAACTCTATGGAAATCAAGCGAAACCCAACTCGCAGCGTCAAAATCGGTTCCATTTCCGTCGGTGCAAAACATCCGATCGCTGTCCAAAGCATGACGGCTACCCACACGACCAATATCGACGCGACAGTCGAATTGGTGAATGACTTGCAAAGGGCTGGGGCCGATGTCGTAAGAATAGCGGTCGACAGCGACAAAGATGCGGAAGCCCTAGCCGAAATTCGTAAACAAACAACGGCCAACTTGTCCGTCGATTTGCAAGAGAATTATCGATTGGTCGAAAAGGTCGCTCCGCATGTTGACAAGGTTCGTTACAACCCAGGCCATCTTTATCATCATGAAAAGCAACGACCTTGGCAGGACAAAGTCAAGTTCTTGGCGGACACCGCAGGCGCCAACGATTGCGCTCTACGCGTTGGGGTGAATTGCGGGAGCGTTGACCCGGGACAAAAGAAATTGTTCGACCACACCGATTCGATCGGGCCCATGTTGGCGTCGGCGTTCGAGCATTGTGAATTGTTGGATGCGATTGGCTTCTCGCGATTCGTCGTTTCCTTAAAGGATAGCGATCCGACCAAAGTCGTCGAAGTCAACAAACGCTTCGCAGAGATGCGACCGGATGTTCCTCTCCATTTAGGCGTGACAGAAGCTGGTCTACCACCGGACGGCATCATCAAGACACGGATCGCGTTTGAGCAACTGATCGGTCGCGGGATCGGCGATACGATCCGCGTTAGTTTGACCGTTCCCAACTCCAAGAAATCGATGGAGATCGAATCGGGCCGGCAGATCATCGACGATATTCGAAACGGTCGATTGCGATCGGTTGTTGCACTCGATCCGTCGAAGTTGAATATCATCTCGTGTCCAAGTTGTTCGCGTGTCGAGAATGAGGCCTTTGTGGAGCTCGCTCAGGATGTCAAGGAGATGACTGCGTATGCCAAGGATTATGCGATTACGATTGCGGTCATGGGTTGCCGAGTGAATGGGCCGGGCGAAACCGATGATGCAGATCTAGGTCTCTGGTGTGGACCTGCAAAAGTAAATCTTAAGCGAGGCGGCGAAGCGATCGGCGCGTTCAGTTACGATGAGATATTGCCGAAGCTTCGTCAGGAATTGGATCAGTTGATCGAGGCCAGAAAGCCTGCAGTTGGATAACGCTCAACTCGACGTCAATCACGGCCAACACAAAGTAAGAGCACAAAGTAGCAGGCACAAAGTAGCAGGCACACTCCGTGTGCCGTAGCCTCAAAAACCAAAGGTTTTTGATTTGCGGACGGCACATGGAATGTGCCTGCTACCTTCGAATCGCGTGCCAATTTTAATGGAAGAACAAAGTACAGCATGGAAGAGCGGAGACAGAGTGTCGCGGACGCAACGACCTGGGTGGTCAAGGTTGGGTCGCGGTCGCTGACGGACGACAGCGGTCGACTAGATCGTGTTCAAGTCGCCAATTTAGCGAGGCAGTTGCTCGTATTGGTCGATATGGGCAAGCGTGTTGTGTTGGTTTCTAGTGGTGCTGTCGCGAGTGGTGTTGGCAAGCTTGGTCTGCCGAGTCGACCGACCGATTTAGCGACTCTGCAAGCGGTCGCGGCGATCGGGCAGACACATTTGATTCAAGTCTACGAGCAGACGTTCGCAGAACATGGTCGCCATGCAGCCCAGATTTTGTTGACAGCTTTGGAGCTTGACGATCGTGTGGCTTATCTTAACGTTCGCAACACATTGCATCGGCTTCTCGAAATGGGGGCCATTCCCATTATCAATGAAAACGATACGGTCGCGGTCGATGAGTTAAAGACGACGTTTGGAGACAACGATCGACTCGCTGGTATGGTAGCTGGCTTGCTTGAGGGGAGTGTGCTGGCGATTCTGAGCGATGTTCGCGGGCTCTTTGATCGGGACCCTCGCGATCCTGAAGCACGTTTGGTTTCGACGGTGGAACGCATTGATGAATCTGTTGAGGACATGGTCCGCGATCGCAAGACAGGTGTGAGCAAAGGGGGGATGGCAAGCAAAATTGCGACGGCCAAGTTCGTAACGATGAGCGGCCAATCGGTTATTATCGCTTGGGGGCGAGAGCCGAATGTTTTGATTCAACTGGCGAAAGGCCAATCGATAGGAACGCTTTTTCTACCTCAGTCTAAAACGCTCACACCACGTAAGCGATGGATTGGATTCTCAGCTCAACCAGCGGGGCAACTCATGGTCGATGACGGTGCGGCCAAAGCGATGTGCGTTGACGGCCGAAGCCTGCTGGCGATCGGTGTAAAAGTAGTGACTGGCGACTTTGGCAAAGGGGACATCGTTTCCATCGTTAATCTTCAGTCAACTGAGATTGCGAGGGGGCTGATCAATTACAGTTCCATTCAAGTCCGGCAGATTCGCGGCTGCCGTTCGGATCGCATTGAGCAAATCCTCGGCCAGTGTCCCTACGAAGAGGTTATCCATCGAGACAACCTCGCTGTGGTGTAATGCAGGCTCATGTCCAGACGGCATACAAGAGCAGCGAAAGCATGACCGTGCCGCAGATCGTTTTTAGGAGGATGCCGAGCAGCTTGCCCCAGAGTGCCCCCCAGCCGATGCGGATGCTGGCATCCCATTCTTTTCCGCTCCATCGTTCGCCAGCGACTGCTCCGCCGAATGCCCCGACACCGCCGAAGAGGACTGCTGCAATGAGGCTGCCAACGATTGGGACCGGAACTCCTATGAAAACTCCCGCGACTGCACCTACTACTGACCCTAAGATCGCAAGTGCTGCACCTCGTCTTGAGCCGCCGAACTTCTTGACTCCGGCTGCCCCGGCCACGAATTCCGCGACTTCGCCAGATATTGCCAACAATAAAATCGCAGCCACGGTCGGGGAATGGACATCAATGTGGTCCGCGCCGTTCACAAAATAGGCTAGTGCAACGGCCAAAATCGCTAATCCCCAATTGCCAGGCAAACCTATCAAAGTCCCAATCCAAAGGATGGGAGCGACGATGGAGACTACGCTAGCAATGAAAATATTCAACGGTTCTGTTCCTGGCTGGAATCGCGAGTTTTGTGTTTTTTTCGACTCATTTGAACCTTAGGTGCTAGCCGTGGGCTAGTGTATCGCCCGCGTTTTCCAACAATCAGGCCCGAAGCTAGCACTTTCGGTTCACAAAGTGACAATCAGGCCCGAAGCTAGCGCTTTCCGTTCACGAAGTGAGTGCCAGTTGTCCTGTACCAAATGGTAGGGACTTAACGTAGCGTAGCACGACGCGGAAGCTAGTGAAAACATCAAGCAAATCACTAGCTTGCGCGTCGTGCTACGGTAAATTAGCCCCCACCGCCCGCTCACTTGCGTCAATTTGAGTTCGTTGAAATCCCTCCGTTCTTTGAAATTATGAAGTTCTTTCAGGGATATTGGCGAGCGGCGGCGAAATGGGTTATGCTAGGTCCCCGGATAACCTTCAGTGTTTCGGTTTTTAAGCGATCACCCGCCGGGAGGAGTCAGGATGAGCGAGAGCTCTACGTTGGATTGTAGTGTGTTGGTACTCAATCGTTTCTATATGGCAGTGCGAGTCATTGATGTTCGTCGTGCGATGACTCTCCTCTATCGGGGTTGTGCAGAAGTAATCGTCATTGAAGACGAACAATATGCCAACTACGACTTTGAGAATTGGTGCGAACTTTCCGATTTGCATGCACTGGAAAAGCAGCAAGGTGAGGACTTCATTCGTACGCCAACGAGAGAGCTTCAAGTCCCGCGTATCGTGCGTTTGGTACTCTATGACCGAGTTCCGAAATCTACAGTTCGCTTCAATCGCAAGACGCTTTTTGCACGCGATGGCTATCGGTGCCAGTATTGTGCTCAGACCCGTCCAATGAGCCAATTGAGTCTCGATCACGTGGTGCCGCGCTCGCAAGGGGGCCGAACGACTTGGGAGAATGTGGTCTGTTCGTGCACGTCTTGCAACAGCAAGAAGGGGGGCCGCACTCCACTTCAAGCCTCTATGAAATTGTTAACAACGCCCGTTCGCCCGCATACCAACCCAGGAATGGCGATCACGTTGAACGACCCTCGCTATGCTTCGTGGAAGACGTTCCTGCCGAGTTCGGTAAGCAACTAGCTCGTGCTTCATCCAACTTTGATTTTTGGGTAGCGGAAGCCGCCAAGGCTTACGGGAAAAGTTGGAGTACAGGCTTTAGCCGTTGTTCCTCTCATTCCTTGGCTCTGCGGCACTGGCTGGGAACTCACTGCTCCCAAGGCTTTGCCTCGACTAGTCACGGCTCGGAGAGGTTGTGATTTTTTGAATCGCTTTAAAGTAGTAGGCACACGCCGTGTGCCGTAGCCTCAAAAACCTTTGGTTTTTGAATTGCGGACGGCACATGGAATGTGCCTGCTACTATAAAATCATAACCTTGGAGGGTCGTGCTACGCTGGGCGCGATCCGCGAAACGTGTCGGATTTTCGCAAAATAACGATTTCGTGGGTGCGCTAGGTGCAGGAGGATTTACAATAGTCGTCCGTCTCTATTAAGCAAACCTATCGCGAATTCAGACTAATGCCCCCCTCTCCTGCTCCATCTTCTCCTGCTCCTGCTCCTTCAATTAAAGCTCGCCGAAGGCGGGCACTTTCTGTTGCAATCGTACTTCTAGCCGCCATGATTGCATCCAATTGGGTTTATTCGATCCATTTGGTTTTTCCCGCAATGCAATCCCCCGAGGCCGCTCCGAATGCCTCAATAGACAACTTACTTTCCAAGTCGAATGGTGATTATTGGACCGCAGGTTGGCCGCTCAAGTATTACGTCCACGTCAAGCACGATGGGCTTCCATCGTTCACCACACTAAGTTTTTATCAACTGCTGCTCAACGGGTTGGTTTGGGCCTTGATCGCAACTTTCATGAGCGGGTATTTTTGGCTCTCTAATCGAAACATGAGCCCTGAATCTGAAGCCGAGAAGCCGCGAACCGGCCAAGTCGGCTTGTTGGATCTATTTGTCGTGATGCTGATCCTCGCCCTCTGCTTTGGCTACTGGCGACGGATGATGGCGAGATTGAGCGACGAAAAAGCCGTCGCAGGCCTTGTCACCAGTTATGGTGGCAGGTTGGATGAAAGCGTCGTCGTTCCCAAGGTGATATTGAATATCATTCCCGCCATGTATCACCCCTTTTTCAATCGCATTGTTGGAGTGACGCTTGAGTCACCCACCGATGAAGTCTTGACACAGGTGTTGGCACTGCCCGAATTGCGACGACTGCGGTTAGGTGGAGGAACATATGATTTGAAGCGACTCAGTGAGTTGAGGACATTACCCTACCTGAGCGAGTTGAGGATCTCGGGTCGCGAGTTGGATAGCTCCGCGGTTGCGGCCATCGCTTCCTGCAAACAAATAGTCTCATTGAATGTGATGCGAACCAACATCTCCACCGATGGCATGGCAGCAATGTCAAATATGCCGCGGCTTGGGAAATTGTGTTTGATTCATACGCTTGTTGACGTTTCTAAGCTCCAAGAGCCAAATTGGAAAAAGGCTATGACGGAATTGGTATTGCCTCATCCAGGAAACGCAACTCCTCCAAATCCGGAACTCGGTGATGACGTTTGCGCGAAGATCGTTTTGCGAGACTGGCCCGCGTTGAAAATCTTAACCTGCAATGAATATGACGAATTGGAAAATAAAAACTGTGTTGTTTTGGAAGTGGATAATTGTCCTGAATTAAGCGAAATCAAGTTGGATCAGTTTCAGCGTTTCGATCTCGTTTTGAACAATCTACCCGCTCTGACTCGCGTCGCAACGATGGATTCTCAGTGGAAGACACGCATGCGAAAAACCGAGTCCATTGGAGTTGATTTGTGGGTGCGAAAGTTCATTCAATCTCGCACGCCCAAATTAAGCAATCTCAAGCTTTTTGGTCGCGATCTAGAACGGCTGAGTTTGGATTCAGCAACGCTCCCATACCTCGGCATTTCAACTGAATATCGAAGTCCAATAAAAGAAGCTCTAACCAGTTTTAGCATGGAAGAGAACCGAGCTGACGTATTTCTCGATGACATTCCCGTCGAGCAGAGGCAAGCATGGATCGATGAACTTGGGAAGGCAAATGGCCCGGCTGAAGTCGATCTTTCGTCAACCGAACTCCAGGGTGTTGATCTCTCGCCGCTCGCGAACAATACCGGGCTTCGCGATCTGGACCTCTCCTGGACCATGCTTTCGGCTCGCCAGTTAGCTAAATTGGAAGGCTCATCCATCGAAAAAATAGTCTTGAACGGTAACGAAATCGATGGTCCGAATCTATGCCGAGTAATCCCGAAGTTGCCAGCGCTGCGGGAGCTTCGTATCTTTTCGGATAAAATTAAGGAACTGGATCTGGAGTCCATAGAGAAGCTAGAGACCATTTTCCTCGAAGCCGGGCCACGCGATTTCACCAACCTAAGGCTAGTTTCCATGCCGAGTTTGCGTGAAACATTTGATGTGCGGTGGCCGCTTCGGAAATGCGAACTGATCGATGTTCCAAGTATCCAAGGCTTGTCGTTTCAATTTAGTCTTCCAACCGGTGCAACCATTCGAGGGCTCCGCGATCTGAAATTTTTTGCTGCCGGTGGTTCGAGCATCACGGACGAGCTGATGAACGAGGTCTTAAACTGCAAACAGCTTCGATTTCTGACCCTCGCATACGCCACGCAAGTCTCCAATTCCATGCTGGCCAAAATCGCTGAACTTCCTGAGTTGGAGTATGTTGCCCTCCCTGGCTGCAATGTCAACGATGAGACGATTCAGATCCTATCGAAATGCAAAAAGCTGACCGAGTTGCTATTGGATGACACAGCGGTCACGGACTCGTCTTTCGAAGGCTTCGACTTGGCTAGGCTGCGGAAGTTTTCCGTCAATTACACCGAAGTGACTGAAGCCACCGTTAACAAGGTGATAGCAAACCAAACCTTCTTGCGATTAGGGCTTGCCGGTATGAAACTTAGCGTTGACACCGTAGAGCGAATCGCAAAGGGCAAGTTACTGTCTGAACTGGATCTCACCGAGACACAACTGGATGCCGAAAGCTGGAAGGCGATGGCTGAATATCTTCACAAAGAGAACTTAAGACTGATTCTCAGGGACGCAAAAATCGACGTGAAACGGGTTCAAGAGATCTTTTCCACCCGTTCGTTTCTCGTTTTGGATCTGACGGGTTCCACGGATGTCGATCTGCAAGATGGCAGCGATGCAATGTCACAATATCTCTTGAACACAAACCGCTTTTCGATGACAGATCGAGTAGTTGACTCTTGGCAGCTAGCCAACGAGACCGTGCGGCCGGTCCGAAAGGTGGTTAAGTCTTCGGCGGGAACCTTTACGATGAAATCAAGACCTGTTGTTCAAGGCACGATTCGGCACTTTCCTTTTTCGCCTAGATGGAAAGCCTTCCAGAAAAGGAAACGACAATGATTCAAACCGGTTGTTCCATGACCCGCACTTGGGTGAGCTGTTTCGTCTTTGTCTTCGTTTCGGTTCTTGGCTGCGAGCACGCGCCTTCCACGAGTCTCACTCTCATGCCCCCCGCCGAGAACTTTGTGGTCAAGGATTCGCCACTTGCTAGCGATTGGAAGTATGCCAAGCTGGAGTTCTTGGTCGAGCGACAGTCATCCTTTCAATTCGTGCAAAAAGTTGATGCAAACGCGGTGAAAAGTTCTCTCGAACGAATCAATGCTATGCCGAGATTTGTCTCTGAAAAGCCTGCCGAGATGTTGAATGAGGACTATGCATGGATGCGACGATTTCTTGAGCCCAAGCCGGAACTGAAGTGGGTTTCGATCGGTGGGAAAACGGACGACCTCGCGCAGGATTCATTCAGTATTTCGCTTGACGGGACCAAGTTGGCTACTGTGGGAAAACAAGCGACCATCTGGGACTGCGGGACTGGGAAACCGCTGACGAAACTAAAAAGTCCCATTGAGGCAGCGAAGTATGTTTACTTTGATACCGAAATGGAGCATCTGGTTGTTGGCAATGCTGAGGAAATCGTCAAGATTGCTCTCAAAAATGGGGAAGCAGTCGGTCGTTGGTCATCGTCCAAAAGCCCGATCCTCAATTTCGTCAAAGCTCGAGACGTCGATGCATTTGCGGTCCTGACCAAGGATGGTGATCTCTTTGCAATGGATTCCGATCTTGGCACGAAATCCAGTTTAAAACTTGAGCGGGTCTACAATCCAAACATCGCTATGAGCGCGACCGGGAAATGGGTAATCGCAGCCACATCGACCGGAACGTTTCGATGGGATGTGGAAAACAAGGGACAGGCACCTGCGATATCGGATGTGTACGCGATGCCTCTCGAGAACGCGTTGGTGACCTCAGGCAATCGAATTGACCGTTGGATCCATCGCCATAAGGTGTTGGTTCTATATGAAGGCTCGAATCCAAAATCAACCTTTCGATTCCGATACCCTTCCCTCGTTGGAAACGTGATTCGATTTGCTCATTCGGCAACGGTGGATGGCACACAAGACTGGCTGGTTACAATTGGAGTCAAGAATGTCGAGTCCGGTAAGAAGATCGTACAAATTCAGGACTGGGACATGGAAACATACACTAGCTCGGATCCACAAACTTTGGACCGCGAATCCATTCTCTCGGCATCGTTTGACCGAACCGGAGAACACATCGCCTTGAAGTCCGAAAAAGGAATTGAAATCTTATCTCGCAATCGATGGCTCGACAGCGAGGGAAGCATGACCCAAAAACGCATTATGACCCTATTTGAAAGTGGTGATTTCGACCGAATCGAACTCTGCGCAAATGAGTTTCGTAAGCTCGGCAATCGCGATTTCCAATGGACTGGTGCCGAACACTTCGATGATATTGCAAGGAAAATGGGATTACGCATCGCGGAATTATTAGTCAAAAAACCCGACCGAAGTCTTCAGGATCGACTCGATACTTGGGCTGAAAAGGAAAGTGACTTGGCGTTGTTATCTCTAGCCACGTGCACGAAGTACTTGGATTACATGCAAAGGTATCCTAGCGATTATGGACTCACATGGGAGATGCAGAACAAGGCTTACGCGTTACTCCCCGTTAGAAACAAAAGCTCCGTCGAAAACTTAAGGAAACTATTGAGCTCACCGGATGCGACACCCGCATGTTTTGCTTACGCTCTATTTGCAATGGACCCTCAAGCCGAAAATTTTGTGGAGAATAGCGATAAGTTGCTTCAGAAATGCGTCGAGCGGTGGCCTAGATGCAGTTTCCCTCATCGAGTCATGATGGAAATCTTCCTTGGGGAAAATAATCCCAATCCGAGTGAATGCTACCCTTACTTGAAACAGTTACCTCGCATTCTCCCTGCTTCGATCGCTAGACCGAACGGTTTTCAACCGTCCTGCATGTCCTCTCGGCAAAATGAAGACAGGTTCCTTCGCGAGGAGTATGGGTTTAGTCCCGCTCAGCAAGGCGCCATTGTCGAAGAACTCTTTTCGAGCGACGCCCTGCCTCCATGGAAATTCGAACCTTGGCTATTTATAGGTTCGTCGCGGGTCATCTTTCAGAACATTCCCTCGGTAGGTCAAGGCAAAAAGAATGTTTTGATGCGCATGGTTCGATACCATCATCAACACTACGAATTGCCACAGAAGTGCTTTTATAATTCAGATGACGCAGTAAAGGAGTACTCGAAATTAATGGACACGATCGACCCTTAGAAGTTGTCCCAATTTAACTTCCCGATTTTCGCTAATACAAGCTAATACATGAGGCGTTTTGATTTAGTCGAAGATGCATTCGTAAAATTAGCTGACGAGCGCTAGCCCCGGTTTTCGGACAGACAATCGCTCTCCATTAGCAATCGTCGCTGAACCGCCAGCGAGTGTGTGTTCTTGTATTTCGAGGACGCGAGGCTCAGCAGCAGGGGCAGTACGTTCCTAGGCAGAGCCTTGGAACGTGCAGTACGAGCAGAAAATGGCTAAAGCCTGTACACCAACGAAACATTACAATGAATTCCCGACTTTTCAGCAGCTTTCAGGTACAGGAGAACCAGTTTGAGCCAGCCTGTTCGAGTCATCGTTGCGATTTCACTCCTATTTGCCATTTTGATTGGCGCAGGAACAGCGTTATCCTACGCAACACGATTGCAAGCTGATATTCAACGTCGAACCATCGAGATTGGCGGGGTTTTTCGAGAGTATCGTCTGGTGATCCCTTACTCGGCCCGAGATAAGGAGAATCTGCCGCTTTTGATTGCCCTTCACGGTGCACTTGATACTACCGATGAAATGGCTCATTACACGCAACTCGATATCTTGGCAGCGCAAGAAGGCTGCTTGCTAGTTTACCTCCAAGGACGTTTACTGAACTGGCCCCCGTCCATTCCAGAAGTGAATCCAGATATCGCTGTCCCCGATCTAGAGTTCTTTGATGAAATTTGCGATCAGATGGTGGACCGGTATCATGTGGATTCAAATCGCATTCACTTAGCGGGCGTTTCGCAAGGTGGAGGAATGTGCAATCTCATTGTAAGCCAGCGGAGCGAGCGACTTGCTTCGGCAGTCTGCAATTGTGGTTGGATGCCAAAGCCGTTGGATGTCGCGCCTTTGACTACGACTAACAAATGCCCGATGCTATTTATCGTTGGCTCGCAGGACACTCAGGTTCCACCGGAGGTCGTTCGCACCGCCTCTCGTATTTTCGAGGCGGGCGGGCATCCTATAGAGTTTCGCTTGCTCGATGGTGCAGGCCATGGATGGAACAATAACTTCGGCGTCAACCGAATCCTTTGG
>Ga0105045_10002979_pt1 | contig 14407 bp, 20 predicted proteins | sample MAT02_FD_78089 | JGI IMG/M metagenome (GOLD analysis project Ga0105045, IMG submission 78089) | Freshwater microbial communities from Lake Fryxell liftoff mats and glacier meltwater in Antarctica - MAT-02 (megahit assembly) | ecosystem: Environmental > Aquatic > Freshwater > Ice > Liftoff...
AATAAAATAGGCGCCTTTCTTGATTTGTCAACAGGCGTATCCACCATTGGTTTATCATTTCACTAAAAAAAAAAAATTATTGTATATCGTAGGGGTGGTTTTAATTGTTATTTGGGCCGTCCGTTTTCTGGGGATGCATACTGGCGGCATCATCCTAATTTTATTAATAATTGCAATGATTGCGATTTTGGTGCAAATGATTCAAGGAAAAAAAATAATATAAAACAAAACAAAATAAACATGAAAAAAATCACACTTAGCCTCATGGCTGTTGCATTGTCTTTAACTTTCATACCTCAACAGTTGATTGCCGCAAATCCAACAGCTACTGCAGTTGTTGTAACGCCTGGTGATCAGGCAAAAGCAGATGCAATACTGCTAAGACTAACAGAAATTAAAAATCTTGACAAATCCAGCATGTCTTCGGCAGAAAAGAAAACGCTGAGAAAAGAAGTTCGTTCATTAAAAAAAGAAATGAAAGAAAACAGCCGCGGCGTTTATCTTTCAGTAGGAGCAATTATTATAATTATTTTATTATTAATACTTATTTTATAACTTAAAAAAGCAAATCATGAAAACAGGAAAAATTCTATTAGGTGTGTTGGCAGGCGTAGCCGCTGGTGCATTACTGGGTGTATTATTAGCTCCGGATAAAGGTACGGACACTCGTAAAAAAATATCCAATAAAAGTAAAGGATATGCGGATGATGTAAAAGAAAAAATCAATGATCTTATCGACGGAATGTCAGACAAAATTGATGTTGTTAAGAACAAAGCCAATGATTTCGTTAGCAATGGTAAAGCCAAAGTGGATGAATATAAAGTAAGCTGATTCGTTTTAAAATCCGATAGCGTTTAGTTAAAAATTTAAAGGTCGGAATGGTAAACATTCCGGCCTTTTATAAAATACTTTAGAAATGGAAACAAAAGAAAGTTTATTTGAGCCCCTGTTAGAAAGGGCAGAAGCATATGGAAAAACAAGTTTTGATTTATTGAAACTAAAAACCGTGGATAAAACATCGGATGTTTTATCCAGCTTCGTTTCGCGTTTGCTATTCGCTATATTTTGTACAATTTTTCTTGTAACGCTCAATATTGCGGTCGCATTGTGGCTGGGCGATTTGCTGGGAAAGAGTTATTTCGGTTTCTTTATTGTAGCAGGATTTTATGGCATCATTGGTTTGATTTTATATTTTACTCATCCTTCTATTAAAGAAAAGGTTAGCAAACAAATCATTCAGCAAATACTCAATTAATCTGTTATGGAGAATATTCAAAATGCGGCAGATCTAAAGGCTGCTATTGCCGAGTTGACAATTCAGCGGGCAACCGATTTATTTTTATTAAAAGAGGAATTCCTGTTAACAAAGGAAAAATTTAAACTCTCAAACATTATTAAAAGTGGTTTTAAGGAAGTTACATCAACCCCTAACATCGCTACAAATATTATGAATGCAGCCGTGGGATTAACCACCGGATTTGTTACCAAAAAAATATTGATTGGCAAAACGATTAACCCGCTTAAAAAAATGCTGGGGATGTTAATGGAAGTGTTTGTTGCCAATAAAGTAATGAGCAACGCCGATACCTTGAAATCAGTGGGGAGTGTACTGTTAAAAAAAATATTATCTAAAAAGGAAGAGAAGGTCGCAGTGTAGTGTAAGTGAAAGTGAAATGCTGGAATGCGTTCTAGTGTTCTGTTAAGCCTAAAATGACTCAAAGTGAAAACCGGAATGTTCGTATTTATAACAATAATTAAGAATTAACTACTGTATCAATGTAATTTTTATAATTCATATAGTAAAATAAATACTAGGCCAATATAAAGCTAACACAGCATTAGTGTTATGTTACGCATTCATTGATAAAGGTTGCCTACCTTAGCACTAAAACTATCAAAACATACATATACAAGGTTGGCAACCTTGTTTGCACCAACTAAGATTAGGCTTAACACAGCACTAATATTCAATCACTTTATAGAAATACAAAAACATTTTTTCAATATAAATGAACCGATAAACTCCAACGGAATACCAGCTTGAAAATCGAAAGAATATATTGTTGCGCAATTATTGGACGAATCTGCCCGTTATATACTTTACTAAGTCTGGTCATTTTGAACAGGCTTTCTTTTTTAGGTTTTAAAGGTGCTACCTCAAAGAAGACAAGCAATTTGGTGGCTGTTAATATTTTTTTTAATCATACACGGCAAGCCTCAGCATCGGAAGCAGAAAAGAAATAGTGGTAGAGTAAATAAGAATCCAAAAGACTTTTTAGACCATAATCAACCCATCATTCCCAATTTATTGGATGTTATCTAAGATACACAAGCCCTGAAAATTGATTCGTTGTACACAGGTACGTATCCTGTTTGTGAATATTGGCAAGCCCGTAATAATGGCGAAAATTTAATTCTATCTGATTTGAAATTTTATAGCCAATCAAGGTGTTTAATCCGAAATCAATTTTTTATAGTTCTTTGTTTTAAAGGAAATATTGGGTTCAAAATCAGTGATTTTTGAAACAACTTCAAAGCGATTCCCGGACCAAAACCCACATAGAGCTTGCCGGTATTGTATTGCAGCAGCACCGGAAATTCGATGTAACCAATTTTGTCTTTATAATAATGTGTCTTTCCATCCGGGTTTAGCAGCATGCTTTCGGTTACAAACTTGTTTCTTGTTCCTACTACGAAAAAGTTTAAACCGGCAGTTAGTATCCAACCTGTTTTAAGCGCTGCTTTGTAAAAAACGCCTGCTCCAAAGCAAAAAAGTGTTTGGGTTTCCAGGGTTTGTTTATAGGAGTTAGCAATGGTATCCATTTTCTTTACCTGGTTGGCATTGATGGCTCCTGCCTTTATCCCAAAACTATTTTTTTGTGCAAAGGTACATTGATAACAAAAGATCGTGACAAAGAGTATGGTGATAGTTTTCAAGATGAGCGTATTTGCTACAAATGTTGTCGCATTTAGGATGCCGCTAATGCAGAAAATGATTAAAAGTAGTAGGATTTTAGCTCAGCAGAATATGCAATTCAAATTTCTTTAAAATAGGTATTCACTGTTGGGCGTGATTGCCTTATGAAAAAAATCTTTCACTGAAAAAATAGACAAAGCTTGCAACGCATTGCAACATCGGAACAGAAGATACTGCAATAAAATGAACCAGGTTACCATCTTCCTTTTTTTCACTCTCCTAACAACGCATCCATCATTTTTTCAAATTCTTTTTTATAAATCAAATGGTGAATACCAGTTCCTGGTCCATTGAACCCGGTGTCTATTTTTCTGATTTTTCCCTTTTTATCAATGATGATGGAGGAAGGAAAAAATTTGATGCGGGTCAACTGCGGCAATGTTTTTTCAGTACGCAGCGTATCCTGAACGGTTACTTCGGTATTTAAGATGGGATACTGAACATTGAAACGCTGCTGAAATTTTCTTAAGCTCCGGATTGATCTTTCCCAATCAGTTGAGTACTCGTAGGCAAGTCCAATTATTTCCACACCGCGTTGCCGGTTTTTGTTATAATATTCGCTAAGAAATGCGGTTTCATCCATACAATTAGGGCACCAACTGCCAAGCAGTTGCACGATTACAACTTTGTTTTTAAATCGTTCACTGTTGATAGAAACCAGTTTTCCGTCTAAATCTTTAAATGAAAAATCAAGACTTTCTTCTCCGGGCATTACAAATATCGCAACAGATTCCAGCGGAACTTTTGCATTACTATCTTTAACTGCGGTCCATTCCTGTTTGCCTTGTGCGCCAGAGTAAAACATTCCGTTTGAAATGGTAAAATCATTCTCAATTTTTGCCTTAAATAAAAAAGCATGCTCGCCATCAAAGGCAGACAGCAACAGACTATCGTTGGTTACAATGCCTTCCAGGTAACGGTAATCACCCGTTGCATTTAGAAAGGTTCCAGTAATTAAATTACCTTTTGCTTCAAATTCACCTACGGATTGCCGGATAGATGATTTACCTGAAAAGGAGGCCGCCCATCTGCCGGTAATATTATAGTCCGCATTGCCAGCAGTTGAAAAACGCTTATTACCAGGCGTTGCACTCATGGGCAACTGTAGATTATTTCCAGCTCCTCTTTTCATCCAATATCCATCAATGCGATTGTTTCTTAAAACAAACCTGAACTGGGATTCAAACACCGGCATCTGCACAAAAAACGAATCGCCTTTCATTTCAATATTATCGACCCGTATTTTTTCGGATGCGTTTTTAATGTACCAAACTGGCTTTCCATGTTCAGTTTTCCAGTCAAACGTAAAAGGAATATTATTGCTATCTGACCGGTGAATTTGAGCAACCCATTTACCCTGCAGGGCAAATGCATGGCCGCTAATGACAAGAACATTCAGCAAGAAAAAAATACGCATTGGCTTTGTTTTAGTTGACTGCAATTTATGTAAATAGGATTATTATGAACTGAATGAAATTAATGATGCCTGTTAAATTGCCATCCTATTAACATATATTTTCTCATCTCATATTCTGCTGACAGGGAATGGTATTATCTGTATGACGTACATGACTTAAATTCAGGCAACCTTTTTTCACTTTGGTTGTGACCGCGCTGCCATAATCCAGTAATTTTACAACACAAATAGTTTGTAAGTAAGTCTGACAAATTATTGCTACCCGATCCATTAACATCAAACCCTTTTAACATGTTAACACTAAAATCATTCCTTGTTTTCATGGCAGCTTTCCTAATTCTGTCAACTGCTTTTTCTCAGACCCAACCTTTGTACCGTCAAACCAATGCGTCATTGGATACACGGGTAAATGCTTTACTGAAAGTATTGACACTCGCTGATAAAATTTCATTGTTGGGCAATAACAGTCCGGCAATTGATCGGTTGAAAATACCCAACTACAATCGGTGGACCGAGGGACTGCATGGTGTGGCAAGGGCAAGTGAAGCCACCATTTTCCCCCAGGCCATTGGCATGGCAGCAGCATTCAATCCCGATTTGTTAAAGTAGCCCCCGCCGTTTCTACAGAGGCAAGGGCTAAATATAATATGTCGGTTAAATTAAACCGGCATTTGTGGTATATGGGACTCAGTTTCTGGTCGCCGAATATTAATATTTTTCGGGATCCAAGATGGGGCAGGGGACAAGAGATTTATGGTGAAGATCCTTTTTTACGTCTAAAATGGGCATTGCTTATGTGACAGGTTTGCAAGGCAATAACAGCCGTTATTCAAAAACATCGGCTTGTGCCAAACACTACGCCGTACACAGTGGTCCAGAGGCTGGCCGTCATAGTTTTAATGCCGTCGTTGGTGAAACACACCTGCTGGAAACTTATCTGTACTCATTTAAAAAATTAGGTGATCCCGAGGTAGAATCGGTGATGTGTGCATACAACAGAATCAATGGAGAACTCCTTGTTGTGCCAAGCCCAATTTATTACAAAATATATTACGGAACGAGTTAGGATTTAAAGAGCATATTGTAACAGATTGTGGTGTGTTGGTTGATATTTTAACCGGGCATAAAATAGTTAACACCCGTGAAGAATTGGAAGCATTGGCTGTAAAAGCCGGCGTAAATCTTGAATGTGGCAGGGTGCTGTAAAGTGAAGTAATGAATGCCATCAATAAAGGATTGATCAAGGAAACCGATGTAAGCAATGCACTAACCGGCACATTGCGAATACAAATGAAACTGGGATTTTATGATGATAATAAATTGAATCCTTACAGTATTTACGGAGCGGACACTGTTCACAACAAATACCATGTTGCACTTTCCAGAAAGATGTCTCAGCAAAGCCTTGTGCTGCTAAAAAAAATGGTATTCTGCCACTGCAAAAAGAAAAGTATCCTGCTATATTGGTAACGGGTGCCAACGCTGCGTCTATTGAAGAAATGGTGGGCAATTACCACGGATTATCGGGCGATATTGTTACCATTGCTGAAGGTATTACAAAGATGGCTGGTCCGGCTACTGCGGTGCAATGTGATCAGGGCTGTGATAATTACGACACGGTTCGTTTTGGAGGTATCTGGGCTTCGCAAAACAGTGATCTCACGATAGCTGTAATTAGGCTAACACCTTTACTGGAAGGAGAAGAGGGCGATGCTTTTCTTTCTCCTTCAGGTAGAGATAAGGCGAATTTGAATTTACCCAGACCAAGTTCTTCTGTTTAAAAAATTAAAAGAGGCCAGTAAAAAGCCGCTTATTGTAGTGGTAACTGTAGGAATCAATGTTGATATCGCTGCGATTGAACCTTTTGCGGATGCCATCATTTTAGCCTGGTATCCAGGTGAGTAGGGTGGTAATATACTGGCTGATATTGTATTTGGTAAAGTTTCTCCTTCCGGCAGTTTGCCCGTTACCTTTTACAAACCATTGGGCGATCTGCCGGCTTATAACAATTATAACATGATGGGAAGAACCTATCGTTATTTCAACGGATCGGTTCAATACCCATTAGGCTTTGGATTAAGTTATACCACCTTTGAATATAATTGGGTCAAACAACTGAAAGCACAATATGCGTTGGCAGATCAGATCGAAATCAGCATTGTAATACAAAATGCCGGTATCATGGACGCAGCGGAAGTGGTGCAGGTCTATGTCGAATACCCGGAGTTGGAAGAAATGCAATTGAAAGAACTGAAAGCTTTTAAAAAAGTAATGATTCAAAAAGGACAGACTTCAACGATATCGTTAAGTGTACCCGTTAGTGAAGTACAAAAATGGGATGTTTCAACCAAAAGCTGGAAATTGTAGAGGGACAATTATGCGGTTTGTTTGGGTAAGGATGCCGGAAATTATTTGCTGAAGACTTCGTTTACGATCCAATAAAAAAATGCAATACTATCTAAAACTGTAACCCATAAATTCCAATTCCTGCTATGGAATTCCTTTTTGCTATCTTCGCAATTCTATCAGCCAGGTCATCGTTCTCCCTTCACCGGGAGGAAGGAAAGTCCGGACAGCAAAGGGCAACACACCGGTTAAGCGCCGGGTTTCGCAGCAGTGCGAAAACAGCCAGTGCCACAGAAAATAACCGTTCCGTTGGCAACATCGTAATAAGGGTGAAAACGTGAGGTAAGAGCTCACGATTGTTATGGGTAATCATAATAGTGGGTAAACCTTGTGTGCTGTAATGCCATGTACACCAGCGCCTGAGAGCGGCTCGTTCAATTGTTCAGGCTATGCCTGGGGCAGCGTTGGAGGGTAGGCAGCAAGATCACAGCAGTAATGTTGTGGCAAGATAAATGATGGCCATTCCGGCTTTGCCGGAACCACAGAATCCGGCTTATAGGCTGATAGAATTTTTACCCCATCCCCGCTTGCCAGCGGGGAGCAGAAAGACAGATTGCTTGTATTTAAATACTCTTAGTCTTTTTTGAAATCTTCAAATAACTCCCCTTTAGGGAATGGGGGTGTCTTCCACCTTCCACTCTTCAAAAACAAAAATGATCCGAGGAAGATCGTTGTCCAGTAAACCAGTTCATTGCTCCAGGCAACGGAGAGTGAGATATAATTTATTTTCATAAAAATCCATGTATGGGTGACGTACACCAGGATGGCGATAATTTCTATCGCCAGGTTGACCGTAGTTTTTCCTGTTCCGGTTACGCCATTTAACCAAATATTGGCAATACTCATGATGATCAATCCGACCGAAACGATTCTTATTACCGGAACTGCCTGGTCAACAAATTCTTTACCCTGCCCAAAGAGGCTAAAGAAAGTTTCGGGGAAAATATTTACGATTAAACACATCACAGCACAGCATCCCATGCTAAGCAGCATTATTTTATTGATTGCCAAAATAACGAGGTCTTCTCTTTTTTGGCCCATTAAATTACTTACCATCGTATTACAGGTTCCTGCGAAAGCCCATACAAAAACACCCACTAATCCAAATACATTTCGCATGGTATTGCTAATCGCTTTTGCTGCAACACCTCTCTCTTCTATCAAAATAAAAAACATTAGCCAGGTACCAACGCTAATCACAAACTGTAGAGTGAGCGGCGTGGCTACTTTTATAATTTCCCTGGTTTTACTTTTATCATAAGTGTAGTTACGGAGCAATGAATATTGTTTTTGTAAACCGGTTTTGTACAGTACAATAAATACAACCACAAAACCCGTTGCCTCGGCAATAACGGATGCCACGGCTGCACCATTGAACCCCATTTTTGGAAAACCCCAATTGCCAAAGATCAGCAGGTAGTCTAACAAAATATTGAGCAATGCCTCTGCAATAAATCCGATCATCAGGTAGCGACTGTTGAGCGACGACACCAGGAAAGCATTCCCCATTTGAAAGAGGTATAAAAAAGGAAGTCCTAAAATACGGATTTTTAAAAAACTCATCTCTTGCGGATAAGATTCCGGTGCGGTTACCCGTTGCATGATGTAGGGTGCTATAAACCAGGTGAGCAATATGCCTGCAACGGCAAATTGCAAACTGATTCGAATGCCCTGGTTCAAAATGGTTTTAAAGACATCCGTATCGCCGCTGCCGGCATATTTGGAAAAAACGGATTGCATGCCATTATTGAGTCCATGGCCGGCTACTGCAAAAATCAGGTAAAATACTCCGGTAATGCCAGCATTGCCCAATGCCTCGGTACTCAGGTTGCCTAAAAATATGCTGTTAGTAAGCATATTTATCTGCGGAATTAGTATTGCCAGCGTTATTGGTAGTGCAATCGAAATTATTTGTTGGTAGGTAACCTTAACTTTTAAATCTTTTATTGGCGCCGCACTTTCCATAAGTCAGCAAAAATATCTTATTTTGCCAGCTTAAATTAAACTATTGAACCTATCTTTTTATATACAACCAGTAAAAATTGATACCAGCAGTGCAGATTTGTATTTGGATATCAATGCACAGAGTTTGTCGTATGTCGTTTTGGACAGCAATATTTGCCTCGCAATGGCCATTTATCGTTTTGAAACAGGTATTTCTGACGAAACGATTGCCAATAATATTCACCAAATAATTGCTGAACAGCCAATTTTGCAACAGCGTTTTAATAAAGTACATGTGATTTATGGTTTCAATCCATTTGTTTTAGTTCCACATCAGTTTATGAATGGTACTGATAATCATGCAATGCTGGCGCTGGTGTATGGTGAATCGAATGAAAGAGTGATTCGCACTGATTTTATTTACCGGCATGCCATTCATATAGTTTATGGAATTACCAAAACAATTGACAATGTAATCCGCAGATATTTTGAGTTGGCGCAATGCACTCATCTTTTTTCCATGCTGCCGGATGTTGTAAACGCTGATGGCAATCATTTGTATTGCATTTTTAATACCGGGCATATAAAAGTAGTGTTGATGAAGAATGGTAAATTGCAAGTCATGCAAAATTATTCGTACAATTCACCCGGGGATGCATCGTATCACCTGCTGAATATCTGCAAAAATTTTGAAGTAAATGTAAATAGCTGCAAAGTACATCTGAGCGGAATGATTGATGAAAGCTCTCCCTTGTACGCTGAATTGTACAAATATCTGTTGCAAATTCATTTGGAGCCTTTGCCTGAAAAATTTCGATACCCGGACGAAATAAAACAATATCCCTCCCATTATTTCAGTCATTTATTTTCAATAGCAGCATGCGTATAATCAGTGGCCTACATGGTGGAAGAAAAATCAATCCACCCTCAAAAATGCCTTACACCCGGCCAACTACCGACATCGCCAAAGAAGGGCTTTTCAATGTGATCCAAAATAACCTGGATATCGAATCACTCATCGTATTGGATCTTTTTGGAGGCACAGGCTGTATTAGTTATGAACTCGCCAGCAGGGGAGTGCCCGACGTTACCATTGTTGAGAAAGACAACCAGATGTATGACTTTATCAAGAAAACCTCACAGGATCTTAGCTTCCCTAATTTTAAGGTTGTAAAGTCGGATGTTTTTAAATTCATGGACATTACTTCCGGGCAGTATGATTTTATTTTTGCCGGTCCGCCTTATGCACTTGCAACGATTGATGATTTGCCAAAAAAAGTGTTTGAAAAAAAATTATTAAAACCAGGCGGATGGTTTGTTTTGGAACATACTCCCAGAAACAATTATAAAAAATTTCCTCATTATAAGTCGGAGCGTAATTATGGGACCACAATTTTTTCTATATTTATAATGTAATTCAAATCCGTCCTTTGGTTTATCCTGAGTCGGTTTCATGCAATCGTATTTTTTAGAATTAATTTGTTTTGCCAGTACAAATTGATTTTATTCTGGCCTTGCCAAGAGGTTAAATGCCAATATCAAATACTTAACTTTAGGTAAGAACGAGCAAAATGAAAAAAGAAGACATTAGGAAACTGTACAAAGAAAAACGGGCAACGCTTTCCCTGCATTTAAAAGAAAAGATGGAGGATTTGATATTGATTCAATTCCAGCAACTGGTTTTTGATATCCCTTCTTTGATCATGACTTATTCTCCAATTAAAAGTTTTAATGAATTTGATCCTCAGATAATTACAGATTATTGCTACTTTAAAAATCCAGGTCAACAATTGTTTTATCCGGTTATAACAGAACAAACAAATCCACCCGAAATAATTTCTGTAATTGTGGATGACGACACTTTTTTTAAAACCAATAAGTATGGAATTGAAGAACCAGTTGATGGAATCGATATGTTCCCAACAGAAATTGACCTGGTAATTGTTCCGTTATTATGTTTTGATAAAAAAGGAAACCGGGTTGGCTACGGCCTGGGATATTATGATCGCTTTCTGAAACTTTGCCGAAAAGACTGTCTAAAAATTGGATTTAGCTATTTCGACCCTATTGAACAAATTATTGATACCAACAAATTTGACATTAAACTTGATTATTGCATAACTCCGGACACCATCTATCAATTTTAGACAACGAATTTTAGAAATTAAAAAAAGCACCTTCACCCATTGTTAAAAAGTTTTCGATATTTATTATTACCATTTGCCTTTGTTTACGGGCTAATCATTGTATTCAGAAACTGGTTGTTTGATAAAAACTATCTTAAATCTGCTTCCTTCAATTTTCCAATTATAGGTATTGGTAATCTTGCAGTGGGCGGTACCGGTAAAACACCCATGGTCGAATACCTCATCCGGATGTTGAGAGATGAGTATAAAGTTGCTACCCTTAGCAGGGGTTACAAGCGCAAAACCAGGGGCTTCGGTATTGCAAATGAAAATACAACGGCGCTTGAAATTGGTGACGAGCCCATGCAGTTTCATCTAAAATATCCTGAAATAACGGTAGCTGTAGGTGAGGAGCGACTGGTGGCCATTCCGCAATTGTTACACGACGAACCGGAAACGCAAATTATAATTCTGGATGATGCTTTCCAGCATAGGACTGTAAGGGCAGGGTTAAATATTTTATTAACTGAGTTCAAAAATCTTTATAGCCGGGATATTTTTTTGCCTGCAGGCGATTTAAGGGATGGCAGGAACAGTGCGAAAAGAGCGGAGATCATTATTGTAACAAAATGCAAGCAGGATTTGTCGAAGGAAGAAAGTAACCAGATTCTACAGGAATTGAAACCAGCAGCTCATCAAACTGTATTTTTTACCGAAATACTGTATTCAGAGCCATACCACTTGTTTACAAAAGATATCTTCCCGATGTCTTCCGAATTAGAAGTTTTGCTGGTATGTGGCATCGCCAATCCAAAACATTTGAAAGATTACCTTACCAATCGAGTGAAGGAGTATAATATGCTTCGGTTTCCGGACCATCATATTTTTTCAATTGACGATATGGAAGAAATAAAAAAGCAATTTGAAAAGATAGCCAACAGCCATAAGATTATTTTGACTACTGAAAAGGATGGTGTTCGGCTGCAAAAATTTGAAAAAGAACTAAAGGAATTCCCAATCTATGTGATGCCCATCCAGCATTCGTTTATGTTTGATGACACTGAACGCTTTCAAAAACAGGTGAAAGATTTTGTAAGGAGTTTACCACCGTCCACCAAATCAGCAGCAATTGAAGAAAATCCCCTTACTTTATAAAGAAAGGCTTACGAAAGAGCATGTTTAAACGCTACAGGTTTCGTCGGTTACTTCGCAACTGCCATCTTTACCTTCTTATTCTTTATTTTTTCATCTTTAATCAATTCCAGCAATTCGCCCACTTTAAGTTTTCTTACGGCTACGAAGGAAAAGAAATCTTTCACTTCTATCAATCCGATATCGTCTTTTTTTAAATGGCCGATTTTAGATAAAAAACCGACAATATCAATTTTATTGACTTTGTCTTTTTTACCAGCTGCAATAAAAAGCGTTGACCATTTGGGCTTTTCCGGTAGTTCCAGTTTGATTGGCAAAGTAATTTCTTCTACTTTCCCTGTAATGTATGCTGGCAGTTTTTCTTCCTCCGATAAAATCAACACAGATTTACCACCGGCTTCCATACGGGCAGTTCTGCCGTTTCGATGTGTGTAAACATCCGAAGTTGCCGGTAAATGGTAGTGAATGATATATTTGATATCTGGAATATCGAGTCCACGGGAGGCAAGATCTGTAGTAACCAGTACATTGGAAGTACCGTTTTTAAATTTACACATCGCACTTTCCCGTTCTTGTTGTTCCATACCGCCATGGTAAAAAACATTTACGATTCCCTTATCTTTTAACAGGCCACTAGTGCGTTCTACTGATTCCCGGTGATTGCAGAATACAATCATCGATTTGTTGCCAATCATGCAAATTAGCCTGAAAAGGGTGTCAGATTTATCCTTGTCTGGTGACAGAACTGTCATGATCACCAATTCATCAGCTTCATCTTTTTCGACAATGGCTGATAAAAAATTAAGTCTTTCCGGCGATTTAAAACCTATAAAATCCGGAACACCAACCGCTTCGGTTGCGGAGGTTAGTATCCTTTTTGTAACATTAGGTAGTGAGCCAATGATAAACGACATTTCTTCCTGGAAACCCAGTTCAAGTGATTTGTCAAATTCGTCCAGTACCAGTGTGGTAATTTCTTCCAGCGCAAAATTGTTTCGCCTGATATGATCCGCAACACGACCCGGTGTTCCAATGATCAGCGCCGGTGATTGCTTTAAATTATTCTCTTCAGTTTCTCTTTTATGACCGCCGTAGCAACAGGTAACTTTAAAACCAGTAGCCATTTTTCTAAAAACCTCGTCAATCTGTATGGCCAGTTCCCTTGATGGAACCAAGACCAGTGCCTGTACTTTTTTAAGATCTGTATTGAGTAATTGAACGACGGGCAACAGATAGGCCAGCGTTTTGCCTGAACCTGTGGCAGATAATAAAATCACATTTTCATTTTCTTCATTTGCTTTAATGGATGCTTGTTGCATTTCATTTAAAGCTTCAATCTTTAAATTAGAAAGGATTGTCTCAGTTGATATATTGTTCGTTTGCATTTCGGCAAAAGTAGTCTTTTGTTGGGCCGGGCACAAAAAAAGAGCAGGCCGTGAAAAAAGCATGCTCTTATTAATAAAATTATTCCCACCAACTTCTTGATAATTATTTATTCCGGAATAGAGTATAAAATATGCTGATCTGGAAAACGCCATTTTTGTAATCCGGTGTGATGCCGTTTTGGGGTTCAAAATCACCAACTTTAGATAAACCGGCTGTGTACCTTGCGCCAATTCCCAAGCCAATTTTGCTGTGAAAGCCAAAACCTGCCGCAATAGACAAATCTGAGCTCTTGGCGAGGCTATCAATGCTGCCATTGTCACTTGATTCGCTTGTTTTAAATCCAACTTGTGGACCAGCTTCGACGAAAAATCCCTTTCCGGTTCGTAGTTTAAGCATTACAGGGATGTTGATGTAATTGACTTTGAGCTTGGTAGTTTGCCCGGCTGATTCAAATTTTGCACCTTGCGAAGAATACAAAAGCTCCGGCTGAACGGCAAAATTATTTCCAATAAAAAAACTAACAAAACCTCCTAAATGATATCCAACCAAAGAGTTAGTCTTAGCATTCTGCCAGTTGTCGTGACCTGTAAAGTTGCTAATGTTAGCGCCGGCTTTTGCACCCAACTCAAAATGTTGGGCAATTGCTGAACTGCTGGCAAATAGTAAAATGATAACGATATTCTTTTTCATAACTTGTTTTTTAGCATGCATGAATAAACTGCTAATTTTTTTATTTTTCTGGATTTTTATTGTACGTACATATTTTAACGAACATTATTCGTGCCTGATCTACAAGTTACAAAAAGGTAATAAAGATTTTTTTTAGGTTTAAGATATTTTAATGAATTTGTAGCTTTTACCTGATCAAGGAAATTTTTTATATCCTATAATTAATATTATGTTAAATAGAATAATACAATCAATACCAGGCTCTGGCTGTTTTCTGTTTGTTTCCAGATAAGGTTCCAGTATTTGACGAGTGCATCTTTACCAAATGA
>Ga0105045_10002980_pt1 | contig 14404 bp, 11 predicted proteins | sample MAT02_FD_78089 | JGI IMG/M metagenome (GOLD analysis project Ga0105045, IMG submission 78089) | Freshwater microbial communities from Lake Fryxell liftoff mats and glacier meltwater in Antarctica - MAT-02 (megahit assembly) | ecosystem: Environmental > Aquatic > Freshwater > Ice > Liftoff...
CCAGGCACTTGGTTTTCAAGGCGCCAGTGTTCCATGATCGTCTCGATTTTGGTCGCCGTGCCCGGGTCAATCGCTGGCTCGGGTGTCTGGGCAAAAAGCGCAGCGGGAGACCCGCCGAAACATAACAATATCAGCCCGATCTTGTTTGCGGATCTCAACACGTGGACCATTCTCCTGTTTTCCCGTTGTAAGGCCTCGAAAGCGGCCGAGCGGGCTGCGCTTCAAAGCCCCATAACCGCGCGCTGTTGGTCGCTGGCCGCTCGCCGTAATTGGCGACGAAGCCCTGATCACAGTGCTGGCGACACCCTGATGATCAGTTCAGCTTCTTGTAGAACATGTGGGCGGCTCCGGACGAAGGGGACATAGTTGCCGGCAGCCCAGCGCGATAATAGGTCGCGGTAATGTGGGCTCGTTGCATCGCCCGATTGACCGGGGGTGTTGATTGCTACGCTATCGTCCCACTCACCAACATCGATTACCAGCCGCACCGAAGCGCCGGCGATCACGTGAAAATCGTTGCCGGGGGTCATTGCCATCGGGGTTGAGCCACTGCCCCCGACGGGCAATGGCCCTGCGCGGCGTGCGTCCCCGAGGCCCGAGATAGGCAAGGCCGGCTTGAAATCTGCAATATGCAATGTTCCCCAACGCCATTTGGTCGAGTCTGGACCGAGCAGGCGCAAAGCATCGTCCCATGCTGCACCAAGTGAATCGAGCAATATACGTTTCCGAACTGCAACCGGATCGGGACCTAGCAAAGTGCCTTCCTCGAGGACCGGTAGAATATTGCCGATGCTGGTACGGCCAAAGCTGCGCCGCGCGGGTTCTGGCACGATCGCTTTTATTGCAACGGCCGGCAGGTGGCGCGAGGCCCAGATTTCATGGAGAGCTGCGGCGGCGGATTCGGGCCCCATATGCCCATTCCAGCCCTGCAACAGCGCCAGCGCCGCGCGTTGATTTGCGCTTCCGCCGTCAAGACCGTTGAGCAGCGAAACAGCGCGCCGCGCCATAGGCGACACGGCATCATTTTGCAGCGCCATTGCATCGGTAAGCGCAAATTTCGGCGTGCTTGAAATGACTTCAGAGATGCGGGTAATGCGACTGCGATCGGCCCATTCCAGACCCAGCAGATAAGGATAGCCAGTGGGGACGTTCATTTCGTTGGCAGTCGCGATCCAGCCTTCGTCCGGGTTGTACCGGATCGGCAGTTGCTTTGCATCCAACAGGCCGGTCCAGCGATGCGCTTTGCCCGCCGGCATTGGCAGCAGGCCATCGCTGCTGGCCCGCATTGGTACAAAACCGCCTGCAGCCCAGCCGATATCGCCGCTGCGACTGGCAAACAGCAAGTTCGGGGGTGGGGCGCCCCAGTGGTCGCGTGCCACCAGGAAGTCATCCGAGTTGCGAGCCGTGAAGGCCCAGCCTGCGTTGAAGTAGGCCAAAGCGCCGGGCCGAGCCCATGTAGCGCGCAGCGCAAAGCTGCGCTCGGTAGGGTCTTCATGCAGGATCGGACCATCTGAGCTGAACTTCAGCAGTACCGTGCGCGGAGCTTCGCCTTTGATTTCGATTGTCTCGCGGACCTCGCTCAGGCTCGTGCCTCTCTGGTTCACCACCATATCCTGCTGATCGATAGCGAAGATGGTAAGCGCCCACGCGATATTCTCATTGTGACCAAAGCTCACGCCCGGGATCGACGGTTCGCCGGCTCCGGCGATCTTCAGTTCTGGCGTGTCTATGTGCGACAGGTACCGTAAGTTCGGTATGCTATGGGCCCGGTGCGGATCATTTGCCAGAATTGGCCGGCCGGTGGCGCTCCGCGACGGGGCGATCACCCAGTTGTTCGATCCTTCCTGCGCTTCTGGGTCACTGCTGGCCAGCACGACAGCCTTGCCATCAAAGCGCACATCTCCAGTGCCAAGTATGAAATCATCAAGGACCGTTAGAGGTATGCTGCACGGAACCAGCCCTTCCGGGATGGTGACGGCACGGCGCGGCTCCAGCCGGTGCCGTAGCGGTTCATAGCGCACATCGCCGCCGCATAGCGCATGAGCGCGTGCCACTTCATCTGGAACATTACGTGTCAGTGCGTTGGAACGGATGCGCACGATATCATCGGCTTGCCATCGCTCCGGTCGGCTGGCGGTGGCGGTAAATTCCATCGGTAACGGCTGCACTCCGGCTTCGGTATCAGAGATGAAGGCATTGATCCCTGCAGTAAAGGCTTCTGTCCACCCTTTGACAGTCGCTGGATAGGCGGCCCATTCCGCCGTCATGTCGCCGCGGTAAAGGAGCAGCCGGGCTGCCCGATCCTGCTTCACGAAAGACGGGCCGAAACTTGCCGAAAGACGCCCCAGCCCACGTTTGCGCCAAAGATCGATTTGCCACAGCCGATCACGTGTTACGGCATAGCCCTGCAAGAAGAAGCCATCATGAGCGCCGCTGGCATAGATGTGCGGGATGCCGGCGCGATCAATTATGATCTCTGCGGACGCGACAAGCCCGGGGAGGGCGCGCGTCTCGATCGGCGTAACGGCAACAGCAGGGCTGGCGACCGTACCGAGCAGGAAGATTTGAAGCCGGGGGCGCCCATCCATCTTTGCCGCCATCCTTGTTGTTGCTAACCAGTGGCAATGGATACCGCCCCTCACCAGTGGGCAAGTCAAGATGCCGGGTTAGTGCCGTGGCTTGGTGTGCTTGGTTACCTTGTCGGTGCGGGACTGTGTGCGCGCCAGTTTCTTTGCCCACCATTGGTGCGCGAAAAGATGTTTTCGTTGCTCGCTGGATTTTTCATGCCCGCGCCCGGCATCAATTAGTGACTTTATCTGCAGACGCTTATGTCATCGTTCGGGCCGGCGCTGGCGCACCATGGAGGCTGGTATGAAAATAGCCATGCCTTTCAAACAACATTCGTAATGGCAGTCGGCTTGGTGGGCGTTATGGTTGTTAGCGTGAGGGCGCGCGCCGCGTCGTTTCATCATGTAGACGTGAAGAGGCGAACGCTGGCGCTAGGCCCAGATACGCACAAAGTTCTGGACCTAACCGGCATTGTCGTTGTCATCATCGCCGCGCTGCTCGCGCAGGCAATTTCAGTCTCAAAATATGTCGCATGACCATTAAACCGATAAGTCGCTGTCTGTCCTTAGTATTTTACAGCGCCCATCTTTGCTCTGGCACTGATCCACAGCGCCGCTCGGACCGATTGGCGAAAAAAAAATCTGCCTATGGACTTCGGTTTTTATGATACATTATAACATTGGCGTGGGGCTGAGCGAGCCCTCCGGCTCTCGTCTTCGGCGCTGACTGGCTTGTATTGGGAACACGAATTTGTATCGGAAAATGCCAACATTCTTAGTCGCCGGGTTGCTGGTGGTCGCAACTATCACGGACACGGTTTGGGCCAATCCCATTCGACAGACCAAGGGAGCTTTCGAGGACAAATTCCGCCAACTGGAAGGCGAAGCGTGGCCGACACCGACCGACTATCGCAATGCATCTGGTGCCCCCGGCTTTCGTTACTGGCAGCAGAAGGTCGACTACGTTGTCAAAGCGCGCCTCGATGAACCGAAGCGGCTCGTGACGGGCACGGAGACGATCAGGTATCGTAACAATTCGCCCGATGCGCTTCCTTACCTCTGGCTGCTCCTCGATCAAAACGACTATCGCCATGATTCTATCAGTGAATTAACCAATACGGTCTCGGGAGATAAAATTAGTCTTGGTGAGATCCGCCGAGCCAAGCGGATGCAGGAATGGGAAGGCGGTTTTACGATCACCGCTGTCCGTGACGCCACAGGCAAGGCCGTGCCGTTCCGGGTCGTCGACACACTGATGCGGATCGAACTGCCGGCACCGGTCGCAGCCGACGGCGGCGAGACGACGTTTAGGATCGAATGGTCGTTTCCTATGGTCGAGAACAAGGTTGTTGGCGGCCGCTCGGGGTACGAATGCTTTACTCAGGCTGGCGAAGACGGAAACTGCATTTTTGAAGGTGCTCAGTGGTTTCCTCGCCTCGCAGTGTACTCAGACTATGAGGGCTGGCACAACAAGGCGTTTCTCGGGTCGGGCGAGTTTACGCTTGAATTCGGGGATTACCAAGTTGAGCTGACCGTTCCAGCCGATCATGTTGTTGCTGCCACCGGCGAAATACAAAATCCCGATGCAGTGTTGTCTGCGGCGCAACGCCGACGTCTTGGCGATGCCCGGGTTGCAACATCACCCGTCTATATCGTGACACCGGATGAAGCTGTTGCTGCTGAGCGCGGCCGCGCCACAGGTGAAAAAACTTGGGGGTTTGCTGCCAAGAATGTCCGAGATTTCGGTTGGGCGTCTTCACGCAAATTCGCTTGGGATGCGATGGGTGTGAAGCAGGATTCGGCCGAAATGCCGATCGTAATGGCGATGTCGTTTTATCCAAAAGAAGCGCGGCCACTTTGGGATGCGTTTTCCACCAAGGCACTTGCGCATACCATCCAAGTCTATTCGGAATTCAGTTTCCCATATCCCTATCCCACCGCGCAATCGGTCAATGGCCCAGTAGGCGGGATGGAATACCCAATGATCTCTTTCAACGGGCCCCGACCTATCAAGGACAAGAAGACCGGCAACGTCACATACAGCGAAACCACCAAATATCGTCTGACCGGCGTGGTGATCCACGAAGCCGGGCACAATTACTTTCCGATGATCGTCAATTCCGACGAGCGGCAATGGACGTGGTTGGATGAGGGGCTAAACACTTTTCTTCAGTTTCAGGCTGAAAAGCGCTGGGAAAAAGGTTTTCAGTCGCGACGGGGCGAACCCAAGGATATTGCTGAATACATGCTGTCACAAAACCAGGTGCCACTGATGACGCAATCGGACTCGGTGCTGCAGTTCGGCGCAAACGGTTACGGCAAACCCGCGACCGCGTTAACCATTTTGCGCGAGACCGTTATGGGCCGCGAGCTGTTCGATCGCGCCTTTCGCGAATATGCCAATCGCTGGCGTTTCAAGCACCCGACACCTTTTGACTTTTTCCGCACCATGGAGGAATCGTCGGGCGTCGACCTTGATTGGTTTTGGCGCGGCTGGTTTTATTCAACCGACCACGTTGATATTTCACTCGACAGGATCGTGCGGGCGCGCATTGACAGCGGCGATCCTGACATCGAGGCGAGGGAGAATCGGCGGTTGCGCAAAGCTGAGCCACAATCGCTGACCGCTAACCGCAATATCAATCCGACTATCACCGATTCTGACCCAGCCACACGTGATTTCTACGACGGCATCGACGAATTCGACGTCACTGCCGGGCAGCGGCGACGCGCCAAAAAGGCAGTTGCAGAATTGACGCCCGAGGAGCAGGCGGCGCGCGCGGTAAAGGATAGTTTTTACCGCTTCAGATTCCGTAACATTGGGGGTTTGGTCATGCCGATCATCCTCAAAATGAACTTTGCCGATGGCAAGAGCGAAATCGTTCGAATTCCAGCTGAAATCTGGCGGCACGACCCCAAGGCCGTGACCTGGCAGTATGTCACGACGCGCACATTGGTTGGCGCTGAGATCGATCCCTTATGGGAGACCGCCGACGCCGATCGGTCGAACAATATATATGCAGGCGCCATCGACACCAAAACGCTGACGATCGAGACGCTGCCCGAAACGATCGATAGAATGAAGGATTCAGATTTGAAGGTACAACCAGGCTCGCTCCAGACACTGCCTGCGCCACCAGGTCCAAGCAATTGAGGCGAGCAGGTTTCGCGGGCTTGCTCGGAGTATTTGCTGCCCTTGGATTGCTTGTCTCGCCAATGAAGGCTTTGGCCCATCGCGGGCACGATGCGCTAACACTGGTTACTCTAGCACCGAATGGGACAGTAGTTGTCTCGCACCGTTTCGATGCACATGATCTCGAACCGGCCCTTGATATTATCGCTCCCATGGCTCAGCCGAGTCTGGACGACCCAGACGCGCTGGTTGCGCTAAAATCCTATCTCATGAAGCGGTTTTCACTGGCGAGCGATGGTGGATGGATCGCGCTGAAACCCGGAAAGATAGACACAAGCGGCGGGGAGGTTCGTGTCGAATTCAGCGGACAAGCCAAGGGAAAAGTCCGCACGCTAACAGTTCGCTCCGAGATTCTCAGCGATGTTTATCCTTCGCAGGTTAATCAAGTGAACGTACGATTTGGCGACACCGTCAGGACATTAACGTTCTCTGGGGGCGGCGCGCAGTCGGTTCCGGTGCGATAAAGACTATAATTAAAGATGCCATACCTAACGGTCAAAAGTCGCGCGAGATATGGGCTCAATCACTTGAACTGAACGTGTCCTGCTTTTACGGTGCACCATAAATGTTACATTATATCATTATGAGTTTGGGAGGCTTTCATGACGAAACCGCGGTGGGCGGTCACACTGGCTGTGGTGACTATGGTACTCACGGAACCGGGGTCGGCGCAGACCGCCGGAGACCTGATAGCAAAAAACCTCAAGGCGCGCGGCGGTGCCGCAGCTTTCGATGCTCTGAAAGCTGTCGAGTTTAATGGCCGGCTCGTCTTCCCCGGCGATTTTCAGCTCACTTATAAGGAAACCCGCAGTGCCTCAGGCGCGGTGCGAGTCGATGCAGCGTTACAGGGTTTGACCTTGGTACAGGCGTTCGATGGGAAAAGCGGTTGGCGAATCAACCCGTTTGAGGGTCGCAAAGATGCCGAACGCATGAGTGACGAGGAGGCGCGTTCGCTCGCCGACACCGGCTCGTTGCGCGGGCCGTTGCAGAATGCCCGCGCCGACGGCAGCACGGTTACCTATCTTGGCCGCGAAGATTTCGATGGAACAAACGCTTACAAATTGAAAGTTGCGCAAAAGGACGGTGACGAGTTCGTTTACCTGCTCGATCCCAACTCGATGCTGGAAATCAAGATGATCGAAACCCGCCGGGTTCGCGGCGCGCTGCAGGTCAGCGAGTATGAATTCGGCGATTATGAGGAGGTTGGTGGGGTGTCTTTCCCGATGTCCGTCGAAAATTGGCAGCAGGGCAACGACAACCAGCGCCAGCGGACCCTGATTGCCGCCGCCACTGCCAATGTATCCGCCGCCCCCGACATGTTCGTCCAGCCGGCCAGCCCGGCTGTCGCCGCCCCGACAAAGGGAAACTGAACCGATGAAAGCCCTTTTTTTTGTCCTTGGCAGCGCAGTCGCCATCCTCTCGACTCCTTTGTTCGCTGCAGCACAGCGGCAGCGCCCCGCGAACCAGCCTGGCCCGGCTGCACCCGTACCCGATTCCGCCGGCATTTCGGGACTTGGCGCGCGCAACATCGGCTCAGCGCAAATGTCGGGGCGTATCGCCTCGCTCGCCGCCCGCCAGGAACCTGATGGCAAGGTGACGTTGTTCGTTGGCGCAGCATCGGGGGGCGTTTGGAAATCGGAGGACGGCGGCACAACCTTCAAACCCAAGTTCGACAAGCAAAGTGTCCAGTCCATCGGCGCGGTAGCGCTCGACCCATCAAACCCGCAAACGGTCTGGGTTGGCACCGGCGAGAGCTGGACACGAAATTCGGTTTCGGTAGGCGACGGCATCTATAAATCGACCGATGGCGGCGACAATTGGTCGAAGATGGGCCTGCCGAAGGTCGAACGCATCACTAGCATCGTTGTGCATCCGACCAACGGAAGCATCGTCTACGCCTGCGCGCCAGGGCCATTGTGGTCCGACAGTGCCGATCGCGGTCTGTTCATGACCAGCGATGGCGGCGTTACTTGGACGCAGGTTCTGAAGGGTTCCAATCTTTCAACCGGCTGTTCGTCGGTCTCGCTCGATCCGTCCAATCCCGACCGCGTCATCGCCGGGCTTTGGGACTTCCGCCGCCAAGGCTGGACCTTTCGGTCCGGCGGCGACGGCCCTGAGGCGGCATCGGGCAGTGCCATGATGGTGTCGGACAATGGCGGCAGCAGTTGGTCACGCCTCGATGCAACCAGCGCCAAAGGTCTGCCGAAAGGGCCATGGGGCCGTGTTGAAGTCGTCCATTCGCCGGCCGATTCCAAGCGGGTCTATGCTTTCATCGAAAATCTCCGTTCGGCGCTGTTCGTTTCGAGCGATGGTGGGCGGACATTCGAAGAGCGTGATCGCAGCCAGCGGATGATCTGGCGACCGTTCTATTTCAGCAAGATCGTCGCTGACCCCAAGAATGTTGACCGGTTGTTCAAGATGAACCTGCGAATGATCGTTTCCGATGATGGCGGCAAAAGCTTCTCTGACAGCTCGGGCGGCAGCCATGCCGATTGGCACGCGGTGTGGATCAATCCCAACAACACCAAGCATCTGATCGGCGCCGACGATGGCGGGCTCTGGATCAGCCATGATGGTGGCAGCAAGTGGTGGAAAGGCAATAATCTGCCGATCAGCCAGTTCTATCATGTCAGCACCGACGACAAGAATCCTTATCAGGTCTATGGCGGCCTGCAGGACAACAGCAGTTGGGTCGGGGACAGCGAATACCCCGGCGGCATCACCAACAACCGCTGGGAAAACTTATATGGCGGCGATGGTTTTTGGACCTTTGCCGATCCATCCGACCCCGATTTTGTTTATGCCGAAGCGCAGGGAGGCACAATCGGGCGTGTAAACCGCAAAACCTTGCAGGCGCGCGACATCCAGCCGCGCGGCGGGTTGCGCGAAAAACTGCGGTTCAACTGGAACACGCCGATCCACCTGTCGCCCAACGAAAAGGGCGCCATCTATGTCGGCTCGCAATTCCTGTTCCGATCGCGCGACCACGGAACGACGTGGGATCGTATCTCGCCCGATCTGTCGACCAACAATATCACGCGTCAGCAGCAGGAAAAATCGGGCGGGATCACGGTCGACAACTCCGCCGCTGAAATGCACACGACGATCTATTCGATCTCGGAAAGCCCCAAAGCGGCGGGCACCATCTGGGTCGGCACCGATGACGGCAATGTCCAGCTGACCCGCGATGGCGGCAAAAACTGGAGCAATCTGACCAGAAATTTGCGGCTCGGCTCCGACAATTGGATCAGCTGGATGGAGGCAAGTCAGCACGATGCAGCCACAGCCTATGTCGCCGTCGACCGGCACACCTTTGGCGATATGGCGCCGCATGTTTTACGTACGGTGGATTTCGGCAAAAGCTGGACCCGCATCATCGGCCCCGGTACGCCCGGCGCGCGTGGTTATGCGCATGTTATCCGGGAAGACCGCATCGACCCCAAGATCCTGTTCGTCGGCACCGAATTCGGGCTTTTCATTTCGCGCGACGGCGGCACGAAGTGGGAAGAATTCCGCCCTGGCAATTTCCCGGCGGTGGCAGTGCGCGATATCGCGCTGGCGCAGCAGGGCGACGATTTGGTGATGGCCACGCATGGCCGTGGGATCTGGATAATTGACGATGTCAGCCCATTGAGGGCGCTGACGCCAGCCGTCACTGCCTCGAACGTTACGCTTTTGCCTGTTGCCAACATTGAACAGCGGATTGGCGGTAATGGAGGTTGGGCCGAAGGCGATGCAAGTTACGCCGGCGAAAACCCTGCCGATGGCGCCGTTATCAGCTATTATCAGAAGGCGCGTCACGTAATCGGCCGCATGAAACTTGAGATTATCAATGCAGACGGCAAGGTTGTCGACGAGCTGCCAACATCGAAGCGCAAGGGCATCAACCGCGTCGTCTGGGCGATGAGGACGAAGCCGCCGCAAGTACCGCCCGCGGCGTCGCTGGCCTTTGCCTCCACCCAGGGACAGCGGTATATGCCGGGCAATTACACCGTCCGGCTGACCAAGGCTGGTGAGGTGTCGGAAGTGCCGATGACGGTAGGGCTGGATAGCCGCGCCACCTTCACAGTTGCCGACCGCCAGGCACAGTTCGCTGCCGCCGAACGCGTCAAGGGCCTGTTCGCCCGGATGAGTGCGCTGACCGCCGGACTGAACGGCATCCGGGGTGAGGCCGATGAGAAGGCGAAAAACCCGGCAACAACGCCGGGATCACGCGGCGCTGCGGTGGTGCTTTCGGCAAAGGCCGATGTTTTGCGAAAACAGGTTGTGGCGACGACCGAAGGCGGCGCGATTACCGGCGAGGAACGGCTGCGCGAGAATATGGATTCGGTGTATGGCGCAATAACCGCCACCGAAGCGCGTCCGACCAACTATGCCATGGCCCGTGTTGATGCGCTGGAAAAGGAACTGGCCGAAGTCGAAATGGCGTTCGCCGCGTTGAAATCGGGGCCGGCGACGGCACTGAATACGCGCTTGGAACGCGAGGGGGTTGAAGCGATCGAACTTGCCGCAGCCGAAGTCGAGCCGGATGGCGCGCGCGGCGGTCCGGCGGCAGCCTTGGCGCGAGGGCTGGTGGGGACGCGGTACACAGGTGCGTTTTCCGCGCTATCGGAACTCGGGGAAAAGGATTGAACATTCGGCCCCAGGAGGCTTGCTTCCTGACGGTGCTTCTTGTTGCCCCGGTTATCTGTGGACCTGTTAAGGCCGGTTCCGTTGTGGCCGAAACCGCCCCCGCTAACCTAATGATCGTCGTCACCGCGCCGGGAAACGTTGGCAGGGTGCAGCCGCCGGTTGTGACGCTCGGGCCGGACGCGCTCATCGATCGGCAGCCGCGCAGCATTGCCGACGCCTTGCGCGGCTTGCCCGGCGTATCGGTGCGGCCGAATTCGCGCGGCGAAGTGGTGTCCCGCGTTCGCGGTGCCGAGGAACGGCAGACACAGGTTTTTCTGGATGGCGCACCACTGACGGTCCCATGGGATGGGCGGATCAATTGGGGCTGATTGCAGCGGGAGTGATCGGCCAAGTTGACGTAAAAAAGGGTGCTATTCCTATCGAATATGGCGCCAATGTCGTGGCCGGGGTGATTGATCTTCAATCTCGGCGCGGCGGCGCCAACGGCGATAATGGCTTCACAGCTATCGCCCAGGCGAGACCCCTAGGCCTTGCCAATTTGAGCGGGGCTGTTTCCACCAGAATCGGCGGCGCCGGGCTGACCGTGGCGACAGCGCATCAAAGTATTAATGCGCAGCGGGTGGCGGATACGGGCGCACTGCCGTTCAGCCAAGCCAATAGCCGTCGGCGGACCAACACCAAGGCCGATACTAACAGCTTTTCTGCCAGCCTGTCTGGCAACGTTGCCGGCGTGACGCTGACCGCTAACATTTTCCATTTCCGGTCCGAGTTAGGCATTGCACCTGAATACGATCGCAATCCGGCGATGTTCGCGCCGCGTTTCTGGCGATATCCTGAAATTGATTGCACCCGCGCGAGCATCTCGGCAACGCTCGGTTCAGCGTCACGGCCGCAGTCGACAACTTGTTCGACGCGACTGTAGTGCCGCAGTTGGGACTGCCGATGGCGGGTCGCACGTTTCGCGTCGGGATATTAGTGCGATAGCTTGTCCGTCTCTTGTGGACACAAGCATAATCTCGTTCTTAAATGTCCTCCACATTGGGCCCTAAAAATCGCCAGCTTTTTTACGCGCGCCAAATGAGGAGCGATTTTGACGGCAAAAATTATCATTTACTGGCTTTACTTGTTTTGGCGTAACGGCGGTTCACTTCATTCCAGTTCACCACCTGCCACCATGCCTTAAGGTAGTCGGCCCGTCGGTTCTGGTACTTGAGGTAATACGCATGCTCCCAGACGTCGACGCCAAGGATCGGCGTGCCTTTTATTTCGACCACGTCCATCAGTGGATTGTCTTGGTTGGGGGTGCTGGTGATTTTCAGTCGGCCGTCCTGCACTACCAGCCAGGCCCAGCCTGAACCGAAACGACTGGTAGCTGCGCGGCTAAATTCAGCTTGAAAGGCGGCCAACGATACAAAATCGCGAGTAATCGCCGCCAGCAGCGCCGGTGATGGCGCGCCGCCTTGGTTTGGTGGAGCCATCACCTCCCAGAACAGGCTATGATTCCAGTGGCCGCCGCGATTGTTCCGAATAGCCGACGGCAGCGTAGAGGCGCGGGCGAGGAGCGACTCGATTGGCAATTTGGCCAAATCCGATCGTGTCGTCAGCGCGGCATTTAGATTGTCGACATAGGCCTTGTGATGCCGGCCGTGATGAATGCGCATCGTTTCGGCGTCAATCGCTGGTTCCAGCGCTTCGACAGCATAGGGCAACGCCGGCAGCACGTGCGTTGGCGGCAGGACTGCGCCGTGGAGAGGGACTGTCCATGCGGCTAACGCAAGCGCGATCATGACATTCTTCATTTGCAATAACTCCCTAAATAAATACCGGTACGGATCATGTCTTTTAAGTACCTGCGTCATAGAATTGCGGGATTCTCAAAGGCGGGTCGGGTTTGACAGCCCCGCGTAAACGGCACCGGCGTCAAAGGCCGGTGCGGCTTCAAGCTGGATGAGCGGCACGGGCTGTCCCGGCGTTAAGTCGCGCACAATAACGGCGCGGTAAAAGCAGGAGCGATATCCGACATGGCAGCTGCCTGGCCCTTCCAGCGCGACCCGCGCCAGCAGGCAGTCCTGATCATCATCAACGCGCAATTCGACAAGGCGGTGGACGAAGCCGCTGTGCTCACCCTTGTGCCAAAGCACCTTGCGGCTGCGGGACCAATAATGCATTTCGCCCGTCGCGAGCGTCAGTTGCAGCGCTTCGGCATTCATGTAGCCCAGCATCAAGATTCCACCATCGGGCGAATCCACAATGATCACCGGTATAAGTCCATCGGCATCGAAGCGGGGGGCGAGCATCCGCCCGTGTTCGACCATTTCAACAGATTCGCGGGCTGCAAATATAATGGCTTCCGGGGTTATCGACGTGCCCATCGTGTCACTTCTCCTTCATCGACGAGATCAACGCCCATGGCCGTCAGCGTCTGTCGAATTCTGTCGGCCTTTATCCAGTCATGACGTGAGCGTGCTGAATGTCGGTCTGCGACGAGTTGATCGATTCCCGCTGCATGGAACGACTGCGCTGAGGTGTTGTCAGGTTCAGTCCGCCGGGCAGCGCGCCATGCCGCAGGATCTTCCAACAGGCCGAGAAGGGTTCCGGCCTTTTGCAGGGCGGCTTTGAGGCGCCGCTGCTGACGCAGGTCTGTTTCGCGCCTTATGGCATTGGCGATTTTGGCAATAGCCGCCAGTGCCCTTGGCACGGCCAGGTCATCGGCAAGTGCGGCCTCGACGCTGGCCAAAGCGTGCGGATCGGCAACTGCTTCAGGCTCGAGACAGGATTCGAGCAGACTGTAGAGCCGGTCAAGCGTGGCGATGGCCTGCTTGGCAGCGGTGTCCGACCAGTCCACTGGCTGCCGATATTGGGCCGACAGCAGTACCAACCGCAAGGCTTCGCCCGGATAACGGGTCAAGGCATCGCGAACGGTCAGCATATTGCCGGCGGATTTCGCCATTTTCTGCCCGTCGACCGTAACCATGCCGTTGTGCATCCAGACGCTGGCGTAGCTGGCGCCATCGTGCGCGGCGGTGCCTTGGGCTATTTCATTTTCGTGATGCGGGAAGACCAAATCACCGCCGCCGCCGTGAATATCGATGCTAGCGCCCAGATGCGTCTCGATCATGGCCGAACATTCGATATGCCAGCCCGGCCGTCCGCGACCCCATGGGCTAATCCAACCAGGCAGATCGGCTGTGGAGGGTTTCCAGAGGACGAAATCGGCCGTGTGGCGTTTGAAGGGCGCAACCTCGATCCGCGCGCCGGCAATCATCTCGTCCAGGGAACGACCTGACAGGCGGCCATAGTCGGCAAACGACGGCACATCGAACAGCACATGGTCTTGCGCCTCGTAGGCATGACCACGAGCAATCAACCGGCTGATCAGATCGATAATCTGTGGCACATGGTCGGTAACCTTGGGTTCAAGATCAGGGGACAGGCAGTTGATACTGGCCATGTCCGCCCGATACGCGCCCGTGAATTGCTCTGTGATGGCAGAGATCGATCGGCCGGTATCAGCAGCGCGTGCATTTATCTTGTCATCGATGTCGGTGATGTTGCGGGCATAGCACACATTCGGGAACCGCCGACGCAACAGGCGGACCAACACATCAAAGACGACGGCCGGCCGGGCATTGCCGATATGGGCATAATCATAAACCGTTGGGCCACAGACATAGACGGTGACCCGATCGGGGTTAGCCGGACAGAAGATATCTTTTTTGCCGCCTAACGTGTTGGTGAATAGCAATGGCGTTGGATCAGCCATCCTTGCCTCCTGCTATCGCGGCCAAAAGCTCGGGCGCACCTTGCAATTGGATGTGGGGCGTCTCTCGTACCAGCATCGACAGCGTTTGCAGTACACGTGTCGGGGCAATGTCTCGCACGATAACAACAAGTTTACTGGTGCGGTCTTGGCCCGACCAGTGCGACAACCGGACGATGGGATGCAAAAGATTCTGGGCGGCATGAACCACTAGCGGCTGCTGTTCGCCTTCCAGAAAAAGCAGCGCCTTCA
>Ga0105045_10002981_pt1 | contig 14402 bp, 12 predicted proteins | sample MAT02_FD_78089 | JGI IMG/M metagenome (GOLD analysis project Ga0105045, IMG submission 78089) | Freshwater microbial communities from Lake Fryxell liftoff mats and glacier meltwater in Antarctica - MAT-02 (megahit assembly) | ecosystem: Environmental > Aquatic > Freshwater > Ice > Liftoff...
GAACGGAACCACCGGGCGGCGGTGGGACTGCGCCGGGCGGCGGCGGGACTGCGCCGGGCGGCGGCGGAGCACCCGGAGGTGCCATGGCGCCGGGAGGGCCTGTCGGCGGACCGGGGGGCATCCCACCGGGTGCGCCGGGCGGGGGCAACGGGGGCGGCGCAGCCTGCCCGCCGGGCGGCGGTGGACTTCCCTGCGGTGGGCTCCCCGGAGGTGGTGCGTCACCGAAGGGGGGCGGCGTACCTGGCCGCTGCTGGGTGTGATCGGGATCGTCGGGTGTGTCGTCGCTCATGGTGCTCCTCGTGGTCCGGGCCCTGCTGGACCGACCCGTCAAGGCTGGCACAGCCGGTCGACTCAGTCGGGTTTCTCCCGAGGCTCCGGATCCCGTGGAACGTCGATGTCGACAGTCGTTCCGGCAACTCTCACCTCGCGTTCGGCCAGCGCTTCGTACGCGGCCAGGTCCTGGTCGGTCAGGTCCCGTCCCGACAGGCTCCGTGGCCAGCGCCGGTCGTGCAGGACGGCGGCCAACTCGATGCTGTAGAGGTACAGCATCCCCAGCAGATAGCTCCACGACAACAGTCCCAGCACGACAGCGAACGCGCCGTAGGTGTCCGAGGACTGGTTGACCACCCGGGTCGCGTACCAGCCGCCGAGGGCCTGCAGCCCCCACCAGCCGAGCCCGGCCAACACCGCACCCGGGAGCTGCGCGCGCCATGGCACGGCGCGCGCGCACAACAACCAGTGCAACCCCAGGTAGGCGAGCATCCCGGCGAGGACCGGCAGCAGCGCGGCCAGGATCCACGACAGCACCGTCGCAGCGTCATCCGCGAGGATCCAGCGTGCCGCGCCGGACAGCATGGCGCACAGCGCGATCAGCATCGCGCCGGGCAGCCCACGCAGACGCCGCAGCGCCCACGGCGGTCGGTCGACCATCGGCACCTGCCAGGTCGTGTTGAGCGACTCCTGCAACATGTCGAGCAGTCCGAGACCCGCCCACAGCGACACCAGCACCGAGCCGACGAGCACCACGATGCTGCCGTCGAGTGAGCCGGCGCCGTCGGTGATCTCGGTGCCGATCAGCGGCACGTTCGCGAGCGTCGAGTCGATGAGATCCGCCCGCAAGGCATCGTTGCCGGACAGGACGAGGCCCAGCACACTGACCAACGCGAGCAGCAGCGGGAACAGCGAGAAGAAGCCCTTGTAGGCCAACAACATGGCGAGTTGCCCGCCACGGTCCTCGCCGAACTTCTTGGTCACCGCGAACGCGACCGCCACCGGCGGTATCCCGCGCTGCAACGCATCGACCCGATCGGTGATGTCGTCGACGAGCTTCAGAGCTGGAGCCCCAGCTCGGCGGCGCGGGCGTATTCGGCGAACGTCGCCACCTGCTCAGCCGACGCCATGCCGGGCGCCTGTGACAGCGGTGTGCGCATGTCCATCCAGGCCATCGAGTCCCGCTCGGACGAATCCGGAGCGAACCCCCGGTCCTCGAGGATCCCGGTCATGTACCCGATCTCACTTCGTCCATCCGGGTGAGGCTACGGCCTCGGATCGTGCCACCGGGCACCTTCTGACTGAGCCGGTCCACATGCCATTGCGGAGCGCACCACCTGTGCCCCGGGCGGCGACCGCTGCACCGGTACGGTGGACACCCGTGGGAAGCCTGCAGAAGTCGCGCACCGGGACGAATGCCATGGTCGGCTTCGTCGCGCTCGCGGTCATCGCAGTGTGCGCGGTGATTCTGGTCGTCGCGCTCATGTTGACGGTGCTCAACCCGTTCGGCTCCGACGAGGTCGACCGCTCCGGGCCGGCGATGCTCGAACAGATCCGTGACCTGCAGGAGTTCACTGCCGCAGAGGGAAGCTTCACCCAGGATGTCGACCTGGAGACGGCCACCAGGTTCGTTCCCGGCTTCATCGCCGGTCAGCGGGTCACGGCCCTGGTCACGGGGTCGGTGCGAGCCTCGGTCGACTTCGGCCAGCTCGACGAGGACTCGATCGAGGTCTCCGACGATGGCACCACCGTCCGGCTGGTCCTACCCGATCCGGTGCTCGGCGACACCGACATCGAGGAGTCCTCGGCACGCATCATCGGACGTGACCGCGGCCTGGTCGATCGTGTCGACGACTTCTTCGCCGACAACCCCACCGACGACACTGCGCTCTTCGAGGCGGCCGAGGAGAAGGTCGCAGCTGCTGCACGAGAATCGGACCTGGTCGAGCAGGCACGGGAGAACACCGAGGCGTGGCTCCGGACCTTCCTGGGTGCTGCCGGGTTCGACGACGTCGAGATCTCCTGGCGCGACTCCCCCACCTGAACCGACGCACCCGACTCCGCGCATGCAACCATGCGCTCCTGACCGACCCACCCGCCCTGACTCGCTCCACCCGATGCGATCATCGTCACCCACACCGAGTCCTGTCCGACCACCCGAGGCTGCTGCACCCATGTCGAACGACCAGATGTCCCAACCTGTGCCCCCACAGGGCCAGGCGCCCGCATGGGCCGCGCAGATCCACGGCGGCTACAAGATCTACGGCACGGGCGACGCCGAGGTGCGTGCGCTGAACGGCGTCACGGTCGGGTTCGAACGAGGTCGCTTCACCGCCATCATGGGGCCGTCGGGATCGGGCAAGTCGACCCTCATGCAGTGCGCTGCGGGTCTGGACCGCCTCACCGGCGGCGCAGCGTGGATCGGTGAGGTCGACATCACCTCGCTCAACGAGAAGCAGCTCACGCTGTTGCGCCGCGAGAAGGTCGGCTTCATCTTCCAGCAGTTCAACCTGCTGCCCACACTGAGCGCCCAGGAGAACATCACCTTCCCGCTCGACCTGGCAGGCCGCACCCCAGACAAGGACTGGATGGACCACGTGGTGGCGACCGTCGGGCTGGGCGACCGGCTGTCGCACAAGCCCTCGGAGCTCTCCGGTGGCCAGCAGCAGCGCGTTGCGGTTGCCCGGGCACTCGTCGAGCGACCCGAGATCATCTTCGCCGACGAACCCACCGGCAACCTGGACTCGCACTCCTCGGCGGAGATCCTGTCGTTCATGGCCTCAGCGGTGCGCGACTTCGGCCAGACCGTCGTGATGGTCACCCACGATCCGGTCGCCGCGGCGTACTCCAGCCGGGTCCTGTTCCTCGCCGACGGTCAGATCGTCCACGAACTCATGGCCCCCACCCGCGACACGATCCTCGACGCGATGCGTCGACTCGGCGACTGAACAGATGTTCCGCTACGCACTCACCAGCCTGCGCGCCAACCTGACGCGCCTGATCGCCACCGCACTCGCGGTGATCATCGGCATCACCTTCCTCGCCTCCGGGCTCATGCTGACCGACGCCATGCGCTCCGGACTGACCGGCGACGTCGAGGCCCAGTACGCAGCAGTCGATCTGGCGATCACCCCCGAACAGGGCGGTGACTTCGGCCAGCTGGCGACCGTCGCGCCCGAGGTGCTCCAGGTGGTGCAAGACGTCGACGGCGTCGAGGCCGCCACGGGCGAGATCCAATCGAGCGCCACCGTGCTGCGTCCCGACGGCACGACCGCCAACCTGCGCAGCCAGGGCCGTGCATGGATCACCGATGACCTGCTCAACCCCCTCGACCTGGTCGAAGGGTCCGAGCCCTCGGGTCGCGACGAGGTCGTGCTCGACCGCAAACTCGCGGACGAGGTGGGGGCGGGCATCGGCGACACCGTCCAGCTCGAGACGCCCATCGGCCGCGTCGAGGCCACCCTCGTGGGGATCTCACGATTCGGTGACGACGACGCCCTCGATGACGGCGGCACGATCTCGTTCGACCTCGACACCGCGGTCGAGCTGCTGAACGCCGGGGTGCCGGGCTACTCCGACGTACTGATCCGCACCTCCGGCGATCCGATGGCCGTGGCGATCGAGCTGCAACAACAGCTGCCCGGTTCGGTCCAGTTGCTCGACAAGGCACAGTTCATCGAGGACCAGACGGCGTTCGCCGCAGCCTTCGTGTCGATCCTGCGGCCGGTGCTGCAGGGGTTCGCCTACCTGTCGATGTTCGTCTGCGCGTTCGTGATCTTCAACACATTCTCTGTGGTGGTCACCCAACGCTTCCGCGAACTGGCGCTCATCCGCGCCGTCGGCGGCACGCCCGCGCAGGTGCGCCGCTCGCTGGTGCTCGAAGGTCTGGTGATCGGTCTGGTGGCGAGTGCGCTCGGCATCATTGTGGGCGCGCTGTTGACCCTGGGCATCCAGGCGGTGCTCGACCGTTTCGACGTCGGTCTGCCGAGCGGGTCGCTCCAGATCACCCTCGGCACCGTCGTGTTGTGCATGCTCGTCGGCACCATCGTCACGGTGTTGTCGGTCATCGTGCCGGCATTCCGGGCGGGGCGGACCAAACCCGTCGAGGCGATGCGGTCCTCGGCGGTGGACACCTCGGGCACCTCGGTCGTGCGAGGTGTGCTGGGAGCGGTGTTCCTCGGTCTGTCGGTGGTGCTGTTGCTGCTGAACCAGTTCGTCGGGGCGCAGTGGTACTTCCTGGCACCCGGCGGCGTGTTGTTGTTCGTCACCCTGTTCGTCGCCGGCCCGTTGCTCGCTCGGCTGTTCGCCAAGGTCACCACGCCGGTGCTCAGCGCCGTCGGGCTGACCGGGCGACTCGCGGCCGACAACTCGGTGCGCAACCCCAAGCGCACCGCCACCACCGCCAACGCTCTGGTCATCGGGCTGTTCCTGGTGACGCTCGTGACGGTGTCGGGCGAAGCCATGAAGTCCTACGTCGTGGGTGAACTCAACAAGTTGTCGTCGTCGGACTTCATCCTGGGCGCCGAACGGGCGCTCGACCCCGATCTGGTCCAGGACGTGCGCGGCACCGAGGGCGTCACCGGGGTCGCCGCGCTGCGCACCGCGGTCACCGACTCGACCGGCACCACCCAACAGGTGTTCGTCTCCAACACCGACCTGGACGAACTGGGCGATGTGGCGGGCATGACACTGAAGGAGGGCTCGCTCGAAGCGGTCGCCGACGGCGATGGCATCGCGGTGCCCGACCTCGGGGACATCGGCGGCGGTATGGGCGGCCAGGCACCACTTGCGCTCGGCGATCAGATCACGGTGTCGGGCCAGGACGGGGCCTCACGCACCCTCACCGTCGAAGCTGTACTCGACGAAGCCGGGCTGGATTCGCTGTTCATCGGCTACCTCGTCGGCGACCAGACCTTCACCGAACTGGTCGGTGACCAACCGATCAGCTTCGCGTTCGTGCGGGTCGAGCCCGGTCAGGCCGACGCCGTCGGTCAACGCATCGAACTGCTGCTCCAGGGCTACACCGGGGTCGAGGTACAGCCCGGCAACTTCGTGGGACAGATCGTCGGCAACGTGTTCGACTTCCTGATCGGCGCGGTCAACGCGCTGCTCGGCATGAGTGTCATCGTGGCGCTCGTGGGCATCGTCAACACGATGACGCTGTCGATCTTCGAACGCCGCCAGGAGCTGGGCATGGTCCGGGCACTGGGCATGACACGCCAGCAGGTCGGACGCATGATCCGACTCGAAGCAGTGCTCATCGGCCTGCTCGGCACCGTCATCGGCATGGGTGCCGGCGTGCTGCTCAGCTGGGTGGTCGTGTCCAGCATTCCCGAGATCGAGATCGGTCTGTCGTTCAACTGGGCGCGAGTCGGGCTGATCTTCGCCGTCGGGATCCTGGTCGGCGTGATCGCCTCGGTGCTCCCCGCTCGGAGAGCCACACGCCTGGACATGCTCGAGGCCATGCGCTCCGAGTGACCTGACGAACGGGGTGACCCGAAGTTCGGGGTGACCCGACGAACGGGGTGACCCGAAGTCGATGATGATCGGCTGCCGACCGGCAGCCGGGCGATCAGGGAAGGATCGCGGGGCGCTCGATGCCCGCTGCAGCGAGCACGTCGACGTAGAGCTGCGTGATGCTCTCGGCATTCTCGACGTGGAACGCGTTGCCGTCGTCGTCGAGGAAGTCGAGCCCCTTCTCGATCACGAACTGGATCACCGCGGGGCCGGTCGCGTCGGCAGGCACCGCCAGGGTGTGCACCGAACCCGACGGCTCGAAGATGTAGTCACCCGCCGTGGCGGACCAGTCGTACTCCAGGTAGCCCCAGGTGCCTTCGATCGTCCAGGCGTGCACCTCGCCGTGGTGGTAGTGCTTGGGCAGCACGATGCCCGGAACGAACCGGTTCATCAAGGTGTACCGGTCGGTGCCGGCGCCGGTGCGCAGCACCTTCATCTCGATGCCGGGGGCCAGCTCGGCCCAGGGCAACTCGTTGGTGTGGCACACGGCGGTGTCGACATCGGTGGTGGTGGTGTCATCGGTCACGGACATGGCCCAGAGACTACCGACCGTTGCAGATGATGCACCGTCGGTCGTGATTGACTGCCCACATGACACCAGCGACCGCCGCAGGAGCGGGGACCATCAGCTTCTTCTTCGACCCGTCCTGCCCGTGGACGTGGATCACCTCGCGCTGGTTCGTCGAGGTCACCGAGCGGCGCCATCTCGAGGTGCGGTGGCGTGCGTTCTCCTTGACCTGCATCAACGAGGGACGCGAGGTGCCCGAACACAAGGTGGACCCCATGGCGCACGGCCAGCGTGCGCTGCGGGTGATCGAGTCGCTCGGCGCCGAGGGCCGCCACCGCGACGCCGGACGGTTCTACAGCGAGTTGGGGGCACGGTTGCACCGCCGGGGCGAGCCCGCCGGCGACGCCACGATCGCAGCCGCGGGCGCCGCGTCGGGCGTCGACGATGCATCGGCACGCGCGGATGACGAACAGTGGGACCCGCTGGTGCGCTGCGCGTATGACGAGATCCACACCGTGCTCGGTGACGACGTCGGCTCCCCCGCGCTGCGTCTGGACGCGACCGGCAACGCATTGTTCGGCCCGATCGTCAGTCCCGCCCCCACCGGCGACGACGCCGACCGGATGCTCGACGCCACCCTTGCGCTGCTGGCGGTGCCCGAGTTCTTCGAACTGAAGCGTTCCCGCACGACGGGCCCGAACTTCAGCTGATGTCGGAGCGCCACCGCCCCTGCTGCAGCGGCCGTCGCTGTCGCGGCTTTCGCGACCGCCCTCGCAGCCGCTGTTGTCGCCATTCTCGCCGTCGCGGTGCCGCACCGACTTCTGGGTGGCACCCGAACGATCGGCGCACGCCGTTGCCACCCAGAAGTCGCGCCAGCACATCCTGCCGCCAGCGCAATCACCACCGGCGTATTCACCACCGGCGCGCCTCGCCAGCATTTGGGTGGCACACCGACGGTCGGCGCACGCCGTTGCCACCCAAAACAACGGGCCGTTCGAGTAGGTCGCCGAGATGACCGACCCCGACGACCGCAAGCGGAACCATCGTCGGTCTGACGACCAGACCGGCGACGACCAGACCGGCGACGACCAGACCGACGACGACCAGACCGACGCCGTGGCGACCGACGGCCCACCGAGCGGTGACGACGAGGGGTTCTGGGACGCAGCATCTGCTGCGCCCATGCGCCGGTGGCTCACCCGGGTCGTCGTGGTGATCGCCGTGCTCACCCTGGCCGGGTTCGGCCTGCTCTGGCCGCGAGGCGACCCTCCCGAGATCGGCGCCCAGCCGGGCGACTACGTCGATGCGACCGTCATCTCGAGTGAACGCACCACCTGTGATGCCGTGGAGGTAGATGCGGTCGCCGGCTGCTCGCGTGTCGAGGTCGAGATCACCTCGGGCGACGACGAGGGCGAGCCAGGGGTGTTTCTCATCCGCGATACCGATTTCGGCATCCCCGAGGTACAGGTCGGCGGCCGGGTGGTGCTGCTCGACGTGCCGACCAGCCCGTCGCCGTTCCGCTACACCTACTCCGACGTACAGCGGTCGACGCCGCTGTGGTGGCTGCTGGGCCTGTTCGCCGCCGCGGTCATCGCGGTCGGGCGATGGCAGGGGGTGCGGGCACTCGCCGGTCTCGCGACCAGCGGCTTGATCCTGGTGCTGTTCGTGGTGCCCTCGTTGCTGCGCAACGAGTCCGCGGTGCTGGTGGCGCTGACCGGCACGATCGCGATCGCCTATCTGGCGCTCTACCTCGCGCACGGATTCAGCCACTCCACGACGGTCGCTCTCGCCGGCACGTTGACCAGCCTGGCGCTGATCACCGGGCTCGCCCTGCTGGTCGCCGAGGTCACCCAGCTCACCGGACTGGCGAACGAGGAGGCCCAGGCGCTGCGGGTGACCGCCTCGGCGCTCGACCTGCGCGGGCTACTGGTGGCCGGCATTGTGGTCGGCGCTCTGGGTGTGCTCGACGACGTGACCGTCACGCAGGTCTCCACGGTGGCCGCCCTCCGGCGGGCGAACCGCTCCATGAGCCGGGCGACGCTGTACCGAGAGGCCATGCGGGTCGGCCGCGACCACGTCGCGTCGACGGTGAACACCTTGGTGCTCGCGTATGCCGGAGCGAGCCTGCCGCTGGTCCTGCTGTTCAGTCAGGGTGCCCGGTCCACCGGACGTATCCTGACCAGCGAGATCGTCGCCGTCGAGGTCGTCCGCATGCTGGTCGGTTCGGTCGGGCTCATCATGGCGGTGCCGATCACGACCGCGCTCGCGGCAGCGGTGCTGACCGGCGACGAGGACCCCCACGCGGGCCACAGCCACGGCTGAGCGGACCTACCTGCAACCCCGTGCAGGCCATAGGCTGGCCACGAGGTAGGGGGGAAACGTGCGCACCATCGACGTTCGCCGAACTCGTGTGCGACGGCAGGTCGTGATCGCCATGTCGTTGGTACTCGCCGCGTCGCCCATCGCGTGCACGGGCGAGGGAGCCACAGCCGAACCGCCCGGGACCAGCGGCCCGACGACCACGGTGCCCGAGCCGCTCCCGGTGCTGTTCGACGAGGTGCCCGACGATCCGGCACTGCTCGGCGGGTGCGCCGAGGCCGACGACGAGGTGGACCGCTACACCCCGGCGAGTTGGTTGCCGGCGACGTTGCCCGACGGAACCACCATCAGGTTCGCGTCGAATCGGCTGCCGGCCGACGTCGACGTTGACGTCGACGTCAACGTCAACGTCGAACCCGGCTGGTCGAGTGTCCTGGTCGCAACCGACAGCGCGAGCCAGGTCACCTCCGCAATCCGGGTGACCGCCACCTTCGTGCAGGGCGGCATCGACGGTGAGCCACCCGCTGACCGACTTCGCGGAGTGCCGGGCATGATCGGTGCGTCCAGTTCACGCGGCTCAGGCGGCAACTACGAGGCGATGTGGGTCGAGGACGACGTGGTGTGGAGAGTGGTTGCGTGGGGTCTGGATGAGGCTGGGCTCCTAGCGGCGATCGAACGAGGCGAATTCGAGCCCGAGGGCGTGTCCGACCCGACCGGCGAGTTGACGACCCTGAGCTGGCGCCCTGCCACCTCTCTCGCAGTGACCGAGATCGACCTGGGTGAACGGGGAAGCACGAGGGGCCGCCAGGATGTGGTCGTCGTCGCCGAACCCGTCGAGGGTGGCGGTGGACCGCTGCTCGACGGCGCTGGCAACGCGATCGGCATGCAGCTCGGCAGCATCGATGGTCAGCCGGCGCTGCGCAGCGAGTCCGCAACGACGAACGGCAGCGGGACCGACACACCCGCCATCAGCAGTCTGCTCACCACGACAGCTGACGGTTCGCCCATCTCCGCGACCGGCGCCTTCACGATGGACGAGCTCGAGGGGCTGGTGCGATCGACCGAGCGGATCGAGCCTGACGACGACCGCCTGATCGGGGTCCCGATGACGTTCCCGTTGGACGATGCCAACCTGGCCGAGACGTCATTCTGTCGGACCGACCGCTGAACGACGGACCGGGGGCTTCTGGACCAGCCGCTCGATGCGTTGTTGGAACGGCACCCACGAGTGGGGATCGACCGTGCGTACGCCGTTGGGGTCGACTGCCGCTGAGCTGTTGCTCGGGGAAGATTCCGCGGAATCATCGCTGGGCGAATCCTGGACCGGAAGTTGACACGGCGTATCGATGAGGACACCTGTGTCGGCCCCATCGGGGTGCGGCAGCGCGTCCTTCGCCAACCACGGCCGAGCGGACGCCCGCGTTCAACAGCTTTCGGCGGCCGTTCAGAGCAGCGTTGCGACCAGGGCGAAGTGACAGCCGCCAGCGACGATGGTCATCGAGTGCCATACCTCGTGATAGCCGAAACGGTCCGGCACGGGGTCCGGTCGCCGGCGACCCAGCACGACCGCGCCGACCGTGTAGAGCACGCCGCCGATGCCGAGCAGCGCCAGCTGCACCGCGTTCAGGCTGGTGACGAGCACCGGCAGCGTGATCACTGCTCCCCAACCCATGACGATGTAGAGCCACGACCCGCTGGACTTCCCGGCGACCCCGAGGCGGACCATCTTCAAGATGACCCCCGCAAGGGCGGTCACCCAGGCCACCACGAGCATCGGGATGCCCCACATCGCGGGCAGCGCGATCAGGCACACGGGCGTGTAGGTCCCAGCGATGAGCACGAAGATCATCGAGTGGTCGGCCCGACGGAACCAGAGCACCGAGCGCTGGGTGCGGGCCAGGCGGTGGTAGGAGGCACTCGTCGCGAACAGCCCCGCCAGGCTCGCCCAGTAGATGGCCACCGCCACACGTGCAGCGGTCGACTCCGCGACGGTCAGCAGGTAGAGACCCGCCGGCAGCACGGCGAGGAACGCTCCGAAGTGCAACCAGCCGCGCCATGTGGGACGCGGCCCGTAGGCATCCTGGACAACCGGGGGACGCAGCCCTCGGGAGTCCTCGGCGACCGGGCCGCCGACACCGTGCTCTGCTCCTTCGGCCGCCACCATGTGCACACAGTGGCATGGTTCTCAGCAGCTGTCTGTGGGTAGGACCACCCGGGGGTGGGACTGGTGTCACAGGTGGCTGAACCCGCTCGACTCCTCCTTCGTCATCGAGACCGTGACGGGGTGCTTGTCGAAGTGGGACATCGCGTCGCGCATGTCGTCCAGCAGCAGGTCGGCCAGGTCCCGGCTGACGTCCTGGCGGACCAGGATCCGCTGCACCGCGATGTCCGACGCCGACCCGGTCAACGGGTAGGCGGGCACCTGCCAGCCCTTGTTGCGCAGCCGGTCGGCGAGGTCGAAGAGCGTGAAGCCCGGTTCTGCCCCTGGCGAGATCCGCCAGGTCACCGTCGGGATGCCCGTCGTCGGGTCTGCGTCGCAGAGCAGTTCGAAGGGGCCCAGCGTGGGAATCACCTCGGCCAGGTACTGGCCGGTCGCATAGGACGCATCGTGCACCCGCTGGTAGCCGTCCCGCCCGAGCCGGACGAAGTCGTAGTACTGCGCGGCGATCTGGCCAGCGGGCCGGGAGAAGTTGATCTGGAACACCGGCATGTCGCCACCCAAGTAGCTGACGTGGAAGATCAGGTCGTCGGGCAGCTCGTCGACGTCGCTCCACACGACCCACCCCACGCCGAGTGGGGCGAGACCGAACTTGTGACCCGACGCACTGATCGACTTCACCCGGGGCAGTCGGAAGTCCCACTCGATCTCCGGCGCGCAGAACGGGGCCAGGAACGCGCCGCTGGCGCCGTCGATGTGCAGGTCGATGTCCAGACCGGTGTCGGCCTGGAGCTGGTCGAGCGCAGCTGCGATCTCGGCGACCGGCTCGTACTCGCCGGTGTAGGTGACCCCGAAGGTGGGCATCACGAAGATCGTGTGCTCATCCACGCGGTCCAGCACGTCCTGGGCGGTCATGCAGTAGTGCCCCTCGGACATCGGGACCTCACGCATCTCGATGTCCCAGTACTTGGCGAACTTGTGCCACACGACCTGCACGGGGCCACAGACCATGTTGGGCCGGTCGGTCGACTTCCCCTCGGCCTCTCGTCTGGCGCGCCAGCGCCACTTGGCGGCCATGCCGGCCAGCATGCAGGCCTCGGAGGAGCCGATCGCCGAGGTGCCGACGGTGTTGCGAGCGTCGGCTGCGTTCCACAGGTCGGCCAGCATGTGCACGCAGCGCCCTTCGAGTTCTGCGGTCCGGGGGTACTCGTCCTTGTCGATCATGTTCTTGTCGATGCACAGGTCCATCAGATCGTGCACCTGTGGCTCCTCCCACGTCTGGCAGAACGTCGCCAGGTTCTGTCGGGAGTTGCCGTCGAGCATCAGTTCGTCGTGGACCACCTGGTAAGCGTCGGCGGGTGCCATCTCGGTCCCGGGGAACTGGTACTTGGGCAATGGGTGTTCCAGGTCCGCGCTGGCGAAGACGCTGTCCTCCAACTGGTGGCGGATGCTGTTGCGGGCGTGCAGTGGCACGGGTGACCTCCGGGTTCGGCGGACACGACGACCTCGCTGCACGATCACCCCATCGGGGTGGGCCTACGCACTAGCAAGGTGTGCCCAACCTCTTCATCGTAAGCGGAGCCCCGGAGATGAGCACGACAACCGCCGATGACACGTCGACCACGCCCGCTCGGGCGCCATTGGTGCTGTTGGCATTGATCCTTGGTGCGACGGTGGCCAACCTGAACCTGGCCGTTGCGAACGTCGCCCTGCCCGACATCGGGCGAGCGTTCGACGCCTCGCAGACACAGCTCAACCTGGTGGCCGTCGGGTACTCGCTCGGGCTGGCCGCCTCGGTGCTCTACCTGGGAGCGATCGGTGACCGGTACGGACGCAAGCGCATGCTGCTGGCCGGCGTGATCCTGTCGATCCCCGCCTGCCTGGTCGCTGCGTGGGCCCCGTCGGTCGAGGTGCTGGTCGCCGCCCGGGTCCTGGGAGGCATCTCGGCGGGCATGGCGTACCCGACGACGCTCGCGCTCATCACCGCACTGTGGCAGGGAGCGCCACGAACCCGGGCGATCGCGCTGTGGAGCGCCGTCGGCGGCGCGGCTGCGGCGCTCGGTCCACTGATCGCCGGGTACCTGCTGGGGGTGTTCTGGTGGGGCTCGGTCTTCATCGTCACCCTGCCACTGGCCGCACTCGCGTTCGCGCTCGCCGCTCGCCTGGTGCCTGCCCACGTGCACGAGACCACCGGGCGGGTCGATCACCTGGGTGGGGTGATGTCGATCGTGGTGGTCGCGACGCTCGTCACCGGGATCAGCTTCGCCCCCGAGCCCGGCAGGGGCACCATCGCCGCGGTGCTGCTGGGTGCATCCGCTCTGGGCGCCGCCGGGTTCGTCGCGCGCCAGCGCCGAGCCGCCAACCCGCTGTACGACCTGCACATCGCGGCGCGCCGCATCTTCTGGGTGGCGGCGGTCGGCGGCATCATCGTGTTCGGGTCGCTGATGGGGGCCATGTTCGTGGGCCAGCAGTACCTGCAGAACGTGCTGGGGTACTCGACACTCGAAGCGGGAGCGTCGATCCTGCCCGCCGCTGCGCTCATGGTGCTCGTCGCACCCCGGTCGGCCCGCCTGATCGAGGTACGGGGTGCACGGTTCACCCTCCTGGCGGGGTACCTGGCCTGTTTCGTCGGGTTCGTGACGATGCTGGTGCTGTGGACGGACCACTCGAGCTACTGGCAGATCGGGCTGGCCTACGCGCTGGTCGGCGTCGGGGTCGGGCTGGCGGGCACACCGGCGTCACGCTCGCTGACCAGCTCGGTACCCGTGACCCGCGCCGGCATGGCGTCGGGAACAGCAGATCTGCAGCGCGACCTGGGCGGCGCGATCCTCCAGTCGGTCATGGGAGCGTTGCTCACCGCTGGCTACGCAGCGGTGTTCACCGCACAGATCGCCGCCTCACCACAGGCGACACAGATCTCCGACGCCACCGAATCCCAGTTGCTGCGCAGCTTCTCCAGCGCCGAGGCCACCGCCCAGCAGTACCCGCAGTACGCCGAACAGATCACCGCTGCTGCCCGCCAGGCCTTCTCCGACGGACAGAACTGGGCCTACGCTTCCGGCGCTCTCGCCATCGCGCTCGGCGCAGCGCTCGTCGCGTGGAAGTTCCCCGGCCGCGACGAGGAACGCCGGCTGCTCGCCGAGTACGCGGAGCAGGACAGCAGCTGAAGCTCAGCGGGCGCGACCTGCCGCCCGCTAGCGGTCCTCGTCGACCGAGGAGCCACGTTCCGCGTCCGACGCGGCCAGCAGGTGCGCCTCGATGCGATCGAGGCGCTCGTGCAGCGCATCTACATGACGTAGGTCGAGGGGCGGGTCCCGCGGCGTCGGCGGCTGCGAGCCAGCGGTCCCGCCATCGGACCCGATCCCGCCGCTCTCCTCGCGACGATGCGACAGCTGCTCGACGTAGGTGGCCGACACCTGAGCAGTGACCACTGCGACGGTCAACAGCCCGATGGCCATGATCCCGGTGGCGACGATCCGACCCGCGACCGTCACGGGGTACGTGTCGCCGTAGCCGACCGTGCTGACCGTCACCACTCCCCACCACAGCGCCTCGCCGATCGTGGTGATGTTCGACCCCGGAGCGGAACGCTCGTAGAAGAAGACGATGAGCACGCCGTTGAGCAGCAGC
>Ga0105045_10002982_pt1 | contig 14400 bp, 9 predicted proteins | sample MAT02_FD_78089 | JGI IMG/M metagenome (GOLD analysis project Ga0105045, IMG submission 78089) | Freshwater microbial communities from Lake Fryxell liftoff mats and glacier meltwater in Antarctica - MAT-02 (megahit assembly) | ecosystem: Environmental > Aquatic > Freshwater > Ice > Liftoff...
AGATAAAAGCATAAAAATACAAACACCCAAACAAGATCTACAAAATGCCAGTAGAGTCCAGCTTTCTCAATCATTTCGTAATGACCACGCTGGTCAAAATGTTGCAATCTTGTTTTGATGTACATTATGATGTTGATGACCACTCCTGACAAAACGTGAAAACCATGGAAACCAGTAATCCCAAAAAAGTATCCACCAAAAGCAATCGGCCCAGCGTTGTTAGCATGGATACCAGACGCTTCAATAAACTTAATTAACTCCGCATTTGACATTGCAGCAACGTTGTGTGATTCGCCAGCTACGTGTATCGTTGCAGCTATACTGGCTAATTGCTCTTTGGGTGTATTTTGTAAAGCGGCTATCATTGCTTCATGACCTAGTGGCGTACCAAAAGGATTTGCCTTAACTGTAGTTGCTACTACTGATAGTGTTCCATCGCCCAACATGGCAATATGCTCACCTGTCAATAGATGCGTCCATTCCCATGCCTGGCAACTCAGGAAAGCTACACCACCAATAATGGTCCATAACATATATTTCTCAACACCTTTACGGTTCATATTGTGTCCTTCATGTACAGCTAAAACCATCGTAACAGAACTGGCAATCAAAATAAAGGTCATCAAACTTACGAACGCCAGAGGCAAGTTGGCATGACCTGCAAAAGGAAACGCATTAAACACCATATTCGGATCGGCCCATTCATTTACACTAAAACGAATGGTACCATAGCTTATCAAAAAAGCACCAAATGTAAATGCATCACTCATTAAAAAGTACCACATCATCACCTTTCCATAACTGGCGTTGAATGGGCTTCTTCCACCACTCCACCATTTTGTTCCTTGCTGTACTGCTGCTGTAGACATTAATAAAACTTTATTTTAAAAAAATGTTAAGTCAATTACAAAATTACCTTTAAAATATAAAACAAATATATAGGTAATTATAAACTTCTATCTGCTTGTTTGCAATTAACGGATTAGTATAAGGAAAATCAATAAATAAATCCATAACGCATCTACAAAATGCCAATACGTACTGACGACTTCAAGCGGCAAAATGTTATAATTTCTAACCTTACTGCTAAATGCCTTTGCAAATAAAATTACCAATGCTACAACTCCTCCAATCACATGCAAAGCATGTAAACCCACGATGACATACAAAAATGAAAACGACACGTTCTTTGTTAAAGTAATTCCCTTTACCCATAACTCACCAAATCCAACTGCCTGCATTATTAAAAAAACTATCCCTAAAACAAGTGTAACCACTACCATCCACCTGTATTTGACCATCTCTCTTTGTTTAAACGCTACATTAGACACATGTAATGTAAAACTACTGAGGATGATTACTAAAGTTGAAATCCAAAATAATAATGGTAAATCGAAAGTTGTCCAATTTGCCTGGTTACGTTTAACTATGTATGCACTTGTTAAACCTGCAAACATCATTACGATACTTGCGATACCTACCCAAAGTGTAAACTTATGCGGGTGTATCCTTTTCCTTTGTTCCATCAGCACTGTACTCATAACCTCTTCCCTTAACGGGCGATTTTGTTTAAAAAAATTTTTTCATTCAAACATACTACAAAAATCTCACGCTCTCTCAACAACTGGGCTTTTACACAGCGATGTTAAAGAACTTGCTGCTAAAGATGATGTACCTTATCTGCCAACAATGCAATAAATACAACTGCCAGATAAAAATAAGAGGTGAACATTACCCGTTTAGCACTTCCAACATCCATCTTTATGTATAACCGAACGCTTAAGAGAATCATGGCAATATTACAGGCCATCAAAATCCATAAACTCGTGATACCGCTAATATTAAAATAATAGGGCAATACTCCGATCGGCAACATTAGTGTACTGTACATGATTGTTTGCACTGCTGTAAACTTAGTTGGACCTTTTTCACTCGGCAATAACTTAAATCCTGCCTTGCTGTAGTCTTTGTGCGCTACCCAGGCAATTGCCCAAAAATGTGGAAACTGCCAAACAAACTGGATAGCAAAAATGATCCAACCACCTGTCCATTCAATGGGACTTTCATAAAAAGCTGCTACCCAACCAATCAAACAAGGTAACGCTCCAGGCAAACCACCAACGAGCACCGCAACTGAGTTTACTTTCTTCAGCGGTGTGTAAATAAACCCATAGATAAACAAGCTGGTTAAACCAATCAAAGAACTTTGCCAATTAAAAACCAGCAACATAATTAATAAACCTGCCAGACCTGTTAAAAGTGCAAACCCGGTTGCATGCGCTACACTCATTCTGCCACTAGCCACCGGGCGGCCCGCTGTACGCATCATTAACGCATCTGAATCCTTCTCTGCAATCTGGTTAACCGTATTTGCCGACCCCGTAATCAACATTCCCGCTAAAAACAGCAGTAACACATCCACAGGGTTTCTATATTCTGTCGCAATCAGGTAACTAACAACTGTACTAAAAACCACCAGAAAACTCAGTGTAAATTTGATTAATTGAAAATAATCTTTTACAACTAAGGCCAATGCAAACGAATTTGAATTGCTTCTAGTATCTTTTTCCTTCAACATTCTTATCAAAAATCCTTTAAAATTAATAACACAAAATCCGCGACCGCACTATTAAACTTATAAAAGACAGATATCAAAACACTTAATGTGAACTTTCATTTTCTCCAACAGGTTCAGTTTGTGGAATAAATTCCCTTCCGTCTTTACCATAGTCATAAGCACCACGATGAACTTCAGGTATCTCTCCAGCCCAGTTACCATGTCCCGGACGAATAGGAGTAGTCCACTCCAACGTATTCGCACCCCATGGATTAGTTGCCGTAACCCTTCTACCCTTGAATATGCTATAAAAGAAATTGAAGACAAACAACAACTGCGCAGCAAACACAATCATTGATACAAGACTGATAAATTCATTTAACCCAGCAAACATTTTAAAAGATTCCCACATCGAAAAATCATAATATCTGCGTGGCATACCTGCCAAACCCTCATAGTGCATAGGCCAAAAAATGAGGTAAGCACCAACCAATGTAATCCAAAAATGGATATATGCCAGTGTGTTATTTAAGAACCGACCATACATTTTAGGAAACCAATGGTAAACCCCTGCAAACATGCCCATAAACGAAGCCACCCCCATTACAATGTGAAAGTGGGCAACAACAAAATAAGTATCATGAAGGTGGATGTCTAAAGCCGAATTTCCGAGAAAAATACCTGTTAAACCGCCACTGATGAAAAAGCTGACAAAACCTATAGCAAACAACATCGCCGGCGTAAATCTAATATTCGCACGCCATAATGTGGTAAGCCAGTTAAATACCTTAATCGCAGAGGGAACAGCAATTAAAAGTGTAAGTAAAACGAAGAAAGCTCCGAGGAAAGGATTCAGTCCTGTTACGAACATGTGATGCGCCCAAACAAGAAATGCAAGAATTGCAATCGCAAACAAAGAACCCACCATGGCCATGTATCCAAAAATTGGTTTTCGGCTGTTCACCGAAAGAATTTCAGACGACATTCCCATTGCCGGTAACAAAATAATATAAACTTCGGGATGACCAAGAAACCAAAACAAGTGTTGGAATAAAATAGCGCTGCCACCTTCATTTGGCAATATTTTTCCATTTACTACAATATCACTAAGGAAGAAACTTGTTCCCAGATTTCTATCAAACAACAACAAAATAGCGCCGGACAGTAACACAGGGAACGATAAAACGCCTAACACTGCCGTGAAGAACAAAGCCCAAATTGTAAGTGGCATCCTTGTCATACTCATACCCTTTGTGCGCATATTCAAAATAGTTGAAATATAATTCAACCCCCCCAATAAAGAACTTACAATAAACATTGCCATGCTCGCTAACCAAAGATCCATGCCTATTTTAGAACCGCTTGATGCATCTCCCAAAGCACTCAGCGGGGGATAAATGGTCCAGCCACCACTTGCAGGACCGGTTTGAACAAACAAAGAGGAAAACATAATCACAGAAGCTAGAAAGAAAAACCAGTAGCTTAACATATTCAAAAGTGGCGATGCCATATCCCTAGCGCCAATTTGCAAAGGAATAAGGAAATTCGCAAAGGTACCACTTAGCCCTGCAGTCAACACAAAAAACACCAGAATAGTTCCATGCATGGTAACAAGCGCATAATAAAACTCAGGCTGTAGTTTACCACCCTTCGCCCATTGGCCTAATAAATCTTCCAAAAATGGAAATGTAGAGTTAGGATATCCCAACTGAAGTCTGAACAGTACCGAAAATAATCCACCAATTATTGCCCAGATCATCCCTGTAATCAGGAACTGTTTAGCAATCATTTTATGGTCCTGGCTAAAAACATATTTAGTTATAAAAGTTTCATGATGGTGATGCTCGTGATGTACATCATGTGTGATCTGAACGTCGGTTTCGTTTAATGTTGTTGTGTTGTTCATTTTGCTAACAGTTTTTCAATAAAGTATTTAGTTACCGGCAGGCATGATAGCCGCAAGTGGAGCATTTGTTTTCATAGTATCAACAATTGGAACCGAAGTTCCGGTTTTTGGCTTTTTATCAGGAAATACAGTATAATACTGGGGCTCAAGTGTAGCTAAATAAGCCCTATAGTCTTCTTCGGTATCTACAATAATTACGCCTCGCATAGTAAAATGCCCTTTGCCGCACATTTGATCACAGCTTATTTCATACACAAAATCAGGATTATTCGTCCTCACTTTCATCTGCGCTGTCGTGTACAATGGTGTAAACCAAAGGGTAGTCGGAATGCCGGGTACGGCATCCATTTTCATTCTAAAATGAGGTAAACCCACATCATGAATCACATCTTGTGCATTGATAACAAATTTAACAGGTCTTCCTACTGGTATGTGAACGATTGCCGGAACATGCATATCATCCAAGCTAGCAGGATCATTGAAGTCAACCCCTAACCCATTGGCACCTTTTGTTAATTTGTAATTCTTCTTTCCTAACACTTTATCAGGACCCGGATAACGGAATTCCCATCCAAATTGGTGGCCTGTAACTTCAACTAAGACTGAATCCTTAGGTGCTTCACCCGTCATTTTAAACCAATATTTCAATCCAAACACAACCAATACAGTTAAGAAAATTGCCGGCACTGTTGTCCACAACAATTCTAGTTTTGTATTATGCGGAAAATAATAAGCCTTTTGACCATCCTTCTCCTGGTATTTAAAAGCAAACCAAAACAACAAAACCTGAGTAATCAAAAATACTACACCAGTAACTGCAATGGTAATATAAAGCATTAAGTCAATTTTCTCGCCCATCTCGGATGCGGCACCTTGAGGAAATAAAGTCTTGCCATAATAAAGGTCATTGCACCACCACACTCCTACAATACCCAATATCAAAAATGAGATCAACAAAAAAGCATTGATTTTATTGTTTTGTTTACGTGATTTTTCCTCACCCTTGAGAACACTCACATACTCACTTGCTTTCGAAATTTGAAAGATGATTATGAAAATCATTACTACGATCGTTATCAACAAAATCTGTGTCATGCTGCAATATTATTTTCCGTAATTAAAAAACTAAACTATTATGATGTCTGAAATCTTCATTGAATAACAAAACCTGTTGCAACATTGTTGCCGACAACCCGAATATATTAAATATCAAGCTGAATAAATGTTATGCGTGATGTATAATACTTTCCTTTAAAAAAGGATGATTCTTTGCTGTTAAAGAATAACGGCTAAGGTAAACTCCAACTCTCCACATAATGATTCCTATGAATAAGGCGGCAATCCCAAACTCGAAAGGCATTAATTCTGCATGACCCCCTAAGGTGCCAGGCATTACCATTTGCCAGAAATCGATCCAATGGCCAAATATGATAAGAACTGCCATAAAGGTTACCAATGTCCAGTTTCGCTTGGGACTTTTCTTCATAAATATAAGTAGCGGACAAACAAAGTTTAAAACTAGATTGAGGAAGAATATACCACGAAATGGCCCCTGCACACGAATCTTAAAATAACCAGTTTCCTCTGGAATATTCGCATACCAGATTAGCATATATTGCGAAAACCAAAGGTAAGCCCAGAAGATAGAAAATGCGAACATAAATTTACCGATATCCTGTAGATGTTCTTCGGTAACAAATTCTAACTGACCTCTATTTTTAAGAAATACTATGTATAAGGCTATCAGCGACATTCCAGCCACAAAAGAACTAGCAAAGGTGTACCAGCTAAACATGGTGCTATACCAATGCGCATCGATACTCATAATCCACAACCATGGAATTGTTGAACCAACCGATAAACCAAAAAACACAATAAACAAAGATGCCCACAGAATATTCTTATTGATCCACCTTTTTCCGGATTCATAATCCATTGGGCCCGTTTTATCACTTTCAATGCTGAATGAACGCATCTTCTTGCCAAGGAACCACCAAAGGAAAATAGTGAGGGCACTCCAAATCGTGAAGAATATAGGATTTAAGAAACCCTTTTTACCATTCAATATTTTATCAAACTCCGGTGAGCCTTCTACATATAACTTTGGATCTAACCAATGAAAAATATCTGTTCTTCCGCCCCAAACGATTGCCATTAATATTATAAAAGTTATGATCCCTAAAACCGGTACTACGCTTGAAATAGCTTCCGGTACCCTTTTTAATGCAACCTGCCAACCTCCCATCGCCAAGGTTGTAACACCAATAAAAAACATACTTGCGTTTACGATCAACAAGAAGAAAACGCTATTTTGTAACAACACGGCCCAAAATCTGGTACTGTTCACATTTTCACCATGACCGGCATGTTGAAAGGGATGAAAAACAATGAACCCGTACAACAATGCAATTAAACCAGCACCGATCAGGCCCATCGCCCATTTATTATAATTTCCAGGTAATTCGAATGATTTAGACATCTAAACTTTTATTTATAGTGAACGCTATTGTGTTATTGATTATTATGGCTTTACGGCTACACTATCCGCTTTTATAGCAACCGGCCCATCGGCTTGAACGGCAGATTCTTTTTTAGGCTGTAACGTTCTGATGTATTGCACCATCTGCCAACGTTGCTTTCTGCTTAACTGTGGAGCATAACTTCCCATACTATTTTTTCCATAGTTGATGGAGTGATACATAGTACCATCTGCCATAGCTACGTATAGGTCCAATGTAAGATTAGCAATCGCCCCGATTTTCCCGGAAGTACTTAGCGGTCCATTGCCAGCTCCTGTTGCACCATGACAAATCGCACAGTTAATATTGTACAACCTTGCAGCTTCTGCACTATCTTTTCCAACCAACGGTGGCAATGGATTTTTAACCTGTGCACTCAGTTTATATCCATTTGAATCATTGGGTAATGTGTACGGAAACATTTCTCCTCTACCAATGCTACCAGATACAGGCATGCTGTTATAATAAATTTCATCACCCGGATTATTCTTATCCGTTGTAAAATACGTAGAATCCAATAGCGTATAAGTTTCCAACGCACGACTGTAAGTCATATCGGGCATGTATATTTTACCCGGATTGCGTTTGCTATCACAACCTGTCATTGCAGCTAATCCTACAATCGAAAGCAATAAAGCGGTAATAAAAGTATTTCTTTTCATTCTAATTGTTTTTTCCTAAATTTTGGTCCCTTGACTAAACCGGGATAAATTTTAAGAACTTTTAAATTTCAAAATTACTGACCTGATGACTAATAGCGGCGATTAAAAAAATCCATCGGCCCACGATCAATACCCTTTCTCAGTTTCAGCATACAACTTTTGTTCCCGGTCGTAGCGTCCAATCCACCAGCCGGTTTCGGCACTTTGAATATTAGTTTCTACTGCACCGGCTTTCTGTAAAAAGGCTTCAAGCTCTACATCGTTCGTTTTATCAGTGCATTCAATCGCCATTACGAAAAGATCATCCGTAGCCCTTGGATGAAAATGATGCTTTTTTACAAAAGGCGATAATTGACACAAATAACAAAAAGTAAGTACCATTCCAACTGCGGCAAATAAAACGGTTAGCTCAAATGTAATAGGAATCCAGGCTGGCAGGGCGAAGTTTGGTTTTCCGCCGATGTTCAGCGGCCAGTCTTTTGTGAAAATCCAACTAATGCAAGCAAGTGCCGTAGTAGTACCAGTGATACCGTAAATGAAACCGGCAGTGTGCAAACTCGTTTCTCTCAAACCCATTGCGTGGTCTAGACCATGTATTGGAAAAGGAGTATAAACGTCGTGTATTTTATATCCTGCCCGCCGAACATCTTTCACCGCAGGAAACAATACAGCTTCATCATTGAAACAACCTACTACAAATTTTTTAATTCCTCCGGCCATATACTTTATTTTTCCTAAAACCCCTGAAGGGGCTTTGGTATATTAAAATTAGAATACTCTTTTAAATTTTTGAACTCCTGCCTTAATTCCCACTTCGGGGGCTTTAATGTGCATGTTCCACTTCGTCCAAATAAAACTTATCCGCATCAGACTTTTCTATTTCGGTCATTTTATGTTTGTAATTCTCACCACTTGTTTTCAACACTGCCTTTATTTCAGCTACTGCGATAACAGGGAAGTATTTTGAAAATAAGAAGAAGCAGGTGAAGAACAATCCAAAAGTTCCAAGATAAAATCCTATCTCCCAAATGGAAGGACTGTAATAAGTACTCCAGGACGATGGTAGATAATCCCTGTATGTAGAAGTAACAATGATCACAAAACGTTCGTACCACATACCAATATTTACGATGATGCTCATAAAGAATGTGAAAGCGATATTTCTTCTTAATTTTTTAAACCAGAACATTTGAGGAGAAACCACATTACAAAACATCATCAGCCAGTAGCTCCAACCATAAGGACTGAAAAGGTTGGCCCGATTTTCTTTAAATGCATACCATTCGTAAGGGTTTTGACCATACCATGCAATAAACAATTCAGTAATATAGGCAATACCAACAATTGAACCGGTCAATACGATTACTTTATTCATAGCCTCAATATGACCCAGTGTGATATAATCCTGCAAAGCAAAAACCTTTCTTAAAATGATCATCAGTGTTTGCACCATAGCAAATCCACTAAAAATAGCACCTGCAACAAAGTAAGGAGGAAAGATAGTTGTATGCCAACCTGGTACAATCGAAGTTGCAAAATCAAAAGATACAATTGTGTGTACGGATAATACCAGTGGAGTACTTAAACCTGCCAGCACCAATGATAAACTTTCGTGACGCTGCCAGTGCTTGGTACTACCTGTCCATCCAAAAGAAGCAACACCATATAATAATTTACGCAATTTGGTTTTTGCACGGTCCCTAACTGTTGCCAGATCCGGCAATAACCCAGAATACCAGAATAATAATGAAACGGTAAAATAGGTTGAAATCGCAAATACATCCCAAAGCAATGGAGAGTTAAAGTTTACCCACAATGGACCACGGCTATTTGGATAAGGCAATACAAAGAATGCCATCCAAACTCTACCCATGTGCCAGATTGGAAACTGACCAGCGCACATTACAGCGAAAATTGTCATGGCTTCAGCGGCACGGTTAACACCTGTTCGCCAACCCTGCCGAAACAATAACAGGATCGCAGAGATCAATGTTCCTGCATGACCAATACCTACCCACCATACAAAGTTGGTGATATCCCAACCCCATCCAATGGTTTTATTCAGGTTCCACTGTCCAACACCATAAGTAACCTCCCTGTAAATACTATATACGCCAAACAGCAATAATGCTACACTGATATAAAACCCAACATACCAAAGTTTGCTTGGCTTCATCTCAATGGGGCGTATAATGTCTTCCGTTACCTGGTGGTAATCCTTGTTACCATCCACCAACGGTTCTCTGATCTGTGATTCGTACTTTAATAATGACATATATTTTCAGCTTTAAGCCTTTTGCTTTATTAGATGGCTCGGTGTTTATTTTTTTTACCCAACATTTTTTTATCACCAGCAGCGCATCTGGTTCAATATGCCGGTTGTTTGCAATAACTAAATTTTGAACCGTCCAATTTCATAAACAATCAAGTTCAATAGCTTGTATAAAAAGGTTTAGCTACTAAACGCCCTACATTTTCCCTTTGGAATACTTAAACTGCTTTAGGCATGTTCTTTTACTCCTTCTTTATGGGGAACACCTTCCACTGGATGTTCTTCCTTTTCGTTGGTTACATTTCTATCCGTATTTTTTATTTTAGCCAAATAACTAACATTTGGAAGTACATGCAATTGTTCCAACACGTAGAAATTCCTGTCTATCTGTTCTACATTTCTGATCTTATAAACATCACTCAGTTTATCGTTCACATTACCAAAACTGATAGCATGTGTAGGACAAGCCTGCATACAGGCGGTCTTAACATTTCTTACCAATGAAGGATCTTCTGCCTTCTTTGCATTGAGTTTGGTTTCCTGTAATCTTTGAACACAAAAAGAACATTTTTCAATTACACCCCTTGAGCGAACGGTAACATCCGGATTCAATACCATCCGAGTCAGTGTGTCGTTCATTTGCATAACCGACTCGTTCATATACCCCTGGTCAACCATTGGATTTTGATTATCATCAAAACTATCCGCTCCCGTATAATCCAACCAGTTAAAACGACGTACTTTAAAAGGACAGTTGTTTGCGCAATATCTTGTACCGATACAACGGTTATAAGTCATTTGATTTAATCCTTCTGAACTATGATTGGTAGCTGCTACAGGACAAACGTTTTCGCAAGGCGCATTATCACAATGCTGACACATCATCGGCTGAAACACTACATCAGGATTATTTTTATCGCCTGTAAAATAGCGATCAATACGCAGCCAATGCATTTCATGTGCAGCCGCTACCTGTATTTTACCAACTACACTTACATTATTTTCAGCAGTACATGCTACTACACAGGCACTACAACCAGTACATGTATTCAGATCGATACTCATGCCCCATTTAATACCTGGCTTTTCAAATTCGCCATACATAGTAGCGTCCTTTACAAAATCCTTTCCATCAGAAGCTGCAATCAGCATATTCCGTTCACGGGTAGCTTCTTCTAAGACACGCTTAGGATCTTTAATAAAAGCTTTTAATGACCCTTCATAAATAATAGGTCTGCTTTCTGAAGAACCGTGTACCTGGGTTTGTGCTAATACGTAGGTACTTTCGCCCTTCTTAACATCCACCACAGAAGAATATCTGAAACTGGCACCATCGAAAGCAACCATCGGATAAACATTTTTACCAGCTCCGTTAGCTGATCTGCCAATGTGTTCGGCGGTTTTATCTTTGTTGGCACTCTGTCTTCCGTAACCAACCGCTACGGCAACAACATTTGAGTGAATACCAGGTATTATTAAAACAGGCAGTTCAATCGTTTTGCCACTTAGTGTAATAGTAATTGTTGGCTTCTCAGGCTGCACTTCATATCCATCACCCTGGCGCTGATTACCTACCACATCAATTCCTATAATCGCTTTTGCGAAAGCGGGACTTACCAAAGCATAATTATCCCACGTTACTTTAGAAATTGGATCGGGCAATTCCTGCAACCATGGGTTGTTTGCCTGGCTACCACTACCCATTGAAACTTTTTGATAAATAACCAATTCATAATCACCACCCTTTGCAGTTGCAACCTTTGCAGCAGCAGCCGCAACCCCAACGCCGCTAAATGTAGCAGCACCAACTGTAACGGCAGACGGCTCAACAACTCCATTTTGTAAAACGGTGTTGTATGCGTCTTCGCTACCTAATTTGGCTACCCAATAAGTTTTAAAATAGGTTTCATAATCCAATACATCACCAGCAAATTTTAGCAAAGAAGTTTGAAACGACCTGGTTTTAAAAAGTGGATTAATGGTAGGCTGTAAGAAACTGGTATAGCCAGATTTTGGTTCAGCATCACCCCAACTCTCCAACCAATGATGAGATGGCAAACTGAATTTACATAATTCTGTTGTTTCGTTCATTGTAGCATTGAAAGAAACCGTAACCGGAACCTTTGCAAGACCACTTCTAAATTTGTCACTTTCAAAATAAGTATAAACAGGGTTGGTAGCATGGATTAACAACGCTCCAATGGCACCTGCATTCATATCTGCCACCAACTTTACCATGTCGGTATCTAAGCCGGCCCTGTAGTTGGATGTAACAGCCCAGTTAATCGTTTTGCCATTTGCGCCAATTGCTTCATTGATGGCATTCACTATTATTTGTAAATTGACATCGTTGCTTCCGCAAACAACCAATGCTTCACCTTTGTGTGCATTTAAGGCAGCGGCGGCCAGTTCAATTCCCTTATTTAAATCTTTATCGCTGATAGCTGGTGCTAAAACTGCGCCGCCCAATTTTGCCAATAAAGCAAGTGCTACGGCACCTTTTTCAGAAGGTTTGTGAATAAACCGATCGTCTGCATTACTTCCTGTAAGACTCAAAGAGCTTTCAAAATGTATATGCTGACTCATCGCTGGCTTTCCAGCAGTAATTCTTCTGTTTTGAGCATACTGCGTAGAAAACTCAACAGGACTTAACCACGTTCCTAAAAAATCAGCGCCAATGCTAACAATAACTTTCGCATTATCAAAATGATAAGATGGAATTGATTTTTCACCATAACAGGATTCATTTGCCAATAATATTCCACTGTAACTAACCGCATCATACTGTACATGACGACTACCGGCATTTTTGGCTAAAAATTCAGAAATGATCTGTAAGGTAGAGGGGGAGTTGATAGTAGAAGTTAGTAACACTAACGGTTTGCCCGCAACACCATTCATTGCATCAGCTACCAGTTTATCAAATGCCTGAAAGGTGGTTACTTCTTTAAAATCTGCACCGGCCTTCTGCATTGGATAACGCAAACGGGTGGTGTCATATAAATCCAACACGGAAGCCTGCACTAATGCGCTGGTTCCACCTTTTGTAATAGAAGACATTTCATTTCCTTCAATCTTAATAGGACGGCCATCTATCTGCTTTACAATTACAGATGTAACATCGCCTTCCATAACACAGGTAGAAGCATAGAAATTAGCAACTCCCGGTATCAGATCGTCTGATTTGTGTAAATATGGCACCACTTTGCGCACCGGCATTTCGCAACTTGCAGCTATAGTGGCTGCAGCGGTGCTAAAACCTAAATATTTTAGAAAATCACGGCGTGGTGTTTTTGCATCTAGAATTCCTTTATCATCAAAATCTGCCAACGGCAACAGTTCTTCTTTAAATTCCTTTTCGACGGTTTGCTGAAAAGCTTCCGACTGATTTAGTTCTCCAAAATTTTGCCAGTACTTTTTTTCCATAATATGATAATGCTAATGTGCTGATTAGCTAATTTTATTTAATTCAGAAATCCGTTAATAATGATGGTCTGTTAATATTCCCGGCGCATTTGTTACTCAATTTGATTAATATTTTTTCTATTAATAAGTATCAACCAGTAATTACCCGAATTAGTTAATTGGTTAATAATTTAATAGTGACATTTTTGACATTCTGTACCGCCAATTTTTTCAACAGTTACGCTATCCATCTTTCCGGCTTTGATGTCGTTGTGAAATTTTTCGTATATGCTGTAGAACTTGTTGCCTTCACCGGTAGCTTTATCGTAGAAATCAACTTTACTTTCGCGGTGACAGTTGATGCACCAGCCCATACTTAGATCAGAATATTGGTAAACTTCAGGCATTTCCTGAATATTGCCATGGCAGGTTTGACAATTTTGCTTACCCACTTTTACGTGTTGGCTATGATTAAAATAAACGTGGTCTGGAAGATTGTGAATTTTAACCCATTCAATTGGCTTGCCTGGCTTATCATACACTTTCTTATCAGGGTTCCATCCTGCATAGTCATATAGTTTTTGAATTTCGGCAGTCCCGTTCACCTTGGTCCCGTCTTCTTTTACAATTGGCTCACCCTTATATTCCTTGATCGCCATGTGACAATTCATACAGCTAATTACAGTCGGCACATTAGCGTGTTTGCTATCCTGTGATCCGCCATGACAATACAAGCAACTGATCTGGCTGGCACCGGCGTGCACTTTATGAGAATAATAAATCGGTTGCTCGGGCTGATAATTTTTCATACGGCCTAATCCCATTGCTGCATTAATGGTCATATACCCACCAGAACAGAATAACACCAGTATGCCCATCATCAAATAGGTTTTATTGCGATAGAAAGGAACTGGTTCAGAACGAATTACACCATCCTTTTCGTCAGATAATTTGCGAAGGCTGCTATTTACCTGTAGTAACACCATAGCTATTACCGCAAGTATTAATGTCAGAATTCCAAATAGTAATGAGTTATCTTCTGCCGGAACAGCAACACCTCCAACTGGCACAACGGTAAC
>Ga0105045_10002983_pt1 | contig 14398 bp, 12 predicted proteins | sample MAT02_FD_78089 | JGI IMG/M metagenome (GOLD analysis project Ga0105045, IMG submission 78089) | Freshwater microbial communities from Lake Fryxell liftoff mats and glacier meltwater in Antarctica - MAT-02 (megahit assembly) | ecosystem: Environmental > Aquatic > Freshwater > Ice > Liftoff...
AAGCGCTGCGCCCCGGGCGCCGGCCTGGGTCCACGCGGACCGCGCAGGTTATGATTTTCACGACCCGCCTGGATAGCCCCATGTCCGACCATCGAAGCCGCTTCCTGCACCTGGCGCTGCAATCGCAGGCGCTGCGTTTCGGCAAGTTCACGCTCAAGTCGGGGCGCATCAGCCCCTATTTCTTCAACGCCGGCCGCTTCGACAGTGGCGAGAAGCTGGCCCGGCTGGCGGCCTGCTATGCCGACGCGATCGAAGCGGCGCGGCTGGATTTCGACCTGCTGTTCGGACCGGCCTACAAGGGCATCCCGCTGGCCACCGCGCTGGCCTGCCAATATGCCGGCCGCGGTCGCGACCTGCCGTTGGCGTTCAACCGCAAGGAGGCCAAGGCGCATGGCGAAGGCGGCAAGCTGATCGGCGCGCCGCTGCAGGGCCGCCGGGTGCTGGTGGTGGACGATGTGATCACCGCCGGCACCGCGATCCGCGAAGCCCTGGAGCTGATCGGCGCCGCTGGCGGGACCATCGCCGGCATCGTGGTCGCGCTGGATCGCCAGGAAGTGCTGGCCAGGCCCACCGATGCGGGTGCGCCCCGCCTCTCGGCTGCCCAGGTGGTGGCCGCGGAGGCCGGGGTAGCGGTGATCGCCGTTGCCAACCTGCAGGATCTGCTTGCTTTCACAGGCGAAAGCGCTGACCTTGTGTCCCAGCGCGACCGCTTGCTGGCCTACCGGGCCAGCTACGGCAGCGCCACCGCGGACTGAGCAGAAGGGACTGCGCACATGCCCAACAAGACACTATTGCTGCTGGCCCTGTGCGCGCTGGCGCCGGCGGCGCTGGCGCAGCAGGACAACACGCCCGCCCGCAAGCTGTATTGCTGGAACGAAGGCGGGCAGCGGGTATGCAGCGATGCGCTGCCACCCGAAGCGGTGAACCGGGCCCGCGACGAGATCAGCGCCCGCAGTGGCATGCGTACGTCTTCGGTGGGCGCGGCCATGACCGAGGAGGAGCGCGCGCGCGCCACCTCAGAAGAGTTCCAGCGCCAGGTGGACCAGGCCGCGGTCGACACCCGCCGCCGCACCGACCAGGCCATGCTGCTGTCGTATCCGAGCCAGGACGAGTTGAGCCGGGTGTTCACCGAACGCACCGGCATCGTCGACAACAGCATCCGCATGTCGGTCTACAACGTCACCAGCCTGAGGGAAGGCCTGGTGACCCTGCTGCAGACCGCCGGCGACCGCGAGCTGTCCGGTGCCGCGGTCGGGCCGGACATGAGCAACAGCATCCGCCGGCGCCATGCCGAGCTGCTGCGCCAGCGCAAGCTGCAGGCCAGTTTCGAACGCCAGCGCCGCGAACTGGACGTGGAGATCGCCGACATCATGCAGCGCTGGCGCAAGATGAAAGGCCTGGACGAGCCGCAGGCGACCTCGGACAGCGAGGCGGCCGGCGCGATGGCGTCCACCAACTAGGGACCGCCGCGGCCCCGCCGGGGCATTGCCCCGCTGGGCCGGTTGCCGGTCAGAATTTGGCCGACAGCTCCGGTGCGACCGTCGCCAGGTGGCTGCGGAACTCTTCCTTGATCCGGGCCAGCGCTTCCTTGCTGTCGGCCTCGAAGCGCAGCACCAGGATCGGCGTGGTGTTGGAGGCGCGCACCAGGCCCCAGCCGTCGTCCCAGTCCGCGCGCAGGCCGTCGATGGTGGCGATGCGCGCACCGGGGAAGTCGGCGCTGTCGACGAAGCGCTGCACGAGGTCATGCGCGCTGCCCTTCACCGGCACCTTGATCTCCGGCGTGGACAGGCTGTCGGGCAAGGCATTGAGCGTTTCGGTGGGAGTCTCGGCACGCGCCGCCACCACTTCCAGCAGGCGCGCGGCCGCGTACAGGCCATCGTCGAAACCGTACCAGCGCTCCTGGAAGAAGAAGTGGCCGCTCATCTCGCCGGCCAGCTCGGCACCGGTTTCACGCATCTTGGCCTTGATCAGCGAATGCCCGGTCTTCCACATCAACGGGGTGCCGCCGTGGCGCAGGATCCAGCCTTGCAGCTTGCCGGTGCACTTGACGTCGTAGATCACCAGCGCGCCGGGATTGCGTTCCAGCACGTCGGCGGCGAACAGCATCAGCAGCCGGTCCGGGTTGATGATCTCGCCCTGGCTGGTGACAACGCCGAGGCGGTCGCCATCGCCGTCGAAGGCCACGCCCAGGTCGGCGCCGAAGCGCTTGACGGTCTGGATCAGGTCTTCCAGGTTCTTGGCTTCGCTGGGGTCCGGATGGTGGTTGGGGAAAGTGCCGTCCACGTCGCAGTACAGCGGGATGACCTCGGCGCCGATGGCCTCGAACAGGCGCGGGGCAATGTCGCCGGCCACGCCGTTGCCGGCATCGACCACGATCTTGAGCGGCCGGTCCAGCTGCACGTCGTCGGCGATCCGCTGGATGTAGTCCTCGGCCACCTCGCGCTGCTGCAGCGAGCCGGGGCTGGGTGCCTCGTGCAGGCGGCCTTCGTTGATCCGGTTGTACAGGTCGGTGATGGCGTCGCCCGACAGGGTGGTGCCGCCGATTACGATCTTGAAGCCGTTGTAGTCGGGCGGGTTGTGGCTGCCGGTCACCGCCACGCAGCTGCCGGCGCGCAGGTGGTAGGCGGCGAAGTAGGCCACCGGGGTCGGCGCCAGGCCGATGTCGATGACGTTGCGGCCGGCCTTGCGCAGGCCTTCGATCAGGCCGGCCGACAACTCGGGGCCGGACAGGCGGCCGTCACGGCCCACCACCACGTCCACCAGGGACTGCTCCTCCATGACCGAGCCGATGGCCTGGCCGATGCGTTCGGCGACCTCCACGCTGAGGGTGGTGCCGACTACACCGCGGATGTCGTAGGCACGGAAGATCTCCGGATCAACCGGCATGCCTTCGCTGGCCGAGGATCCGCCGTTGGCGCCTGCCTCGGCCACTCTCGCTGCGGCCACCGGCAGCGGCGCCAGCTCCAGGGACTGGCCCAGGGTGGGCTGCTGTTCCTCGTGCGCGGCGGGGCGTGCGGCCCCGCTGCCCAGGCGCAGGCGACCGCTGGCCAGCAGCAGCGCCAGCAATGCGAGCAGTGCGAACACACCAGCCACCACCAGGCTGGGCACCGCTTCCAGCCCGAATGCGCCAGGCGTGCCGTCGGGCACTGCGGCGACCACGCGCAGGCCACTGTTGCCGACCGGTCGCGACAGCGCTTCGGCGCCGCCCGACAGGCCCAGGTTGCCCACCTGGTAGACGCTGTGGCCGCCCTGGCGCAGGCCCAGGTAGGCGGCGCCCGCAACCGCTGCCTGGTCGAGCGGTGCCGTCAATACCGAGAGCGGCAGGTTGGCGTAGGCCACCTGTCCCGCCACCGGCGCGGCCAGGCCCAGCTCGCGGTGGTCGCTGTCACCCACTACCCGGGCCACGGCGCGGTCCTGGAGCATGGCGTATTCAAGCAGGGCCAGCTTGCTGAAGCCGAACTTCACCGGATTGGCGTACGCGCCCTCCAGGTCGGCAGCCAGCACCTGGACCGGGTCCACGGTGTCCCAGCCATCACCGATGATCCGGGCGGCGGTGACCAGGTCGCCCTGGCGCGCCGCGGCCTGGGCCGTCGCCCCGGCAACCCGGTCGGCCAGTTCGCGGGTATGCGTGGACAGCGCGGACTGGGCGTCCTGGACTGCGGCATCGCGCGACTGGTGCAGGCTTTCGGACAGCCTGGCTTCGCGCCATTGCTGCACGCCGCCCCATCCGATCCACAACGCCAGCAGCACGAACAGGCCCGCCAGCAGCGGCAATGCGCGCTGCAGGTCCGCCAGCGCCACTGGCAGATCACCCGACTTCTTCTTCTCGCCCATTCTCTCGTTGCCCCTGTCAGCGGACGCCAGTGTGGCCGAAGCCCCCTTGGCCACGCACGCTGTCCGCAAAAGTATCCACTACGCGCAAGCTTACCCGTGTGACCGGCAACACAACCAGTTGGGCGATCCGATCGCCGGGCTGGATGGTGAAATCCTCGACGCTGCGGTTCCAAAGGCTGATCAGCAGAGGCCCCTGGTAGTCGGCATCGATCAGCCCAGTGCCGTTGCCCAGCACGATGCCATGCCGGTGGCCCAGGCCCGAACGCGGCAGCACCACGGCGCACAGGTTGGGATCGCCCAGGTGGATGGCCAGGCCACTGGGGACCAGGGCGGTAGCGCCGCCCTCCAGCACCAGCGGGGCCTCCAGCGCGGCGCGCAGGTCCATGCCTGCACTGGCCACGGTGGCGTAGGCGGGCAAGGGCCAGGCGTCGCCGAAGCGTGGGTCCAGCAGCTTGACCTCGACCGCGGCCGGCGCCGCAACCCCGGAACGGCTCATGCGCGCAGCCGCTCGACGATGAGGTCCATCAACTCGTCGGCCAGGCCGGTCTTGGCCCCCGGATCGAAGGCCCGCTCCCCGTCCTGCCAATAGGCCGTCATCGCGTTGCGGTCGCTCTCGAACCCGCCATCGGCCACGCCCACGCGGTTGGCCACGATCAGGTCCAGGTGCTTGGCCACCAGCTTGCCGCGCGCGTACTCGGCCACCCGCTCGGTCTCGGCGGCGAACCCGACCACCAGCTTGAAACCCTGGGTGTGGGCGGCGACCTCGGCGAGGATGTCGGGCGTGCGCACCAGGTCCAGGGCCAGCGACTCGCTCGACTTCTTGATCTTGTTGGCCGCCGGGATGCGCGGGGTGTAGTCGGCCACCGCTGCCGCCCCGATGTAGATGTCGGCAGGGAACGCAGCGAACACGGCGTGGCGCATCTGCGCGGCCGAGCGCACGTCCACCCGGGTCACCCCGGGTGGCGTGGGCAGGTTGACCGGCCCGGCCACCAGCACCACGTCGGCGCCACGGCGCATCGCGCTGGCGGCGATGGCAAAGCCCATCTTGCCGCTGCTGCGGTTGCCCAGGTAACGGACCGGATCCAGGTCCTCGTAGGTGGGCCCGGCGCTGACCACGACCTTGAGCCCTGCCAGGGAGGTGCCATCGGCGGGTGAGACTGCGCCCTCGTCGGCCAGCGCCGCAACGATGTCGGACGGCTCGGCCAGGCGTCCGGGGCCGGACTCGCCTTCGGCCAGCGGCCCATCCACCGGCCCGACCACCCGCGCGCCGCGCCGGCATAGCGTTGCGACATTGGCGACCGTGGCCGGGTTGAGCCACATGCGGTGGTTCATGGCCGGCGCCAGCAGGATCGGGGCGGTGGTGGCCAGGCACAGGGTGGTGACCAGGTCGTCGGCCAGGCCATGGGCCAGGCGCGCGAGCAGGTCGGCGGTGGCCGGCGCTACCACCACCTGGTCTGCCCAGCCGGCCAGTTCCAGGTGGCCCATGGAGGCTTCGGCGGCGCTGTCCCACAGCGAGGTGCGGGTCGGCTGCCCGGACAGGGCCTGGAAACTGAGCGGGGTGACGAACTGCTGCGCGCCGGCGGTCATGGCCACCTGCACGCGCGCGCCCTGCTCACGCAGGCGTCGCACCAGCTCCAGCGCCTTGTAGGCAGCAATGCCGCCACCCACGCACAACAGGATGCGTCGCCCTTCCAGCCGCTGCTCCACGTCGGGATTTTCCTAGTGCCCCCAGGGCCCTCAGCTTACCCGATGCATGGCACCGGCCCGATCCCCCCGTGCGCATGGGTCCGCGATGCTGGGGTCATGCACATCCGCGACTGGCCAGCGCAGGAACGACCCCGGGAAAAGCTGCTGGCAGGCGGTGCCGGCAGCCTGTCGGATGCCGAGTTGCTGGCCATCTTCCTCGGTTCCGGGCTGCGCGGGCGCGATGCGGTGCAGACCGCGCGCGAGCTGCTGGCCGCCCATGGGCCGCTGCGCGCCCTGCTGGAACGCGCCCCGCAAGCGCTGCGCGCGCTGCCAGGCCTGGGGCCGGCCCGGGCGTGCGCGCTGGCCGCCGCGCTGGAGCTGGGCCACCGCCACCTGGCTGCGGCGCTGGAGCGGGGCGAGGCCCTGACCGACCCCCAGGCGGCAGGGCGCTACTTCGCCCAGCGCCTGCGCGGGCGCCCGCACGAGGTGTTCGCGGTGCTGTTCCTGGACACGCGGCACCGGACCCTGGGTTTCGAGGAAATGTTCCAGGGCACCGTGGACGGCGCGGAAGTGCACCCGCGTGAAGTGGTGCGGCGCGCGCTGGCGATCAACGCGGCAGCCGTGATCGTGGGCCACAACCACCCTTCGGGCCATGCCGAGCCCTCCGCCGCCGATCGCGCCATCACCGCACGGCTGAAGCAGGCGCTGGCGCTGGTGGAGGTGCGGCTGCTGGACCATTTCGTGGTGGGTGATGGCCCCCCGGTCTCGCTCGCGGCGCGCGGATGGGTGTGAGGGCAACGTCCCGCCGCGGCGAGCCGCGCCTGAAAAGCTAGAATGGTGGGTCCCATACGAGCCTGCCCCTGCCGTGAAAGCACCCATCCGCGCCCTGATCGACCAGGGCATCGAAGCCCTGCGTCGTGATGGCACCCTGGCGGCCGACCTGCCGGTGCCAGCATTCGTGGTCGAGCGCCCCAAGACCCGCGAGCACGGCGATTTCGCCAGCAATGCCGCGATGCTGCTGGGCAAGGCCGCGCGCAGCAACCCGCGCGCGCTGGCGCTGGCGCTGCTGGCGGCGCTGCCGGCGAGCGCGGACATCGAGCGGGTCGAGATCGCCGGCCCGGGCTTCATCAACTTCCACCTGGCGGCCGCTGCCTACCGGCGCGAAGTGGCCGCGGTGCTGGAGCAGGGGCCGGCATACGGCCGCAACCACGGCGGCGGCGGCAGGACCGCGGGCGTGGAGTACGTCTCGGCCAATCCCACCGGCCCGCTGCACGTGGGCCACGGCCGCGCCGCGGCGATCGGCGACTGCATCGCACGGGTGCTGCGGGCGAACGGCTGGAAGGCGCTGCGCGAGTACTACTACAACGACGCCGGCGTACAGATCGAGAACCTGGCCGCGTCGGTGCAGGCGCGCGCGCGCGGCCTGGCACCCGGCGATGCGGCCTGGCCCGAGGCTGGCTACCGCGGCGACTACATCGGCGAGGTGGCCACGGCCTACCTGGCGGGTGAAGCGGTTGCCGCCGACGGCGAAACCGTGCACGGCGGCAGCGACGTCGAGGACCTGCAGGCGATCCGCCGCTTCGCCGTGGCCTGGCTGCGCCGCGAGCAGAACGGCGACCTCGCCGCGTTCGACGTGGATTTCGACACCTACTTCCTGGAAAGCTCGCTGTACGAGGACCGCAAGGTGGCCGAGACCGTGGAGCGGCTGGTCGCCTCGGGCCATACCTACGAAGAAGGCGGCGCGCTGTGGCTGCGCAGCACCAGCTTCGGCGACGACAAGGACCGGGTGATGCGCAAGTCAGACGGCAGTTACACCTACTTCCTGCCTGACGTGGCCTATCACCTGAGCAAGTGGCAGCGCGGCCAGCTGCGCGCCATCACCGAACTGGGCGCCGACCACCATGGCTCGCTGGCGCGGGTGCGCGCCGGCCTGCAGGCGCTGGACGTGGGCATCCCGGCCGGCTATCCCGAGTATGTGCTGCACCAGATGGTCACGGTGATGCGTGGCGGCGAGGAAGTGAAGCTGTCCAAGCGTGCCGGCAGCTACCTCACCCTGCGGGACCTGATCGAGGAAGCCGGGCGCGATGCCACGCGCTGGTTCCTGATCGCGCGCAAGCCCGATTCGCAGCTGACCTTCGACATCGACCTGGCGCGCCAGCAGAGCAACGACAACCCGGTGTTCTATGTGCAGTACGCGCATGCACGGGTGTGCAGCCTGCTGCGCCAGGCGCTCGAGAAGGGCTACGTCCATGATCGCGGGCAGGGCCTGGAGCAGCTGGGCCTGCTGCAGGACGAGGCGTCGATGCAGCTGATGGTCGAGCTTTCGCGTTTCCCCGAAGTGGTCGAGAACGCCGGCCAGTTGCTGGAACCGCACCTGGTTGCGCAATACCTGCGCGAGTTGGCCTATGCTTTCCACACCTGGTACCACGAAACAAAGGTGCTGGTGGAAGACGCCGCACTGCGCGACGCGCGCCTGGTGCTGGCCTCGGCAGCCAGCCAGGTGCTGCGCAACGGGCTGGACCTGCTGGGCGTCAGCGCCCCCGAAAAAATGTGAACGGAGAGTAGCTGGATGGCGGCACGACGCAACAAATCCCAGGCACGACGCAACCCCGGCAATGGCATACCCGGCTGGGTCTGGCTGGTCGCAGGCCTGGTGCTGGGCGCGGCGTTGTTCTTCCTGCTGCCGGGCATGCTCAAGCAGGAGGGTGACGGCTTCTTCCGTCCGCAGCCGGATCCCGACGCGCGCCCGGCGGCGGTGACCCCGGCCGATGCGGAGGCCGACGCTGCAGTGGCCGCGGCCGCCGAATCGGCCGCGGCCGAAGCTCCGCGCGAAACGCAGTACGACTTCTACACGCTGCTGCCTGGCAAGGAAGTGCAGATGTCCGACGCCGAACTGGCCGCCAGTGCGCGCGCCGAGGCCGAGCGCTCCGCCCAGGCCGGCGCTGATGGCGCGAACGCCCAGCCGGTGCCGTTGCCGGAAGCGGACCCGGATACCGCGACCGCCGCTGCGGCCGCCGAGCCAGCCGGTGCCGCGCCAGCCCCGCCCGCCAGCGCTGTCGGGGACGCCCGCTACATCCTCCAGGCTGGCGCGTTCGGTGGCTCCGGCGATGCCGAGGCGACCAAGGCCCGCATCGCCCTGCTGGGGCTGTCGGCTCGGGTGGAAGCCGCGCAGATCCAGGGCAAGACCGTCTATCGCGTGCGCATGGGGCCCTACGGCACCGCCAGCGAGCTGGCCGAGGCCAAGCAGAAGCTGGCCAGCGGCGGCCTGCCGGCGATGGCGATCCGCGCGCAGTAAGCACAGGCCTGCTCATGGTCCAGACCGCCTTCATCACCGGCGCGACCTCCGGCTTCGGTGCCGCGGCGGTGCGCCGGTTCGCGCAGGCGGGCTGGCGCGTGGTCGCCAGCGGACGTCGCACCGAACGGCTGCAGCTGTTGGTGGACGAGTTCGGAGCCGACCAGGTGCACGCTGCCGTGTTCGACATCCGCGACCACGCCGCCATGGTGCAGGCGGTGGCCGACCTGCCGGCGGGCTTCGCCGACATCGACCTGCTGTTCAACAACGCCGGGCTTGCCCAGGGCACCGCGCCCGCGCACCAGGCCAGTCTCGAGGACTGGCAAACCATGATCGACACCAACGTCACCGCGCTGGTGCAGCTGACCCACCTGCTGTTGCCCGGGCTGGTGGCGCGACGCGGGGTGATCGTGAACATGAGCTCGGTGGCGGCCACTTATCCCTATCCGGGCGGCAACACCTACGGGGCCAGCAAGGCCTTCGTCACCCAGTTCTCGCTGGGCCTGCGCTCGGACCTGCACGGCACCGGCGTGCGCGTGACCTCGATCGAACCGGGCATGGCCAACACCGAATTCACTTTGGTGCGCACCCATGGCGACCAGGCAGCATCGGACAAGATGTACGGCGACGCCAATCCGATGACCGCGCAGGACATCGCCGAAACCGTGTTCTGGATCGCGACCTTGCCGCCGCACCTCAACATCAACCGCATCGAACTGATGCCGGTGAGCCAGTCACTGGCGGGTTTCCAGGTCCACCGGACTGAGCGGTAGGGTGGGCCCAGGCGCCGGTGGGCGGGGATGTGCTCGCCGCCCCCTCCAGCAGAGGATCCGCCTCAGGTTGAGCCGGCGCCAGCCAGCAGGCGTCGCCCATCGGCCCGGGTTTGCGGAGCCCGCATAAAGGAACAGCGGGTGGAGCAGGCGCGGGTCGGTGGGCGACGCCGTCCCGGAAGCAGGCAATGCTGTGCCGGAACGAAAAGCATCGCGCCCATGGGGCGCTCCTACGGGTCGTGGCGTCTGGCAGACGGGTCGCGAAGGGCATCGCGCCCATGGGGCGCTCCTACGGGTCGTGACGTCTGGCAGACGGGTCGCGAAGGGCATCGCGCCCATGGGGCGCTGCTACGAGGTGGATTGCGGGGATTGAGAGCGCGGACAGCGGCGGGGATTGAGAGCGCGGGCAGCGGCGGGGATCGAGAGCGAGGGCAGCGGCGCGCGCGGGTGTCAGCCCAGCGGTTCGTCCGAGAGGTAGGTGTAGCCGGTGAGGCCGGCTTCCAGCGCATCGGCCAGGCGCTGAGATTCCTCCGCTGGCAACCGCGCTTCGGAGATTCGCCGCGCATAGGTGGCGCGCAGGTCCGCCAGGGCATAGCCCACGTAATCCAGCATCACGTCGGTGGTGTCGCCGCGACGCTGCTGCACCAGCGCGTAGCCGCCGTCCGCATCCAGCGACACCTCGACCGCGTCGGTGTCGCCGAACAGGTTGTGGATGTCGCCCAGGATCTCCTGGTAGGCACCGACCAGGAAAAACCCGAGGCGGTAGCTCTCGCCGGGCCGCAAGGCGTGCAGCGGCATGGACGAATCCAGGCCCTCGTTCTCCACATAGGTCTTGACCATGCCATCCGAGTCGCAGGTCATGTCGGCCACGATCCCGCGCCGCCCTGGTGCCTCGTCGAGGCGCTCGATCGGCACGATCGGGAACACCTGGTCGATGGCCCATACGTCGGGGATGGATTCGAACACGCTGAAGTTGACGAAGTACTTGTCCACCAGCCGCTCGTTGAGTTCGTCCAGCAGGTCGCGATGGCTGCGCTCGTCGTTGCTCAGGCGGCCACGCACCTCGTGGGCGATGGCGTAGAACAGGTCGTCGATACGCGCGCGGTGGACCAGGTCGATCTGGCCCAGCGCGTACAGCGACAGGCCCTCGCTGTGCTGGTGCTGGGCGTCGTGGAACAGCTCCACCGCCGGACGAGTGCCGAGTTCATCGTGCAGGTCGCGCAGGTGGCGGACCACCGCCGGCTCGTCATCGTGCGCGGGCGGCACCCGGCCTTCCGGTGCCTGCTCCACTTCCGACACGTTGGCCACCAGCACCGCATGGTGCGCGGTCATCGCGCGGCCGCATTCGGTGACGATGCGCGGCGGCGCCAGGCCATGCGCCTGGCAGGCCTCGGCCAGCGGCTGCACGATGTTGGAGGCGTACTGGCCCAGCCCGTAGTTGATCGAGAAATAACTGCGCGAGCGCGTGCCCTCGTAGTCGATACCCAAGCCGCCGCCCACATCGACGTGGCTGATGTTGGCGCCCAGCCTGGACAGCTCGACGAAGTAGCGGGTCGCCTCGCGCATGCCGTTGGCGATGTCGCGCACGTTGGAGATCTGCGAGCCCATGTGGAAATGCAGCAGGCCCAGGCAGTCCTGCAGGCCGCTGTCACGCAGCGACTTCCACAGGTCCAGCACCTGGCGCGGGCTCAAGCCGAACTTGGCCTTGTCGCCGCCGCTGTTCTGCCACTTGCCGCTGCCCAGCGAGGCCAGGCGCATGCGCACGCCCAGGCCCGGCTTGACCCCCAGTGCCTTGGCCTCTTCGATCACCAGCGCCAGTTCGGAGGACTTCTCGATGACGATGAAGGTCTGCAGGCCCAGCTTGCGGCCGATCAGGGCCAGGCGGATGTATTCGCGATCCTTGTAGCCGTTGCACACCACCAGGCCGCCCGGCCGCGACAGCGCCAGCACCGCCATCAGCTCGGGCTTGCTGCCGGCCTCCAGGCCAAAGCCCTCGCCGTGGTGCGAGGCCAGCGTGCCGGCCACGCCCTTGTGCTGGTTGACCTTGATCGGATACACGGCCGTGTAGCCACCTTCGTATTCCCAGTCGGCCTGGGCCTGTGCGAAAGCGGCCTGGAGCATGCCCAGGCGATCGCCGAGGATGTCCGGGAAGCGCACCAGCAGCGGCAGTTTGGCGCCCCTGGCGCGCGCGGCGTCAACCACCTCGGGTAGCGGGATGGCCGGACCCCTGGCCCCTCGCGGCGACACCACGATGCGCCCGGCGCCGTCGACGTCGAAATAGCCCTCGGCCCAGTGCGGGATCGAATAGGTCTTGCGGGCCTGCTCGGCGGACCAACTGGACATGGGTGGCACTCATTGCAGATGAAGCGGACGCGCATTCTAACGGCCTGGGTCACAAGGGTTCGTTACAATCCCCGACCTTCCAGGACTGCAGCCTCCCAAGGCTCCAATCCCGACGAGCGCGGGGATCCGGCGACCCGGACCTTGGGCTGGAGCTGCTGGATTCCCGCCCGCGCGGTAATGGCGCCATCAATCAATCGCAACAGGAACCCCCATGACCACCAACGACACCTGGTACATCGAACACTTCCAGCCGACCGGCTCGGCGATCGGCTTCCGCACCACCGGCAAGCTGGACGAAGTGCAGTCGCCATTCCAGAAGATCGAGGTGTACGGCACCACCGACTGGGGCAACCTGATGTTGATCGACGGCGCGGTGATGCTGACCACGCGTGACAATTTCTTCTATCACGAGATGATCAGCCACCCGGCGCTGTTCACGCATGCCGATCCCAAGCGCGTGGTGGTCATCGGCGGTGGCGATTGCGGCACCCTGCGCGAGGTGCTCAAGCACGCCGGCGTGCGCAGCGTCACCCAGTGCGACATCGACGAGCAGGTCACGCGCATGGCCGAGAAGTATTTCCCTGAGCTATGCGACAGCAACGATGACCCGCGCGCCGAGCTGCTGTTCGATGACGGCGTGGCGTACATGGCCAATTGCCCAGCCGGCAGCGTGGACGTGGTGATCGTGGATTCGACCGATCCGGTGGGGCCGGCCGAGGGGCTGTTCAACAAGGCGTTCTACGACAGTTGCTTCCGCGCGCTCAAGGACGACGGCATCCTGGTGCAGCAGTCCGAATCGCCGCTGGCCTTGCTGGAGCTGATCAAGGAGATGCGCACCGAGATGGGCAAGGCCGGGTTCACCCGCTTCGCCACCCTGCCGTTCCCGCAGCCGTGCTATCCCACCGGCTGGTGGAGCGTGACCCTGGCGCGCAAGTCGGAAGGCTTCGCGTTCCGCGAGGGCGATGCCAGCAGCAAGGCATTCGAAACCCTGTACTACAGCGCGCCACTGCATACCGGTGCGCTGGTGCTGCCGCCGTTCGTGGCCCAGGCGCTGGGAGAATGATGCGCGGGCGGTGATTGGGCCGTGCGACTCGCGGCAAAGGCATCGCAGGTCGCGGCAAGGGCATCGCGCCCATGGGGCGCTCCTACGGTAGGGCGGGTACATCACCGCGGGCGAACGGCCCATGGCGGCGATGGCATGCTCAGAGCGCGTCGCCGTCCAGTTCGCCGGTCCTGATCCGCACCACCCGCTCCAGCGAGGACACGAACACCTTGCCGTCGCCGATCTTGCCGGTGCCGGCGGTCTTGACGATGGCCTCGACCACCCGGTCCACCTGGTCGTCGCTGACCGCCACTTCGAGTTTCACCTTGGGCAGGAAGTCGACCACGTATTCGGCGCCCCGGTACAGCTCGGTGTGGCCTTTCTGGCGTCCGAAGCCCTTGACCTCGGTGGCGGTGATCCCGTTGACGCCGGCCTCGGACAGCGCCTCGCGCACGTCGTCCAGCTTGAACGGCTTGATGATGGCCGTGATCATCTTCATGAAGCGTGCCCTCCGGAGTGGTCTGCGCTCAGGATAGCGCGCTTGCGCGGTGGCATCGCCTCGGGTCCAATGATCCCCACGCATCGCTCGCGCCATGCCGGAATTTCCCGACAGCGCGACGCGCCCGCCACCGATGGCAAGCCTGCGCTGCTGGCGCGACGCTGTACGCACCTGCCGGAGACCCGACCATGATCGACCTCAACCATATCGACGACCTCGCCCGCCGCCTCAGCGACCTGGTGCCGCCGGGGCTGCGCGACTCGCGCGAGGAGCTGCAGCAGACCTTCAAGGGCGCGCTGCAGTCGGGTCTGTCCCGACTTGACCTGGTCACGCGCGAGGAATTCGAGGTGCAGCGCGCGGTGCTGTTGCGCACCCGCGAAAAACTCGAGGCGCTGGAACGGCTGGTGGCAGGCTCGCTCGAGCCCGCCGGCGCCGGCACCCCCGAAGCTCCCCGGCACTGAGCCACGGCCATGGGCCTGGCACTGGTGCACAGCCGTGCACGGGCGGGCGTGCATGCGCCTTCCGTGCAGGTCGAGGTGCTGCTCTCGGGCGGTCTTCCGCATATCGCCATCGTCGGCCTGCCCGAGGCGGCGGTGCGCGAGGCGCGTGACCGGGTGCGTGCGGCAATCGTGTGCGCGCAGTTCGAATTCCCGCAGCGGCGCATCACCGTCAACCTGGCCCCGGCCGACCTGCCCAAGGATGGCGGCCGCTTCGATCTGCCGATCGCCCTGGGGATCCTGGCGGCCAATGACCAGATCGACCGCAACGCCCTGGGCCAGTACGAATTCCTGGGCGAGCTGGGCCTGACAGGCGAGCTGCGCGCGGTCGACGGGATCCTGCCGGCCGCCTTGGCCGCGGCGCGCGCGGGGCGCAAGCTGATCGTGCCGGCAGGCAGCGGCCCCGAAGCGGCCCTGGCGCGGGAAGTCGAGGCC
>Ga0105045_10002984_pt1 | contig 14394 bp, 11 predicted proteins | sample MAT02_FD_78089 | JGI IMG/M metagenome (GOLD analysis project Ga0105045, IMG submission 78089) | Freshwater microbial communities from Lake Fryxell liftoff mats and glacier meltwater in Antarctica - MAT-02 (megahit assembly) | ecosystem: Environmental > Aquatic > Freshwater > Ice > Liftoff...
GTCCACGCGGCGGAAAATTCACACGCGGTCTCACGCGCTGATCGCGCCAATCGCACCGCACGCGCCGTGGCGCTTTCCGGCGTATCACAGCCTTGTTGTGTAAAGCCAAATGGTGCGCGATTGCTGAAATGGCCGATCGTGTACACCACCGGATACCGCTTCGCGGGATTGGCCGCGTAGCCCTTGGGAAGCAACACCACGGCGCCGATCGGCATCGGATGGCCCCAGAACGCGCTCACGCGCTTGGAGTCGAACTTGATGCGCTGCACCCACGGCGTATCCCCGATGGTGGCCACTGGCGGGAGCTTCTTTGTCAGCGACAGCGAAATCGGCGCAGAATTCGCGGGATCAATGCGAATCTGTTGCACCTCACTCACCAGCGATCCGGGCGCACTGTTGAAGCGCTGCCCTTCCCACTCGTCCATGTGCGCCCAGATCGTGTGGCCATCGGCGCGGCGGAATTGCGTGTAGGGCAACAGCAGCCCCTGCACGAAATACGTGCCCGCCGGCAAACTGCCCAGTGACGCGACGGGAAACCCTGGCGTCGCCGCATCGATTGTTACCCGGCCGCCCGGCGCAAGCCCGGACACGTCCACGCCAAAGAACGGCTCACTGGTGCGCGTCGAGCCCGACTGCAAGCGCGGCTCCGCGCGATTGGTCCGCGAGATAAACACGAAGGCACGGCCGGTAATCGGCGCGCCGGCCGCCGTGGTCGGCACGGTGAGTACGACGGATTGCGCCCAGACCGAGGGAGCGAGCCAAGGCGCGACCGCCGCCGCGACACCGAGGGCGACACGAGAGAGTGCACGAACGGCATTCGACATCAGGCAGTATCCCGGCCAGCTAGTGGCCCTGTGGCGATCACCCACAGATCGCGTCGATGGCGCCAGCGGACGCCGGCACAACTCCAACGTTACGTGCCAACCCGCACGGGCGCTGCCGATCAGTGGCAGGGCGCGAGACGCTTGACCCGCCGCCCACTCATTCGTAGGCTCTCCGTATGTCTCCCACCCGACGCGAAGCGCTCGCGCAACTGGCCACGCTGTTCGCCCTCCCAAACGTTCGCTGGCCGGACCGCCGCAGCGACCCGCTGGAGGGTACCATCGCCGAATATCAGGTGGGACGCAGGCGCGGCGAGTACACCGCAGTGGAGATGACGAAGTCCGCACTGGACAAGTGCGAGCGCTGGAACGGTATGCTGCATGCGATCGATCAGCTGGCGCAGAGCGCGCACGACGAAGCCCGCGCGTCGGATCAACGCGCCCAACGTGGCATGCTCCGTGGCCCACTGGACGGCGTGCCGCTCTTTGCGAAGTCGATTTATGACATGCAAGGATTACCCACGACCGCATCGAGCGCCGAGTGGGCGCGACTATTTCCCGAGGCCGCCACGCGCGATGCGCTCGAAGTGACGCGCCTGCGCGCCGCTGGCGCCATACTGCTTGGCAAAACGGTGGCCGACGACTTCGCCTATCGCGGCAATGGCACCAGTTCGCTGAGTGGTCAGGTGCGCAACCCCCATGACCGCGCCGGACTGCGCACGCCGGGTGGATCAAGCGCCGGATCGGCGGTGGTGGTGGCGTGCGGCATGGCGTTCGCCGCGCTTGGCACCGACGACGGCGGTTCTAATCGCATTCCGGCGCAGTTCACCGGCGTCGTGGGGGTGAAACCCACCTTCGGCCTGGTGCCGCGCACCGGGGTGATTCCCACCTGGCCCTATCTCGATACGCACGGGCCACTGGCGCGCACCGTGGCGGACGCGGCCCTCATGCTTGCAGCCATCGCCGACGCGGATGCCTCCGATAGGCTCGCGCTCGTGACGCCCGCTCCACCTGAGCGGCACGAGGCGCTCCGCGATGACGCGCTGCACAACGCCCGGCTCGGCTTGGTGGAGTTTCATGTGCCACGTGCCCAGATGTCCACTCACGCGCTGGCCGTCTTCGATCGCGCGATCGCTGATTGCATCGCGGCGGGCGCTACGGTGGAGCTGTTTGTGCCGTCGGTGAATCGCGCTACGGTGCGCGAGCAGTTTGCCGCGCTCGCCCTCGCGCGTGGTGATGTCGCACCCAATCCGAATTCGCCCGCCGCGACCGCCAATGCGCTGCTGAGCTACTTCGAAGGTCGGCCCGAGCACGTGCAGCGGGGACACGATGCCTTTCGGGCGTTCTACGATGTCCTACCCGCCCCTTGGAGCGCCATGTCGGCCCTGATGGTCCAGCCGTATGAGCGCGATGCGGCGGGCGTCTCGTTCGCGCGATCTCGTGCCGAAGTCATTGCGCAGCTCGCGCAGTCGTTCCGCGCCCAGCGCATCGATGCGATGGTGTACCCCACCATGCCATTCGGCGCGCCACTGGCCAGTGATCCGTGGCCGGACGTGCGCACAACGCTAGGCTATGGGAACTGGCTCGGTCTGCCCGAGGTATCGGTACCTGCCGGGTACGGCGCTGATGGGTTACCGGCAGGCAACCTGTCGTTCGTCGGGTTGCCAGGAAGCGACGTACAGTTGCTGGCGCTTGCTCACAGCTATGAACGGCAGTCACGGCGATTCACGGCGCCACCGTCGCCCGCCGCGTAGTGATTTTTCGCACGCGTTTCCTCACCAAGTCCGCGCGCCCTCGTCCTGCGTTTATCTCCTGTGGAGTATCTTCGATGCGTCGTTCTGGATGGCTCGCGCTGTTGCCTGTTGTCTCGGCCGTGGTTGCGACCACGGTGATCCCACAGCAGGCGGACGCGCAGTCTACCGCTGTGCGCGTCTGGAAGACCGGGGGCTCGGCGTTCGGGATGTTCGTGCCCAACGAGCGTACGCCAGGGGCCACTGATGCCTCCGGAAAACGCTTGCCAGCACTGTACACGGCAGGTGGTGCTGAAGCGCTGGCTGCAAACCCGCTGCTCGACTACCTCTTTCTGAATCTCGAGGGCGCGTACGACGCCGACGCAGTGCGCGCGATGGTGACTGGGCTCAAGGCCACGAGCGCCGCAACGCGCCCTACGCTTCTCGTGCGGATCCCCACCATTGAGGTCGCCGGTGCTGACTCCACGCGCGCCCGTGTGGCGCAGGTGCTTGCCCTCGGCGCCGATGGCGTGGTCATTCCCCATGTGCGGAGCGTCGACGAAGCGCGACTCGCCGTAGGGTTCTTTACAAAGACAGGCGCCAACGTGTGGTCTCCATCCAACCCCAACGGCACGGTGGTCGCGATGCTGATGGTCGAGGACCGCGGCGCCGTGACCGTCGCGCGCGACATCGCGGCCGTACCGGGCTATAGCCTCCTCTCGTGTGGCATCGGCAGCCTCACCCGCGACATGGGCGGTGACGCACCGGGGGCGGAGGCCGCGTGTCTATCGGTGCGTGATCTTGGTGAGAAGGCTGGCATGCCAAGCATGATGACGGCTACCGCCGCCAGTGTGAAAGATCGGGTCGCTGCCGGGTATCGTGGGTTACTGATGTCAGGCACGGTAGAGCAGGCGAGCGCGGTCATCCGCGCGGGGCGCGAAGCCGCAGGGGGCCGATAACATGAAGAGCGCACACTACATCGGCGCGCTGTGGCTATTGGCCATCGTCCCACTCACGGCGACTATGACACGGCCCTTGGCCGCGCAACGCATCCCCGTTGTCGAGTCCTCGGTACCGTTCGACTCCGCGGGCCGCATCACCGTCATCACGCCCACGCTCGCGGCGCGGCTAGGGCTCGCGGCGCCCACCTGGCCCGTCGTCGGCAGCTTCCGGGAAGCGCGGCTCTACCGCGCCGACAGTGGCCCGGCAGTACTCGTGGTGCAGCGCACCGATGGCACCGTGGCGCGTTTCAGCCTCGAGGATGATGCAGTGGCCAGCCTGCAGCGCGCGGTGACTACCGGACTGCTCGCGCAGGGACGCGGAGGCGATCGGCTGGTGGGTGCTGGCACTGGATTCGAGGTGTCGCAACCGGCCGGCAACGCGTTTGTACGCAATCAGACGTTGCTCGGACTGGCCGCGTATGGGCCGGCCACCGCCGCGCTGCTGAGCAGATCAAGCGGTGCCGCGGCTGCCGGGGGCTACTTTCTCGCTGCAGGCACCTCGTTCTTCGTGGCCGCGAATATGGTGAAAGACCGTACCGTCACACGGGCACAGGCCAGTCGCGCCGCTCACGGTGGCACCCGCGGCGCGATTACTGGTCTTGCGATCGCTGCGATCGCCGACGCCGAGGGGGGACCCGCGTGGGGAGGACCAATACTCGCTGGCGCCATTGGTGGTACGATTGCCGGGTTCCGGCAGGCACGTGGACTGAGCGACGGCGAAGCAGCGGGCGCAGGGCTCTTCGCCGACCTCGGCGCCCTCACCACGATCGGTATCGCCGGTGCGAGCGGTGCCTTTCAGGGGCGCGAATACGAGGAGCCGTTTGAGCCGGGATTTCCGGAACGCGGCACGTACACACGCAGCGACAATAGCCTCCGTGGCCCAGGCAAAGCCGCCATCGGGGCGGCCATCGGGGCGAACATCGTGGGTTATGCCCTCGGACCGCGATACGCGCGGCGTGCGGCATACAATGTCACCGCCGGCGACGTGAGCATGGTCTACTCCGGCGCGGTGCTCGGCGGGTTCGCCTTATCGGCGCTCCCCGGAAACAAGGCCGATGACGCGGTAGTCTATAGTTTGGCGACCGGCGGCATCCTGGTTGGCGCGTTACTCGCGGATCGCGGCTTCGTTCGCAGCGCCGACCGCACCAGCGCCGACGGCACCCTCGCACAACTCGGCGCGCTGGCCGGTGCGCTCATGGGCGGTGGTCTGGCGGCGATCACCGAATCCGGGCGGCAAGGCACATTCGCGCTCGGCGCGATCGGTGGCACCCTCGGACTTATCGCCGCCGATGGCATTATTAAACCAGCCGGCGACGCCGGTCCGTTGCGCGGCATCATGCAAAGCTCGGCGCGCGCCATGGATGGTCGGGTGTTCGTGTCGCTCGGGCCGGTGAGCTCGGTACGCATCACGTTCTGAGTCATGGCGGAGGGGCGACTAGATTCTGTGCGTATGCACTCACTCTCTTCCTGCAACCGGTCGCACTCATGACCGCCCCGCGCCCCGTCGATCCCCTGCACGGCATCACCCTCAAGGCGATGGTCGAGCATTTGGCCGATCGTTATGGATGGGACGGACTGGGAGACCGGATCGACATTCGGTGCTTTACGCACGATCCGAGCGTGAACTCGTCGCTCAAGTTCCTGCGCAAAACCCCCTGGGCGCGCGCCAAGGTGGAGTCGCTGTATCTCCACTCGGCGGCACATCCGCGGAAAACACCGCGCGTAAGCGATACCGACACCGCGCAGCCCCCGGTGACCGACTAATCAAGCAGGTGGACGTCGCGGCTCGCTTCAACCAGCGCTGGAACAGTTGCTTGTCAGGCTCACCGCCAGTTCGGCGACGAAGCCTACGAGTTTTTCGCCTTCGTCGATGCGTACCTCTGCAGTTCGACTTCCGCGTCACGCTGGGCCGCCGTTTGGCTCCGAAGCAGCCGCCGCGCCACGCTTTGACGAAACTCTCGTTAAACCGTACGTTTGCGGAATCGACGAACCCTTTGTCACTCCGCGTCACCCTTGCGCCCAGCCAGGAATCCTCCAATGCCCCGCCCTCGCCTCCCCGCGTCCCCCTCGTCGGGGCGCACCCGCGTGGCTACCCTTGTTGGCGTAGCCGGTGTCGCACTCGCGGCGTTCGCGACGCTGCGGCACGCCGAGCCGCTTGTGGCGCAGGATGCGGCCCCCACGTTCAGCAAAGACGTGGCACCCATTCTGTACAAGAATTGCACCAGCTGTCACCGCACGGGCGGACTCGGCCCCTTCTCTTTGATGGAGTACGATAGCGCCAAGGCGAACGTGGCCGATATCAAGGACGCGGTAACGAGCGGCTACATGCCGCCCTGGCACGCCGAGGGTCCTCACGGCGTCTTCAGCAACGACCGGCGGCTTTCGGCGTTAGAAAAAAGTACGATTGTACGCTGGATCGAAACCGGCGCGAAGCCTGGCGACCCAAAGCAGTCGCCGGCCAAGCCGACGTATGCGGACGGGTGGGAGATCGGGGCGCCCGATGCGGTGGTGTCGATGGCGGAGGATTTCACCGTACCCGCATCGGGGACGATCGACTACCAGTATTTTGAGATTCCGACCGGCTTCACCGAAGACAAATGGGTGACGGCCATCGAGTTCATGCCCGGTACGCGCGAGGTGGTGCACCACCTGCTGGTGTACGCCAAAGTGCCGGCATCGAACGCGGGCTCCGTGAACACGGCCGCCACAGCTGCTGCGGCGGCACCGGCCCGCGTGGCCGCTGCGCCGCGTACTGCGCCGGCGGCACGCCCAAAGCCGCTGTTCCTCGACAAGGCGGAATACCAGACGCCGAGACCCCCAGCGCGTCTGGCGGGCGACAAGAATCCGCCGCCACGGCAGCTTGGGCAGTTGATTGGTGGCACGGCACCGGGTACCAACGTCATGCGCTTTCCTGCGGGCACCGCGTTGCGGATCCGCGCCGGCACCGTGCTGACGTTCCAGATGCACTACACGGCGCACGGTCACGAAGAGACGGATCGTACAAAGATCGGCTTTCGCTTCGCCGACGGCGTGCCCGACGAAGAGATGCGCATGAGCGCATTCATCAATGGCAAGTTCGTGCTGCCCGCCGGTCAGAAAGACGTGGCCGTGACCACGGAGCTCGAGCCCACGGAGCCGGTGAAGCTGTATGGCCTGCTGCCGCACACCCACCTGCGTGGCACGCGTTGGAAATACGAGCTGCGGCAACCGGATGGTTCATCGCAGGTGGTGCTCGACATTCCGCGCTACGACTTCAACTGGCAGACGTACTATTTCTTCGCCACGCCGCTTGATGTGCCTGGCGGTGCCAAGCTGATCTCCACCGCGTGGTATGACAACTCCGCCACGAATTCGAGCAACCCCGATCCCAAAACCGATGTGACGTGGGGCGATCAGACGTGGGAAGAGATGCAGTATACGGCGTTTCTGTACACGATACCGAGCCGGAAGCCGCGGCCGTAGCGATAGACGATGCGGTGCGATGGGTACCGACAATCACCAGGGAGTAAACGGCGCGATGATCACGTACTTCGAGCTCGGAAAGAACAAGCAACTCAATCAGATCGTGGTTGCCGGTACACACGATGCCGGCATCACGATGGGTGGCGCCGGTGTGCGGACCCAAACCTTGAACATCCTCGAGCAAGCGTTGGCCGGAGTACGGTTCTTTGATATCCGGATTGCGGCGGCTGTTACCAGTCAGACCAATGCTGACGGCCGTGCGATTGCCGAACTCCGTGCATTTCACGCTGACGACAAAGTCGTGATGCACGTGAACCGGAAGGTTGTATTGAAAGGCTCCAACGAGAAGGTGGGCATTGTACAGTCGAAGCTGGCAGGCGGTGCGTTTGGACTGGCGCTGACCGAGATGCTGCAGCAGGCGCGCAACTTCGTGCACTCCACCCAGGGAGCTACCGAGTTCCTGATGCTCAAGTTCGACAAGTGCACTAATTGGCAACTCATCGCAGACGCCTGCGTCTCGGTGCTGGGGATCGCGCTTTACAAGGCCGGCGGTAACATCAATACGGCCACCCTCGAAGATCTTGCGGGAAAGGTGGTGGTGCTGTTCTCAGGGAAAGGACTGCAAGAGCTGGGCATGCCGATCCGGGGGATTCTGGGTTTCAAGAACCTGTCATCGGCCGGCAACGCGTACGCCGACAATTACGAGGGGCTGCAATACTACGGCAAGGGCGGCACCTCGCCTTTCAATCCGAGCGGAAAAAAGGCGCAGAACATCGATAAACAGGCGAAGCTCGTTGAAGGCGCCGCAGCCCTGAGTAACCCTGCGGTGGTGGGCATGCTGTACTGGACCACCACGGGACTTCTGGAAAGCATCGAGAAGCGTAACGATCGCATGTGGGATGCACCCAACGTCGCCAAGATGAAGGCGTTGTGGGCCCAGGGACTCAGCGATTTTGTCCAAGGCGGCGTGGCGCCGAGACCGCTCACTCCGATCATGCGGGGCGTGCAGCGTCGTAAATTCTTCCCCAACATTGTGATGCTCGACTTCGCCGATGATATCAAATGCCAGACCATCCGCGACCTGAATGATCTCACCGGACAACATCTGATCGACGTTGGCTAAGTTACATCGCACGCCGCTGCGCCCACTTCCTCTTTTCATCCATCATTCAGATGTTCGTTCACGCTGTCTACTTCTGGCTCCGCCCGGATCTTTCCAGCGACGAGCATGCGCGCTTCGTCGCCGGCCTCGATACACTGCGTACCATCGCGAGCGCGAAGCAGTGCTACGTGGGTGTACCCGCAGACACCGATCGTCCGGTCATCGAACGCGGCTACAGCTATGCGCTTGTTCTCGCGTTCGTCGACGAGGCGCAGCACGATGCCTATCAGGTCGATCCGGTGCACCAGCAGTTCGTGGCTGACTGTAAGTCGCTCTGGGCGAGTGTGCGGATTTTCGATTCGGTGGGATAGCGCGTCAACTTCGTTCAGAACAACATCGCCGCCATCCGGCGTCGGGCGTCGCGCACCAAGGTATCGTCGTCTACCATGTGGAATGCCTCCAGCAAGGCCACCTTGGCCGGACTCTGCTCGTCCTCTCGCTGCTCACGCAGCACGGTGAGCAGATGCTCAAACCCCGACGCCGTCTCGCCGTCGAGCAGGTCGCGAATCCCGAGCTGCAACCGGCTCTCGGTATCGTCGGCGTCGGCGGCAATCCGCTCTGTCAGCAGCTCGCGCGGGGGTGCGCTGATCACCAAACGGCGCAACACCAACCGCGCCCGCGCCCGCACGGCTGGCGCGTCTTGGTAGACGTTGGGCGGCAGCGCTTCAAGCAGGATGCCCGCCTCCCCCAGCTCATCGTTGGCCAGCAGCGCGATCGCGAGCTCAAGCTGGAGTGCGTCACGAGGCCCTTCGGCCCGCACCGCCGCACGCAGCTGCGCGACCCGTTCGGCGGGATTTTCAGCTCGCGAGACCGTAGCGCCGCGCAGCGCTACGCCATGTTCGGCCAGAAATTGCCGAATCTTGCCCTCCGGCAGCGCACCTTGAAAGCTGGCCACCATCTTGCCATCGCCAAACAGCATGACGGTGGGAATGGAGCGGATCTGATACTCGGCAGCCAGCGCCTGCTCCTTATCCGTGTCCACTTTGGCCAAGACAAAACCACCGGCGTACTCGGTGGCCAGTTTCTCGAGTATCGGGCCGAGTGCGCGACAGGGCGCGCACCACGTCGCCCAGAAATCCACCAGAACCGGTACCGAGCGCGACTGATCGATCACCGCCTGCAGAAATTCCGTGGTGGTCGTGTCCAAAACGAACGCAGAGAGGGCCATCGAACTCGTCTGGGAGTTGTTTCATACCGTGGCTCGTGACTACCTGAAATGTAGTCGCACGCGGGACTACTTGATCGCACCGCCCTTGTTCGTCTGCGGCAAACCATCTGCCATCCACTGCGGCGCGGGCATACCCATGAGGTAGTGATCGAAGAACTGCTTCATGCGCACCGTGAAGTCTTTCTGGTTGTCGCGATTGGTGAGGTTGTGCGCCTCGCCGGGGTACGACAGCAGGATGGCCTGCTTGCCCGCTGCGCGTGCGGCATTGAAGAACTGCAACCCTTCCACGTAGTCCACCGCGCCGTCTTCTACGCCATGGAGAATCATGAACGGCGTGCGGATCTTGTCCACGTGAAAAATCGGGGACTGATCCTGGTACAATTTGGTGCTGTTGAAGGGCGTGACATTGCGACCCATGCGCACCTGACCCACGGTGGTAATACCCTGCTGCGGTGTACCGGCGCTCTTGTACAGCTCATTGTAGAAGCTGATCAGGTTGGTGGGCGGTGCCCCCGTGACTACGGCCGCGAAGAGGTTGCTCTGCGTGACGATGTAGCTGGACTGATACCCACTCCAGCTATGCCCGTGCAGCCCGATGCGCTTGGGGTCGGCGTATCCGAGCTCGATGACCTTCGTCACTGCACTCGTCATGCAATCCACCGCCGACGTGCCGGGCTTCCCGATTTCGTACACCATGTCCGGCTGGAACACCAGATAGCCGTTGCTGGCGTAGGTGGAGAGTTGCGGACTGTTGCTGTAGCCGGGAATGGAGAAATTGTGGTGCGTGTTGGATACGATTTCGTAGAAACTCACGATCATCGGATACCTCTTTCCCGGCTCGTAGCCGGCGGGGAGCATGAGCGTCCCCTGCAGCTTGTGGCCCTTGGATGTCGTGTAATCGATGAGCACCTTCTTCGGCGACCACGCGTATTCCGCGAGCAGCGGATTGGCGTCGGTGATCTTGCGCGGTGATTCGAACGACGTGCCGGCCACCCAGTAGTCGGGGAATTCGTTGAAGGCCTGCTGCGTGTACATGATGCGGTCCGCGTTGGCCGCCTTCGTCACGCCGCCGATGTTCTTGTCCACCCACACCACCGGTGTCGGCGCCTGGCCGGTGGTGAGCTTCCAGAAACCCGTCTTCTTGGTACGGTCGCCGTAGGCCGACAACGTCACCGGCTGCGTGAGATCCACACCATCGCTGTCGGCTGGAGTGGCACCAGCGCCCCGTCCACCACGACCACCGCCGCCACCAAGTTGCGCCACCCGGAACTGAATTGCCTGCGCACGTCCCAGTCCCTTGGTGAGGTTGGTGGGGCGTGAGCCATCGAGCGGTGCCTGCCAGATGTCGAACTTGTCATACAGCAGCACGGACTTGCCGTCACGCGACCAGCCCCCGAGTCCCCAGATGGGCTTCTCGTACGCGTGGTCATCGTCCTCGTTCACGTAACTCTTGCCGGGAATGCCGGACGCATCGAGCGTGACCGTGGTGCCGTTCTCCATGTTGTACGCCCGCACCTGCCGATTGCGCAGGAACAGAAACCACTTCGAGTCGGGTGATGTGCCGTAGGTGCGCGACAGCCCGTTCTCGATCGGCGTGCGAGCACCCGTGACGAGGTCCACCTTGAAGAAGTCGGCGCGGCTCGCGCCCCACGCGATCTCACCGCGATAGAGCGTATCGCTGCGACCCACGCCCACGCGGTTGTTCGCCGCGTTGGTGACGGCGCGCATGAGTGGATCGCCAAGGCGTGCGAAGGCGCCGCTGCTCAGGGTGATGACGCCGGGATACGTGGCGCGCCGTGCCTGCGCGAGTTGCACCACCTGCACCGGCTGCGGGATGACATCTTTCCAGTGAAAGACATCCACGTTGGCCTTGCTGGAGTCGGTGGCCGCGATCTCGGACTCCTGTTCCTTGATGCCTACGAACAGTCGCGTGCCGTCGGCATTCCAACGTGGAGTCGCGAATTCGCTCAGCACCATCTCCTTGGGGAAGGCAGCCTCCGCGCGCGCGTCGTATACAACCGCTTGCTCGGCGCTGGTACCGAGCCCCGTCCACGCGATCAGCACATTCTCGCGCTGTTTCATGGTGGTTGGCTTGTCACCGCGCAACGCCGCCAGATTGGTGCCCTCGCTACTCCACGTGAGCGCGTCGTATTGCGACGCGCTGGTGTTGAGCGCGCGGGTGTTGCCGGTGGCCGGATCGAGCAGGTACACCCCGCTGCCCAGCTTCTCCGGCGCGTCCACGATATAGGCAAAGAGCTTGCCGGCGTCGTCGAAAGCGAACTGGCTTACGTCGCCGATCGCGCGGTCGGTGCCGGTGCTGAGGTCGCGTAAAATCAGATCTGCACCACCGCTGGCCGGTACTGCGGCAGCGCCGGCGGTGGCAGGCGCCGCACCACCGGCGGCGGCAGCCGGTCGATTGAAACGCACCGCCAGCCAGCGCGAGTCGGCGGAGAACTTCCATGACGCAACATTGGGAATACTCTGTTTCGCACCGCTGGCGAGATTGAGGATCTCGAGACGCGCCGGCGTAGCGGCGGCGGCGGCACCGGCCGTCCCTCCGCGTCCACCGGGCGCGGGAGACGGAGCCGGCGCGGGGCGACCGCGACCAGCCGCCCCTCCAGCGCGTCCTGGCGGATTTACCAGATACACCGCCCACTTCGAGTCATCGGAGAAGGCCGGTGCCGTGCTGGGACCTATTGCTCCACCGCGGGCTGGCGCCGCGCCGCGTCCCGCCCCACCGGCAGCGGCACCGAGTGACACCGTGTAGTCGGCGTCGCCATCCAGCGCCTTCACATGCAGGACGGGGTCGCCGTTCTCGTTCGGCGTGTAAGTGAACGTCATCCACCGGCCGTCGCGCGACATCGCCGCCGCGCCAATGCGATTCCACCGCTCGTAGTCGTCGAGGTTGAGCACTTTGAGTGGTGCTCGATTGCCGACGGCTACGGGAGCGGTATTGCCGGACGCCGCCAGTCCGGCTTGTGCATGCAGCAGCGCACACGGGGTGACGGCAAGGGTCGTCACGATGAGCCATCGTGACGTTCGAAACGCAAGCATGAAGATCTCCGGAGGGGAGGGGATACGCCGGTGGTGTGGCAAACGTGCAGTACGCGACGGTCCGCGTCCAGCATAGGGCGCGCACGTGGTCGAACTCCGCGATCCGCGACGGGAGCGATACGCGCGTAGGCCCGAGGCTCGTATGGGTGTCCAGCATGTGGCGAAGGTCTTCGATACAGCCTCACCCGGACGCATGACCGCACTCCAGCGTCCGCCCACCCGCACTTCCATGCGCCGGGTGTCGAGAGGAATGCTCACCACCGCCGTACTCAACCACACGGGAAAGTGTCCGGCTTGCCAAGGCCCAATTCCCTTCGAATGTGAGGTCTCCCCGCTTCAACGTTTCTTCGATCGCTCGAGCCTGCGCTGCGCCAGCAGCGAACCGTACAAGCTGCAATGAGGAAACGAAGCGGAACCTGCGTGGTAAAAGAGATGGCACGCACTTGTTCATCTCCCACTATACGCTTTTATGACTCGCTATCAGTCGAAAACACCCGCTGTCCTTGTTGTTGCGGGCTCAGTGGCCGCGATTGCGCTTTTCGCGCTGATGTGGCGACGGGTTCTCGCCCCCCGCCGTGAACGACGCCGCACGAAGCATCGGGCGGATGAGCACGCCGGGTCGTCGGTTACAAAGGCACCAGCCGACCACGGCGTGGACCGTCAAGGCGAAGAGTCGGGCGTCGGAGATCTGACGCACCGTCGCTATACCATTGAGGTACCAGGCTCCACGTTCTCACGGCAGTCGTTGCTCCGGGAAATCCAGCAGCGTGTGCACGAGCTCTCGCCTTCGGCTCTCGCAGATTTTGAGAAAACCGCAGGCAACGCAACGTATATGGTGGTGGGCGACGAATACGACGTCACCATGCTCGGCCCGTGGAACGGTCGCGTGCGCGTGGCCAAGGTCACCGACGACAGCTTCACACTCGTCACACTCGATGGTCATCCGGAAGCGGGGCACATAACGTTCGCCATCGAAGACCAATCAACCCAACCCGACACGTTCGTGGTGAGTATCGAGTCATGGGCGCGTTCGCGCGACAAGGCCGTACAAGTTGCCTACGACACATTGTCGATGGGGCGTGAGGTACAGGCCGAAGTGTGGGTCACATTTCTCCAGCGCGTTGCGGAACTCACCGGATGCGAGGAGATTCCCAACGTCAATATCGACTCCGAGGACCTGGCGACGTGACGCCGTCGCACACGGCGGCTGAGTCGCGAGTGGACCAGCGGCTTCGTGCGAGATTGGCAGAGATCGCAGCGCTGGAGTCCACGGTCGATCTTACGAAGCGAGACACCTACCTCGCGGCTGCGGGCTGGAACGTTGATGCGCGTGAAATTACGTTGCCCACCGAAGCGCCCGGCGAGCCGGAAGTGCGTGGGGCATTCGCGCTGGCGCGTGACATCCTGACCGCGTACACGTTTACCCCCGAACGATTGATCCGCGGCGCCTTCGACCCGGAGGCGCCGCTGCTGGAGCGCCCCATGTTGCTGACCGCACGCTTCCTGTGGATGCGTTTTGAGCTGGGGGTGCGCGTGAACCGGGTGATCGATGAAACGCGCGAGAACAACGGTGTCACGGAGCGTGTGTGGGGCTACAGCTATCATACGCTCGCCGGCCATATGGAACGCGGCGAAATTACCTTCGAGGTTGCCAAGGAGATTGCCAGCGGCGCCGTGAAGTTCCGCATTCATTCCTTCTCGCAAACGGGCCACATCGCCAACTGGTTCTATCGGATTGGCTTCAAGCTGGTAGGACGCCGCCTGCAGCACCGCTTCGCCGAGGAATCGCTCACCAACGTGCGACAGCTGGTGGTGAACGCCTTGGCGCCGTGAGTCGCTCCTCACGCTGGCCCGGCCGGCAAGACACTGCCCGCAAACGCGCCCGTCCTCTTCGACTTACTTCCGGCCTCTGCGTCGTGCGCCTAACCGCCTTTCGCCTGCGGGAAATGACTGCAAGCCGCACGGTACACCGGCAAGCTTCCGCAGCATATGCGCA
>Ga0105045_10002985_pt1 | contig 14391 bp, 12 predicted proteins | sample MAT02_FD_78089 | JGI IMG/M metagenome (GOLD analysis project Ga0105045, IMG submission 78089) | Freshwater microbial communities from Lake Fryxell liftoff mats and glacier meltwater in Antarctica - MAT-02 (megahit assembly) | ecosystem: Environmental > Aquatic > Freshwater > Ice > Liftoff...
CAAGGCCGAATCGAGGGCAGGGCTGCCCGTCCGCTCCTCTCACGAGGAACCCTCAGGTGGGCCGCATAGATGGATGGTCACCGAACCGGACCCCCGCAAGGGACCGGGGAACAGAACCCCGCCTACAGGCCGACTCATCGTCACCCGTCGCCTCCCCCACCGACCCCCCTCTCGCCGCCGCCGTCACCGTTCTTGTCAGCGCAGGCGACCGCCAAGCGCGCTCCTTGCTGACAAGAACGGACGAAATCTCGGGTGGGATGGCGGTAGGGTCCCGGCTCGTGACTGCGCACGAGGACTTGCACCGCGACCTGACCCAGCGGGTGCTCATCCATCGCCGACGGTTCCTGGGGATGCTGGCGGCTGGTGGTGGGGCATTGGTGCTCGGCGCCTGCTCGTCCGACGATGAGGGCAGATCCGGAAGCGGGCGCGACGAAGGCGACGCAACCACGACGGCCCCCGAGGGAACCACCACGACCCCCGAGGTACCGGCCGCTGACGGGATCGACGCCGATCCGTTTCTGCTCGGCGTGTCGTCGGGCGATCCGCTTCCATCCTCGGTGATTCTGTGGACGCGACTGGTCACGGACCTGGTCGACCGCACCGGGTTCGGCGGCCTGGGCGAGACCGACCACCAGGTGCTGTGGGAGATGGCCACCGACGATTCGTTTGCGGTGATCGTGGCCAGCGGCATCGAGTCGGCACCGGCCGAGTTCGGCCACAGCGTGCACGTCGACGCCAGCGGCCTGGCGAGCGATACCTGGTACGCGTACCGGTTCCGCATCGGCGACTACACCAGCCCGGTCGGTCGAACCCGTACCACCCCAGCCGACGACGCAACGCCTGACCAGCTGAAGATCGCGTTCGCCTCCTGCCAGGTGCGCCAAGCCGGATGGTGGACCTCTTACGAGCACCTGGTCGCCGGTGAACCCGACCTCGTGCTGTTCTTGGGCGACTACATCTACGAGTACCCCGGCGGCGAGGGCGACCAGGCCATCCCGCTCGAGACTGAACCTGTCACCCTGGCTGACTATCGCGTCCTCTACGCCGCCTACCAGCGCGACCGCTCCATCCAAGCGGCCCATGGCGCGGCACCGTGGATCGTCACATGGGATGACCACGAGGCCGAGAACAACTACGCCGCTGGCATCGCCGAGAACGAAGCCGACCAAGGCGGGTTCGCCGACCGCCGCCGGGCCGCTTATCAGGCCTACTACGAGCACCTTCCGCTCCGGGTCACACCACCAGCCGCAGACGGCTCGCTCGAGCTCTATCGCTCGGTCCGCTACGGCACGCTCGCCGAGTTCTTCGTGCTCGACGGACGCCAGTACCGCTCCGACCAAGTGTGCGGCGACAAGCTCGCCATCAACCGCAACGCGTGCCCCGAGATCGATGGTCCCGACTCCACCATGCTCGGAGCGGAACAAGAGGCGTGGCTCACCAAGGGTCTGGCGGAGACCGACGCCACCTGGAAGGTGCTCGCGCAGCAGACGGTGATGAAGGCGCTGGTGCTGGGCGACATCGTCCTCAACGTCGACCAGTGGGACGGGTATCCGGCGGCCCGGAGCCGGCTGCTCACCACCATCGACGAGAGCCAGCTAGCAAACGTCGTGGTACTCACGGGAGACATCCATGCGGGCGGCGCCGCCAACATTCGCCTTCCTGATGCTGGAGCCGAGGGGAAGATCGTGGCGCACGAGCTGGTGTGCCCGGGGATCTCGTCCGAGGGGATCGGCGCACTCGGCGAAGCACTCGACCTGTCAACCATCGGACTCACCTACGCCAACTTCGCCGACAACGGCTACGTGCGCGCCACCATCACCCCCGAGCGCTGGACCACCGAGTTCATGGTGGTCGACACCATCGCCGAGCCTGCAGCCTCGATTCGCGTCGATGGTGCCGTCGAGATAACCGCAGGAACGCCCGGGATGCGCTCCATCTGAACCGGGAGACGACGAAGTCACACCGGCAGGTCGAGGCGCCCCTCACGCCAGAAGCGCTCACGGTGCGCAGCCACATCGAGGCGGAACAGCCGCCACGCCCAGAAACCGACGACGATGCCGACTGCTTCGAGCAGCAGCGACACACCAAGGTGCGACCACTCGGGAATCTGGCCTTGGGCGAACGCCCAGCCGGTGAACGGCCACCAGAAAACGTCGGTCTGCGTGAATGATCCATCGAGCACGAGGTGGGCCATCAGCCCGATGGGCACCCCGAGCACCTGGCGACGCAGCAGCCGACGGTTGCGGGTGGCGACCATGACGATGCCCAAAATGGCGACGGCACCCACCACCGAGTGCAGCACCTTCGGTCCACCGGTGAACCCCTCGAGTACGGGCAACAAGGCGCCAACAACGACCGCCCGGTAGTCGACTCCTGGACTCTTGAACACCACCGCCACCAAGACGACGGAGAGCACCGCGAACCAGATCAGCACGACGGGGCGATCAGGGGACCAGGATCCGGCCGCACTCCTCGCAGTGGCCGAGCTCGTCGGCGGGCAGCTTGCGCATGCGCGCCGCCTCCATCGCCGAGAGGGTGAGGTGGCAGCCGCCACACTGAGATCCGGTGAGCCGAGCCACTCCGATGCCGCCAAGGCCACTGCGCAGCTTCTGGTACTCCGCGAGTAGCGCCTCGGGCACCGAGTCCGCGGCGGTGACCCGCACGGCCTCTTCGGAGTCGATGGCGGCACGGACCTCGGCGTCTGACGCCGTGAGTCGCAGTTCTGCATCGTCGAGCACGGCTCGGCGCTGCTCCACCGTGGAGTCGAGCTCGACAACTCGGGCCTCGACCGGCTCCAACTGCTCCATGATCTCGAGCTCTGCGTCTTCGAGCTTCGAGATACGGCGGCTGAGCGAGTCAACCTCGTCCTGCAGATCCTGGAGCTCACGAGGATTGGTGACGGAGCCCGAATAGAGCTTGGTGTCGAAACCCTGCCGCTTGGCCTTCAGCAGCTCGATCTCGTCATCAACGCGCTTTTGCTGACGAGCGAGGTCGTCGCGTGTCACGGTCTCTGCCGCCAACGTGGCCTCGGTGTCGGTGAGTGCTCCGGCAGCAGCATCGCGGTGCTCACGCGCCGGGAGGTTCTCGAGCTGGTAGCGCAGCTGGTCGAGTTTGGTGTCGTGCGCCTGGACCTCGAGGAGAGCGTGCAGCGCAGGGTTCTCGGTCACTCACCAGCTCCAGGCGTCGTGCCCCCACCGACGTCCGGGGGTGCAGGCGGCACCGTATCGGGTGGTGTCGTGGTGGGCACCGTCGTGGCCGTGGTCCCACCGCCGCCGCCTGTGGTGTTGGGAGAAGGACGGCGCGGGGCCGAACGCTGGCCCCCCACCTCGTTGGGGACCTTGCCCACCGACCTCCCGGAACGGGTCCGGTCGGGAGCGATGAAGGTCTCGAGCGGCCGACCTTCCATGACCAATGAGTAGTAGCGACCCCAGGTCGACGCCGGGTAGCGCCCGCCCGTGGCCCCACCGAGATCGGCGTTACCCAAGCTGATGCGGCCCACCGGGGCGCCCATCCAGATGGCCGTGGAGAGCTGCGGGGTGTATCCGACGAACCACACATCGGCGGAATCGTTCGTGGTACCCGTCTTGCCTGCGGCCTGCTGGCCGTTGTCGATCCGAGCCCGGGTGCCCGTGCCGCCCGTCACGTTGGCGACCAGGGTGGCGTTGACGAGCCGGGCGGACTGCACATCGAGCACCCGAACTGGTGCCAGTTGGTGCTGGTAGAGCACCCTGCCCGCCCGGTCCTCGATGCGCTCGATGTAGTACGGCTCATTGCGCAGGCCATCGTTGGCAAAGGTGGCGTACGCCGAGGCCATGTCGAGTGGCGTGACTTCCTTGGTGCCCAGCGGAAGGTTCAGCGGGGGGATGCGGGTGCCGGTCTCACGATCGGTGAGGTCGTCGAGCGGGCTGCGAATGCCCAGCCGCTTTCCCATGTCCACCACCTTGTCCACCCCTACCACCTGGCCGAGGCGCAAGAAGGCGCAGTTGTTCGATGCGGTGGTCTGGCGAGTGATGGAGGCCGTGCCGCCTCGGCCGCGCACAGGGTCGGTGTTCTTGGTCCTGCTCTCCTTGAACACGCAGGTGCTGCCGCTCACGGTGTCGCTCGCGACGTAGCCGTTCTCGAAGAGCGCCGCCAGGACGAAGGTCTTCATCGCTGAACCCGGCTGGCGTCCGGGGAGATACGTCGTGAGGTTGAACTGGTAACGCTCGAAGCCGGGGCCACCCACCATGGCCCGCACGGCGCCGGTCTTCGGCTCTACCGAGGCGATGGCCTGTGTGCCGTAGGTGAGCTCCCCGTTCTGAGGGTTCGTCACATTGAAGGTGCCGTCGCCGTTGTTGAGCGGGAGCGTTTCGTTGCGGGCTTGGATGGCCTTGGCCTGCAAGTCCGGGTCGAAGGTGGTGAACACGCGGATGCCCCCCTCGAACACGGTGCGGTTTCGAGCCGCGGGCGTGGCGCCCAGCCCGAACTGATCATCATCGAGGAGCAGTTGCTTCACCTCTTCGACGAAGTAGTCGTTGGGCGGCAACGGGACATTGGGCTCGGTGGGGAGTGGCACCTGGGCGTAGAGGTCGCTCTCCTCCTGGGTCAGCCGACCGGTGGACACGAGCCGGCCCAGCACGATGTCGCGCCGCCTCGAGGCCACATCGGGGTTGTCGAAAGGGTCGTACGCATTGGGGCTGCGGATGAGTGCCGCAAGCAACGCTCCCTCGGCCCACCCCAGGTCTGCAGCATTGCGGTTGAAGTAGTACTCCGACGCCGCCTGCACGCCATAGGACCCGCCGCCGAAGTAAACACTGTTGATGTAGTACGCAAGGATCTGGTCCTTGCCCGCGCGGCACTCATCACCCTGGCCCTCGCAGTAGCGCTCGTTCATCTGCTTCTCGAGCTCGACCGCGAGGAACGCCTCGCGGATCTTGCGGCTCAGGTCTTGATCGTCGCCGACGAGTGAGTTCTTGACCACCTGCTGGGTGATGGTGGAGCCGCCTTGGCTCGCCGAGCCGCTGTCGAGGTTGGCGTTCACGGCACGGCCGATGGAGCGGACGTTGATGCCCCTGTGCTCGAAGAAGGCTTCGTCTTCGGCCGCCAAGATGGCGCCCACCACCGTTTGAGGAACGTCGGCCAGCTCGACTTGGACGCGATTCTCATTCAGCCCGTTGATGAGGGTGCCCTGCAGGTTGCCCCGAGAGTCGAAGATGTAGGACCGCTCGGCGAGCGGCTCCAGGCTCAAGCGCTCATGATCTGAGCGGTGCGCGCCCATCAGCTCGCCGACCTTTGGTGCTGCCACCGCGATCGAGACGGTGAGCACGCCCACGATGGTGACCATCACGAACACGAAGCGAAAGAGGCGACTGAGGTAAACCACGACTCGGCAATCGTAACGGCCCGACACCCGCTGAACGGCGGCACCACCGCCAGTAGGGTTGGGTCCCCATCCGTCGCCCTCAGGAGTCCAGATCCATGGCCCACGACCGTCGCTTCCGGTTCGGCATCCAGCTCTCTACCGCAGTGTCAGGTGAGGAGTGGGCCGCGCTGGCCGGCAAGGCCGAGGATCTCGGCTTCGACACCCTCTTCCTGCCGGATCACTTCGGCGACCAGCTGGCACCGGTGCCGGCGATGATGGCCGCGGCAGCGGCGACGACCCGCCTCAAGGTGGGTGCGCTCGTGTTCGACAACGACTACAAGCACCCGGTGGTGCTGGCGAAGGAGCTGGCCACGATCGACCGCCTGTCGGGCGGTCGGGTCGAGATCGGCCTGGGGGCGGGCTGGATGCTCACCGACTACGACCAATCCGGCATCGCGTACGACCCACCCGCCGTTCGCGTCGATCGCATGGAGGAAGGCTTGGCCGTCCTCAAGGGCCTGCTCGGCCCGGACCCCTTCTCCTTCGACGGCACGCACTACCAGATCAGCGCCATGAACGGTCTGCCCAAGCCGGTGCAGTCGCCCCGGCCGCCCATCATCATCGGGGGCGGACTGAAGCGGGTCTTGTCGATCGCCGCCCGAGAGGCCGACATCGTGGGCATCAACCCGACGATCCCCAACGGCGTGGCCGACGCCGACGCTGCCCGGACGGGAACGGCCGACGAGACCGACCGCAAGCTCGGGTGGGTGCGCGACGCCGCCGGCGACCGCTACGACGACCTCGAGATCAACGTGCTCAACTTCGGCTGCTTCGTCACCGACGACCGAGACCAAGTCGCCAACGACTTCTCGCCCTTGTTCGGTCTCACCCCCGACCAGCTCCTCGAGCACCCCCACGTGCTCGTGGGAACCGAGGGCCAGATCGCCGAGACAATCGAGGCCCGGCGTGACCGTTGGGACGCCTCGTACATCGTCGTCCAAGCCGACGCCATGGACTCCATGGCTCCCGTGGTCGCTCGGCTGGCTGGCACGTAGGCCTCATCGCGCATGGCCCCCGATCCTGATCTGACCCATCGGCTGCTTCACGATCCGGCGCGACCGCTCGATCAGGCGTTCGCGACCTTGACGTCCATAGCCGACGGCGCGTTCCTCTACTGCCTGCGGACCGGGGCGGCACCGCTGGACGCCAGCCAGGATGCGGGACAGGTGCGCCCACGGCTTCTCACCGAGCGACTCCCGCATACTCGATGGGTTTCCATCATGGGCCATCCGCTGGGCTCATTCGACCCTTCGGACCACCTCGCTGTGCATCGGGCGTGGCTCGAGGCCTGCCACGGCCAACAGCGGCTGGCACGTGTCACCGTGCGCACGATACGCCCGCTGATTCCAGACGACGGTGGATCGGTGGGGGCCGTGGGCACCTACGAGGTGCTCCTCATCGATCTCATCGGCACCGACGGGATCGACGCAGTCGTGGCGGCGCTGACGCCCATCAAGCTCAGCGTCCAAGACGTGGACGTGGTGATACCACCCCCCCAAGGGGCACCGGGCTTCCGCCTGCGACTCGACGTCGAAGGCACCGTCATCGGCGGAACGGCCAGCATCTCGGACTTCCTTGGCCGGAGCCTCGATGACCTCCTCGGCACCGAGGTGCTCCCGCTCATCCACCCCGACGACCTGGCCCGGGCGGCAGGAACTTGGGATGACGTGCTCGCCCATCCCGACCGGCCCCAGACCGTGCGCATACGGCTGCTCCACGGCGACGGAACCTGGCGATGGTTCTTCGAAACCGCGTGGAACGACCTCATCGACCCCGACCAGCCTGGCATCCTCTCGGAGTTCCACGACATCCACGCGATCGTCGGGAACGAACAAGCTCTCCACGCCAGCGAACTCGGCTTCCGCACGCTGGCCGAGTCGCTTCCCGTGGGCGTTGCCGTGCTCGACGAGGACGGGCGAGTGCACTTCGCGAACCACCGATTGGTCACCATGCTCACGGCGACAGGGTTGGCGGGACCAGAGTCCGAGGCCCCGACCCCGTCGCCGTCGCCGTCAGGGGGCTCCTACGCCGTCGCGTGGGCTGATCTGGTCGTGCCCGCCTTCGCCGAGGAGGTGGCAGACCTCCTGCGACCCGGCACGCCAGGCCAGGGCGCGCCGCTGTCTCGCCGTGTCGACGTGCGGGCCCCTGACGGCGCCTTGGTACACCTGCTCGTGCAGGTCGTCACCATCGAAGATGTCAACGGCCGAAGCGTCATCGCCAGCGTGCAGGACATGTCCGAGGAGGTCCGTACCAGCGACGCCCACGCTCGGCTGATCCAGGTCGTCGACGAAATCGACGACGCCGTCATCGTGGGCCCAATCGAGGGGACCATCTCCTACGTCAACCAGGCGGCGCAGCGGCTGCTCGGCGATGGAGCAATCGGTCGACCGCTTCGGGTCTACCTCGAGGGTGCCGCAAGCCAGCTGGTCGATGAGGTCATCGAGCCGGCCATGCACCAAGTCGAGGGATGGGACGGAGACATCGAGATCGTCGACGGCGATGGCACGCGCCGCACCATGGATGCAACCGTTCGCCCTGTCATCGACCCGAGCAAGGACGAGCTCCACGTCGGCATCACGCTGCGCGATGTCACCGCCGAGCGAGCGCACGAGCGCGAGCTTGCTCACCTCGCCCGGCGCGATCCACTCACCGACCTCCCCAACCGGTTCTCGCTGGTGGAAACACTCGCTGCGTGTCGCCTCTCGGGCGACCCCGAAGCAAACGTTGCGGTCCTGTTCATCGATCTCGACAACCTGAAGGTGGTCAACGACGGGCTCGGTCACAGCGCCGGTGATCGGCTCCTCGTGGCGGTCGCCGATGCGCTGCGCCTCGCTGCCGGGACCGACACGGTGGCTCGCTTCGGCGGCGACGAGTTCGTCGTCATCGCCGATCTCGCTGGCCAGGATGCGCTCGAACGAGCCCACGTACTTCTCGACGCAATCGGTCAGGTCACTGTCCCCGGCGTCGCCAGCCGGGTGTCGGCGAGCATTGGCGTGGCCACCTCGGTGCGAGCTTCAGTCGATGGGGAACGCCTGCTTCGAGATGCCGATGCCGCCATGTACGTCGCCAAGCGATCCGGGCGGGCTCGCTGCGTCCTCTTCGATCAGCGCCTGCGTGATCAGACCCGACGGCGTTTCCTGCTCGAAGGCGAGCTTCGCGATTCCATCGAGCGAGGGGATCTCACGGTCCAGTACCAACCCATCGTCAGCGTCGCCGATGGTCGAACCTCCGGACTCGAAGCGCTGTGCCGGTGGGACCTGGGGTCACCGGCCGACTTCATCCCGATCGCGGAGGAGTCCGGGCTCATCGTCCCGCTTGGCCGCTTCGTCCTCGGTGAGGCACTGCGCGAAGCCGCCATGATCCGGGGCAGCGCACCGCACCTCAACGAGCTGAACATCGGCGTCAACGTGTCGGCCGTGGAACTCGAGCAACCGGACTTCGCCGCCCGCACCCTCCACACGCTCGAGACCCACGCCATCCCCACGGACCAGGTCGTGCTGGAACTGACGGAGACGATCCTGATCGACCCTCGACACGAGGTCACCGCAGGTCTTCACGCGTTGCGAGACGCCGGTGTCGTCTTGGCGCTCGATGATTTCGGGGTCGGCTACTCATCGCTTGGCTACTTGCGCCGGTTCCCACTCGATGTTCTGAAACTGGACATCTCCTACACCCAGGCCATGGCGAACGACACCGAAACCAGGGTCATCGTCGAGGCCATGACCGCCATGGCTCACCGGCTCGGCATGTTCGTGGTTGCCGAGGGTGTCGAGACCGAAGAGCAACTCCGCATCGTCGAAGAACTCGGCATCCGATGGGTGCAGGGCTGGCTGGTCGGTCGGCCTGCGCCCGCAGCAGACCTCATCGCCAGCGGCCTTCCTTCCCACCGCCTGCTCAGCGGTGGGAACTGACGACCCACACCTTCGCCGAAGGCCACCCTGGCCCCGGCCATTGCAAGCCGGTGGCCGCCAAGTCACGACCGAGCGCCGTGAACGCTTGGCCGTGGTTGACGTCGCCGGGCGTGCGGTCAACCACCGTGTAGCGACGGTCCGGATCCAAGCCAGGTACGGAAACCACTGGAGACTCCCGGCCATCGTCACTCGCCGTGTGGTGATCTTCCTGGTTATCGAGGACGAACGCGAACACCACCGCTATCGGACCTTCGGTACCGCGCTGCTCCCCCACCCGAGGGGCCAAGAACGCCAGCGCGCCACGCCCGGTCCCGATGGGCGACACCAGGCGGTGCAGGTCGCCGAACTGCACCAGGGCGCGGATGCTGCGGTACGTCGCCACGGCCTGGGCTGCGGTTTCGCGCTCCTCGCCGGTCAGCGACCTGGGATCGATGTCAAAGCCGAACCGGGCGCTCAGGGCCACTGCACAGGCGAACGGCATCGGCCGTTGACCCCACCGGGTGACGTGCGCCCCGAGCACCGAGGCCGGCAGCAGGTGCGACGCACCCCACTGGATGCGAACCCGGTCGACCGGGTCGGTGTTGTCCGAGGTCCACAGCTCGTGGAACCGCGCCAGATTGGCCAGATCAGAGCGACCACCGCCGGAGGCACACAGCATCAATTCGATGGTCGGATGCCGCCGGGCCACCTCGTCCATGATCGCGAGGGTTGCGCGGACGCGGTCCACCGGCAGGTGCGACTGCTGGTCAGCGGGGAGGACCGCGGACCCGCTCTCGGAGATGTCGCGATTGGCGTCCCATTTGAGATAACTGATCTCCGGATGCAGCGCCAACGTCTGGTCGATGACCTCGAGCACGAAGTCGGCGACCTCAGGGCGACAAACGTCGAGCACCAGTTGCTGGCGTTCCTCGCGCCGTTCCCGACCAGGTTCGGCGATGACCCAATCAGGATGTGCTTGGTAGATCTCGGACCTCGGGTTCACCATCTCGGGCTCCACCCACAGCCCGAACCGGATCCCCCGGTCGATGGCGTGCTGCACCACCGGCCCCAAGCCACCGGGGAACTTGCGGGCATCCACCACCCAATCCCCGAGGCCCTGCGTGTCGTCGTTGCGGGGGAACGCATCGCCGAACCAGCCATCGTCGAGCAAGAAGAGCTCGGCGCCCAGGTCCGCCGCCCCGTCGATCACCGCGCACACCGTTTCGGTGGTCAGCGAGAAACCCATGGCCTCCCAGTTGTTGAACACGATGGCTCGGTTTCGGTTGCCGTCGCGCACGACGTGGTCGCGCACCCAGCAATGGAGAGCTCGGCTCGTGGCGCCGACCCCGTGGTCGGACCAGGCCAACACGGCAGGTGGACTGGCGAACGTCTCTCCTGGCTCCAACCGCCGTTCTGCGCCGAGGTGTTGCAGGCCGGCGACGAGGCGGCCCTGGCCATGGGGACCGATCTCGGCATCGAAGCGAACGTCGCCACCCCACGCCACCGAGACGGCAAGTACGGCCCCATCGGTCTCGGTGGCACGGCCATCGGGTGACCACAGCACAACCGGAGCAAGGTGCAGCGACGACCGCACGCCCCCTGCCGAGGCCACCGTCTTGGTGCCGCGCACGAGGCGCTCGGTGGTCTCGGACCACTCGTTGGCCCAGCCACCACCCCAGTGGGTCAGATAGGGGTCGGCGGCTCCGAGCGCAGGCGAGGCCGATGCCACCTGGTGCAACGTGCACGGGGCATCGTCGCCGTTGCGGACCTCGACCCATTGCTCGATGAGATCGTGGTCCGGCCAGGTTCGGAAGCACACCGCCACCTCGAACCCCCCAACCCGGTCGACCAGCTCAATGCGATGCTCCTGGCCGAAAGGATGAGGTTGCGCGGTCGCCCGGACGAAGACCAGCCGCAACGAGGGGCTGCCGTCCGCATGGGTCACCCGCAGCGCCGGAGCGCGCCGCGCCTCTTCCCCATGGGTGGGCAATGCCAAGGGGAACAACGAGACCGGAAACGCGGGGTCGGGCTGGCGCCCCTGCTGGTCACCCAAGCCAAGCTGATGGAGTCGGCCATCGGTTCCCACGCCGAGCACCAGCCCAATGCGGCCCCCGTCGATCTCGATGCGTTCTCCGGCCATGGCGGGTGAACCTAGGCCGAGCGGCGCGCCATGGCGTCCCCGCGCTCCTAGGTTGGGGCCATGGGCTTCGACGAGCACATCGATCATCGGCTCGGCTCTGTTCGCGGTCACTCGGTTCTGGACACGGTGATGTACGGAGCGTCGTGGTTCGGCGACGACGGCAAGGGGTGGATCGCGCTCTCCGCCCTGCGTTCAGTTCGTTCGCCAGCGCCGATCCACCACTTCGCGCGCCACTTGGCCTGGCTCGGCATCGAGTCAGCCATCGTCAACGGACCGGCAAAGTCGTTGGTGCATCGGCCGCGTCCCACGCACGAGCTCATCCACCCCCGGCGTTTGCGACGCCCATCCGACTCGAGCTTTCCCAGCGGGCATGCGGCCTCGGCCGCCACCATGGCCACGCTGCTGTCCGAAGACGGCCTGGCGCCGCTGTGGTGGGGCATCGCCCTGACGGTGGCGGCCAGCCGGGTGTACGTCGGGGTGCACCACGCCTCAGATGTGATCGCCGGGCTGGCCATCGGCGCCGCAATCGGCCTGGCCGCTCGCCACATCGAGCTGCCGCTCCCCGGTCGCCCGCAGCCGACGCCGAGCTGAGCGTTGGAGGGTCAGGCCAACATGCCGAAGTAGTGCGACAAGAACCCAAGGTTGGTGACAGCGACGCCATCGCTGATGGTGATCACCCGGGCGCTTCGTCTTCGCCTGTTGGTTCCACGGCCGAGCCGTACTGGTCCGACGACGTAAGAACCCTGAGGGGCACCGCCTACTTGCGGTGCAATGCTTCCTTCACCTTGTCGATGGCCTCGCCAGCCTTCTCCTTGGCCTCGCCGCCACGACGATCGGCCTTGCCCTCGGCCTCGAGGTCCTTGTCGCCCGCCACCGTGCCAATCGCTTCTTTGGCTTTGCCCTTGACCTGATCGCTGGATGAACCCATGACACACCTCTTCGCTTGACGACGTGGAGTACTGCCACCTCCGAGGGTGACCACACGAATCACCGTCGCGCCTCTCGACCTCCGGCACTAGGGCACAATGGCCCCTCTTGACCCCACGCCAGCGCAGGCGCTCAGTCGGTCGACCAGTTGGTCTACAACCGAACCGTGCAAGGCTCACGACATGACAGAAGGAGACGTGCGGCCGCACGGGTGGGAGACCCATTGAACATCTTGTTGAACCTGTTCCCATCGATGCTGGCAGGAGTCCAGGCCGCGGCCCCGCTCATCGCCGCCGAGCGCAACACCGACCTGCTCGAAGAGATCCATCGCCACGTCAGCCACCTCGGTGACCCAACGCCTGAGCGAGACGATCGGTGAACCGATCATCTCGGCCTCGCGTCGTCGTAGCCGGTCTCGGAGATGTCGGGGTCTTGGTGGCCACTCGACTCGCGCGCTCGTGCGACGTGGTGGCCATCTCGACCCGACCTGCGCTCGTGAGCGGCCAGGAACTCGGGAACCGACTGACCGATCCCGAACGGTGGCGTCGGACCTACCTGGTCCCCTACCGCCGGTTCCGCAAGCTCGATGGCGTGCGCACGGAACACGGGCGCATCACGTCCGTTGACCTCGAGGACCAGACGGTCCGCATCGAGCGAGCGACCGGTGAATCCATCAATGAGCCCTACGACATCTTGGTCGTCGCTACTGGCGCATCGAACGGGTTCTGGCGCCATGACCGGATCGAGGACCTGGCCACCATCGATGCCGACCTCGGTTCGGTCACCGAGCGACTGGCCGCGGCCGACACCATCGCCGTCATCGGCGGTGGTGCCACCGGAGTCAGCGTTGCCGACAACCTGGCTCGCAAAGCCACGGCAACGGTCCACCTGTTTCACTCCGGCGAAGAGCCGCTGCCGGGCTACCACCCGAAGGTGCGCCGGTGGATCGGCCGTGAGCTCCAGGGCCACGGTGTCGAGGTCCACCCCGGGCATCGGGCCGAGGTTCCTGCCGGCTTCCACGGCGATCGGCTCACCACCGATGCGGTCACGTGGTCGACCGGTCAGCCGCCGTTCACGGCAGACCTCACGCTGTGGGCCGTGGGCGGAGGTCGACCCCACAGCTCGTTTCTGCCACCCGAGGTGCTCGACGACAACGGTTTCGTGCTCGTCGACGAGCACCTGCGCGTCCGAGACCATCCCAACGTGTTCGCCGTGGGCGATGTTGCGGCGAGCGACCCGCACCGGAGCTCGGCCCGCAACTGGGGCTACCGGGTGGTGGTCACCAACGTTCGTGCCCAGGTTGGAGGCCGATCCCGAAGCCTCAAGAGCTATCGGGCGCCCGAGTACCGGTGGGGATCCGTCCTCGGCCTCCAAGACGACGGCATGGTCGTGGTCCAGCCCGACGGGCGGCGCTTCCGCGTCCCGTCGTGGGCCGCTGAGCCCTTCCTCTTCCGCATCTTCGTGACCCGCTACCTCTACGGCGGAATCCGCTCAGGGTCGCCCGGCCAGCAGTGACGCGATCATGGTGCTCTCGGTGACCGTCTTGGCGGTCTCACCCGGAGCGAACGCGACCGCCCCCGATGGTCCACGAGCGCCGCATCCCCTGTGCCGGCCGAACCGTGAATGGCCGACAGCGCGCTGATCACGTGGGCTTTGCCGCGCCGAGCAGTGCACCTGCCACGCGGCCGGTGTCCTCGTCGAGGGCGGTCACCTCGCCTACGGCCTTGATCACCCGATTGACCTTCGCGTCCCTGGCCGAACCGCGCACGGTCTCGGCGACCACCACCGACGGGATGGACATCTCGACGCCGGCCTCTCGCGCCGCGGCCACCGTGGCCCGGGCCCGCACATCGTTGCGGCGGCGGATCCCCGCCATAGCTGTCGGGCCTCCTCCATCAGGTCTTCGGGGATCGGGCCTGACTCGGCTTCCATCTCGGCGAGCAGTCCACCGATGCGGGAAGCGCAGTGCCCCCGATCCGAAGCCGGCAACGCACTGAGGGCCTGGGAGAGCTGGCCGCCAGCGGGGGCGTGGA
>Ga0105045_10002986_pt1 | contig 14390 bp, 12 predicted proteins | sample MAT02_FD_78089 | JGI IMG/M metagenome (GOLD analysis project Ga0105045, IMG submission 78089) | Freshwater microbial communities from Lake Fryxell liftoff mats and glacier meltwater in Antarctica - MAT-02 (megahit assembly) | ecosystem: Environmental > Aquatic > Freshwater > Ice > Liftoff...
AATCTTAAAAATATTTTGCCTGCTTACATGCAAACTTTGGTGGACGCGACGCGAAAAAATGACTACCAATTAGCAGATGATATTATTGGTGGTATTGATAAATTTCAACATAAATATGGCGGAAGCGTTCGTCCTTCTGATGAAAGAATAACGGCTGAAATCTTGTATAATAAATACGATATTTTCAAAAACCTCTATTATTTATATATGTTAGCTGGAGTTTTTATGCTGATTTTTACGATAGTTCAAATTTTCAATTCTTCTAAATTTGTAAAATATGCGGTGGAAACATTTCATGTTTTAATTGGATTTTTCTTCCTGTTGCATACGTTTGGTTTAATTGCTCGTTGGTATATTTCAGGTCATGCACCGTGGAGTGACGCTTACGAAAGTATGATTTACGTGGGTTGGGCAACGATGTTTTTTGGTTTGGCTTTCGATCGAAAATCAAAACTGACAGTGGCTTCTGCCGCTTTTGTATCGTCGATGATTTTGATGATTGCGCACTGGAATTGGATGGATCCGTCGATTGCAAATTTACAACCTGTACTAAATTCGTATTGGTTAATGATTCACGTTGCTGTGATTGTGGCTAGTTATGGCCCGTTTACGTTGGGAATGATTTTAGGAATTGTGTCGCTTTTATTAATTTTATTGACTAATAAAGAGAATAAAAAACGCATGGACTTAAATATTCAAGAAATTACCTATATCAATGAAATGGCTATAACAATCGGATTAGTAATGCTTACGATAGGAAACTTTCTGGGCGGCCAATGGGCTAATGAAAGTTGGGGTCGTTATTGGGGTTGGGATCCAAAAGAAACCTGGGCTTTAGTGAGCATCATGGTGTATGCTTTTGTGATTCATGCTCGTTTTGTGCCAGGTTTACGAGGTAAATGGATATTTAACGTGATGGCTATTTTTGCTTTTTATTCGATATTGATGACCTATTTTGGTGTAAATTTCTATTTAACAGGATTGCATTCGTATGCGAGTGGCGACAAAGTGGTGACGCCCTCTTTTATCTACATATCAGTTGTTGTCTTGTTGATTTTGTCTACTGCATCTTACTTTAAGTACAAAAAGTATTATAAAAAATAGCTAAATTATTGACATTCAATTATGATTTGTTTAACTGCACAATTTATGAATAATGTTTAATTTTGAATAAAACAGTTTAAAAATGAAAACAAATTTAATTTTAATGGTTGCTTGCACCTTTTTGTTTAGTTGTCAAAACCAAGCACAAAACAAGTCGGTAGTGGCCAAAACAAAATCTGAAACAACAATGAAACAAAACATTTACACTTTCAAAGTAGAAGATATAAACGGAAAAACGTTTGATTTTGCTTCCCTAAAAGGGAAAAAAATCATGGTGGTTAATACGGCATCTAAATGTGGATTAACACCTCAATATAAAGATTTGCAAGCTTTGTATGAAAAATATGGTTCAGAAAACTTTGTGATAATTGGTTTTCCAGCCAATGATTTTATGAAACAAGAACCGGGCACAAATGAAGAAATCGGTGCTTTTTGTCAAAAAAATTATGGTGTAACTTTTCCGATGATGAGTAAAATTTCTGTAAAAGGAAAAGAGATGCATCCGCTATATAAATTCTTAACACAAAAGAGTTTAAACGGACTTGAAGACAGTGATGTTGGATGGAATTTCCAAAAATATTTACTCGATGAACAAGGTGAATTAGTTAAAGTAATTAGTTCTAGAACCAATCCGATGGATGACGAAATTACCAGTTGGCTAAAGGCCTAACTATAAAAAGCGTTGCACAAAAACCGAATCGAGCCAGCGATCAAACTTAAATCCCGATTCTTTGATTATGCCAACGGTTTTAAAACCATATTTTTCGTGAAAACGAATACTTTCCACATTCTCCGCATCAATGACGCCAATCATCGTGTGGAGATTGTTTTTTTGAGCTGTTTCTATTAGAGCAGACAAAAGTTTTCCGCCAATTCCTTTTCCGTTGAATTGCTCAGAAACATAAACGGAATGTTCCACCGTAAATTGATAGGCTTCCCGAAACCGAAATTCGCCATACAGTCCAAAACCAGCTACTTTACCTTCTAGTTCTGCAACGAGTACGGGAAAATTTTTTGCAATTTTTTCTTCTAAAAGTGCTTCTTGTTTTGCCAAAGTTCTCGGAACATAATCATATAAAGAGGTAGAGTGTAAAATGTTATGATTGATTATAGCCAGAATAGCGGGCACATCGGCAGTAATATACGATCTAATTTTTATTTCCATGTTGTTAAAAAGTTGTTCAAATATAACAAAACTTTAGAGTGTAAAAAAGTTGTTATTAGTAACTATCGCTTAAATTTGTGTAACAATCTAGTTTAGTACCAGCCCTAATTTTAACTCAAGGCATGATTTATCCAAAAATACCGCTAGCTCAAAGCATTATCGAAATTTGTCATGCTAAAGGAATCCAACACATCGTTATTTCTCCCGGTTCGAGAAATGCTCCGTTGACTATTGGCTTTACGGAAAATCCTCATTTTACCTGTTATAGTATTGCCGATGAGCGTTGTGCTGCTTTTTTTGCGATGGGAATTGCGCAACAAACCAAAAAACCCGTAGTAGTCGTTTGTACTTCTGGTTCGGCAGTTTTAAACTTTTATCCGGCTGTTGCCGAAGCATTTTACAGTCAAATTCCATTAGTGATTATTTCTGCAGACCGTCCAAAAGATAAAGTGGATATTGGCGATGGGCAAACCATTCGACAAGAAAATGTATTGGCAAACCATACCCATTTCAATGCCAATTTAACCGAAGCGGCTTCTGAAGAAAATGATTATAAAATAAATGAAGCGTTTAATAAAGCATTTTCTAAATTGGGACCAACGCACATCAATGCTCCATTTGAAGAGCCATTGTATGAAACAATTACTGTTTCTTCTGTAGATACGATGATTTCGACTTTAGGAAAAGTGTATCGTCATATTCCTTTGGAAGACATCATTGCGTCGACTAACATTTGGAATACAAGTACCAAAAAATTAATTCTTGTGGGTTCCTTTGAACCGAATAAAATTGACGAACTTGTCCTGCAACATTTGTCGAACGACCCGTCGGTCATTGTGATGACGGAAACTACTTCTAATTTGCATCATCCTTCTTTTTTAAATACGATCGATTCCATCATATCGCCTTTTGATGAAGAAGAAATCAGGGCTTTTCAACCGGAACTTTTGGTCACTTTTGGAGGAATGATTGTTTCTAAACGAATTAAAACCTTGTTGCGAGATTTTCCACCAGATAACCATTGGCATATTGACCGGTTGAGAGCTTACAATACTTTTGGTTGTTTAACCTTTCATTTTGAAGCCAATCCCAATGATTTTTTTAATCAGTTTTTGCCTTATACCAAATATATTGAAAGTCCGTATCGAGCATTTGGTTTGGAACTAAAAGAATATAGAAAACAAAAACACGATACGTATTTAGCAGCCATTCCATTTTGTGATTTTAAAGCATTTGAGAATATTGTTAAGTTGATGCCAAAACAGCTGCATTTACAAGTAGGAAATAGTTCTTCTATTCGGTATTTACAATTATTTTCCATGCCAGAAACGGTTCCAGTTTATTGTAACCGTGGCACAAGCGGAATTGACGGAAGCACTTCCACTGCTATTGGAGCTGCGGTTGCTACTGAACAAGAAACGCTTTTTATTACAGGCGATGTGAGTTTTTTTTATGATAGTAATGCGTTATGGAACAACTATATTCCGAAAAATTTTAAAATTATTATCTTGAATAATGGCGGAGGAGGAATTTTTCGAATTTTACCTGGTCATCAGGAAAACGAGCTATTTCATACGTATTTTGAAACGGCTCATTGTTTAACGGCGGAACAGTTAGCAAAAATGTATCGTTTTCAGTACCGTCAAGCGAGTAATGAAGAATCGTTGAATTCAGTACTTCCACTTTTCTTTGCACAGCAGGAGCAACCTCAAATTCTAGAAATTTTTACACCAACTTATGAAAACGACGGGATTTTAAAACAGTATTTTAAAGAATTACGTTAAGAATATTTTGGTCGTCTGAACTTCTTTTTCTGGGCAACGAATGCAATAATTACAACTGATTTTCGAAAAATTTAAAAATTTATTAAATCAGAAATTGCAGAGCGTATTTAAATGGTTTGCGGTTTCAGTTATTCTTTTGCTTCAAATAATTCTCTAAAAGCAAAATACAATTGTCAATAGAGGTATCATTCATATTGATTCCCGTATTAAATTGGCCAAAAGGTTGGTATTTTTCTGTGGGCGTTTTACTAAATAAACCGAATGTTGTGGTGTTTGTGGTTGCTAGATGCATCATTCCACTGTCTGCACCCAGAAACAATTCGGTATTTTTTAACACCGCCGCAATTTCACGAATATCTTTACTATAAAAATTAGGAGCTATAAAATCGATTTGCGAGACATTTTCAACGGGAAGAATTTCAATAAGATTGTAGTCTTTTCCAAAAGCAACTTGCATTTTTGAGTACATTTCAGCCCAAAATTCTTTAGAATAACATTTGTCTCCAGTAGCGTATGTAAAAAAGGCAATTGTTTTTTTATTGTTTTTAGTAATCCCGTTTATAATTTTTTGGCTATTTTCGATTTCTTGGTGACTCAATGCTAAATGTAATTTCGGAATTTCATCAAATACTAAATCAGGCCAACTTTTTGATAAATAAGCACGAAAATTGTAAACGCCAAATTTTGCAAAATGAAAATAGTCAGTTAATTGTTCGTATTTATTTTCTTTCTCTATTCCAAAAAACTTAAATTTTCCACGTGCTAATTTGGCTGCTATTTGACCAGAAGAAGAGATGCTATTTGCATTGATTACTAAATCATATTTTTTAGTTAGAATTTTAAACCAAATAGAAATATAAGTCAATAGTTCTTTAAAATGATTTTTAGGAAGGGCAAGAATCATATCAATCTTCGAATGCTTTTCAAAAATAATTTCACTGACTTTTCCTTTAACAAATAAATCAATTTTAGCATTTGGAAAATGATGAATTACTTCTTCTACAAGCGGAGTAATCAATAAAATATTACCTAAACGGTGGTTAGGTCGGATGACTAATACTTTTTCAATTTGGTTGGTTTCAACGTTTATATAACTATTTTGACCCAATTTTTGAGTAAGGAACTTAGTTAAATTTCTCCTATAAATATTAATTTTTTTTATCATTGTTTTAGTTTTTAGCCAAACTCAGAAATACAGTTTTAATTTCAAAATAGTAATTAGTTTACCGCTATAACTTTGGATTAACAAACAAGGTTTGTATTTAAACGTATTACGATCTATATAATTCTCCGATTTAAATAAATTTCAAAATAATTCTTTCAATTCTATTTTTCCATTAAAAATTAATCCCCAACAGTGTTGAGGATTAGCTTTATTATTTATAAATGAATTACTTCGCCATAAGCATCGGCAACGGCTTCCATCACCGCTTCACTCATGGTTGGGTGTGGATGAATGGCTTTTAAGATTTCGTGACCAGTGGTTTCTAATTTTCTGGCTACAACGGCTTCCGCAATCATATCGGTTACGCCAGCTCCAATCATGTGGCAGCCTAACCATTCGCCGTATTTGGCATCAAAAATTACTTTAACAAAACCGTCTGGCGTTCCGGAAGCTTTTGCTTTTCCAGAAGCGGAGAAAGGAAATTTCCCTATTTTTAATTCGTATCCTTTTTCCTTGGCTTGTTTTTCGGTTAAACCGACAGAAGCAATTTCTGGAGAAGCATACGTACACCCTGGAACATTTCCGTAATCAATAGGTTCAACATGCAATCCTTTAATTTTTTCTACACACAAAATTCCTTCGGCAGAAGCCACGTGAGCTAAGGCTTGACCCGGCGTAACATCACCAATCGCATAATAACCTGGGACGTTGGTTTGGCAATAATCGTTTACTAAAATCTTATCTCTATCTGTAGCAATTCCTACTTCTTCGAGACCAATATTTTCGATATTTGTTTTAATTCCCACTGCAGATAATAAAATATCCGCTTCTAAAACCACTTCGCCTTTTGCTGTTTTTACATACGCTTTTACGCCATCACCGCTTGTATCAATTCGTTCTACAGAAGAGTTAGTCATAATTGTAATTCCAGCTTTTTTTAACGAACGTTCAAATTGCTTAGAAATATCCTCGTCTTCTATGGGAACGATTGTTGGCAAAAATTCAACAATAGTAACTTCTGTTCCCATTGAATTATAAAAACTACCAAATTCGACGCCGATAGCTCCGGAACCAACAATAATCATTTTTTTTGGTTGTGTTGGCAACGTCATCGCTTGACGATAACCAATTACTTTTTTGCCGTCTTGAGGCAAGTTTGGTAATTCGCGTGAACGTGATCCAGTGGCAATAATAATATTATCTGCACTGTATTCGGTCTCTTTTCCATCGGCAGCTTTAACCACAATTTTTTTTCCGGGTTTCAACGTACCGTAGCCTTCAATCACGTCAATTTTATTTTTTTTCATCAAAAATTGAACGCCTTTGCTCATTCCATCAGCAACGCCACGGCTGCGACCAATTACGGCTCCAAAATCTTTATCAAATGAAGAAACCGTTAAGCCATAATCAGCAGCATGTTTGAGGTATTCAAACACTTGTGCCGATTTCAATAAAGCTTTCGTTGGAATACAACCCCAATTTAAACAAACACCACCCAAACTTTCTTTTTCAATAATGGCTACTTTAAAGCCTAATTGCGAAGCACGAATGGCAGTTACATAACCACCGGGACCGCTTCCTAAAACAATAATATCATATTTCATTGTATCTTGAATTTTCTAAATTTCACCATGCGAAAATAAGCATTAAATCTCTTTTTAAAAAGTTTCGGAGGGTTTTTTGTTTTAGGGTAAAGTTTCAAGTTTCTGGTTTCAAGTTTCAAGTTTCTGGTTTCAAATTTCTAGTTTCAAAAAATGGCACACGGATGCATGAGGATTGAATCGATTTATAACGATTTTTGTTCAAATCGCTTTGCAATAATGACTTTAAAAGAACTGTAAAACTGCGACTGTAAACTGAACACTGCGACTGTAAACTGAACACTGAAAGCTAAAAACCAAAAAACTACTCTACAAACTGCGAATCATATAAGTTCTTATAATAGCCTTTTTCGAGTTGTAATAGTTGAGCGTGATTGCCTTGTTCCACAATCAAACCTTTATCCATCACAATGATTTTATCGGCATTGACAACGGTTGCTAAGCGGTGAGCAATAACAATAGAGGTTCTTCCTTTAGTGATTTTTAAAGTGGCTTCTTGAATCAATTCTTCTGAATAGGTATCGATAGAAGAAGTAGCTTCATCTAAAATTAAAATGCTTGGATTGCTCACATAAGCCCGAAGAAACGCAATCAATTGCCTTTGACCAGAAGATAGCATAACGCCACGCTCTTTTACATTATAATCATACCCATTGGGCAAGGTCATGATAAAGTCGTGTACACCAATTTTTTGAGCGGCTTCAATAACGTCTGATCGAGTGATGTCTGGATTATCTAAGGTAATGTTGTTTACAATTGTGTCGGCAAACAAAAAAACATCTTGTAAAACTACGGCAATTTGTTTTCGAAGGCTTTTCAATTCAAACCGTTTTATGTCTTTGTTATCAATACAAATCGATCCATCTTGAAGTTCATAAAAACGATTCAATAAATTAATAATAGTCGATTTTCCAGCTCCAGTTGAACCTACAATGGCAATGGTTTCGCCGGGTTGAATTTCTAAATCGATTCCTTTGATGACTTCTTCGCCTTCGATATAGCTGAAGTGGACATTCTTAAAAGAAATTGCTCCTTTAAAATGGGGTGCTTCCAGTGAACCATCTTGCTGCACTTGGTCTTGAATATCTAAAATGGCAAAAACGCGATTGGCCGCAATCATCCCCATTTGCAATTCATTGAATTTATCAGCAATTTGCCGAAGCGGATTGAAAAGCATCGAAATTAGCATCGTGTAAGCAAAGAAATCGCCAAAAGTTGTGGTAGAATCACCGCCAATAATACCAATTCCGCCATACCAAACAATAAATCCTAAGGTTAAGGAAGAAATAATATCGGCAATGGGGAAGAAAATCGAGTTATACCAAACTGTTTTTATCCAAGCTTTATTATGTTTATCGTTGATGACCTTAAATTTTTCGAATTCAATTTCTTCTCTTGTGAATAATTGTACAATCTTCATTCCGGTCACTCGTTCTTGTACAAACGTATTTAAGTTGGAAATTTGCGTACGAACTTCTTCAAAAGCAACCTTCATTTTTAGCTGAAATATCCGAGTGGCATAGAGTAGGAGTGGCATGGCTAAAATTACAATCCACGTAAGTTTCCAATTCATAAAAAACATGAAAATCAAAACGACAACCATTTTCATCAAATCACTGATTATCATAAACAAACCTTGACTAAAAATTCGTGCAATGGCTTCCATATCAGAAACGGAACGCGTGACTAATTGTCCGACGGGCGAATTGTCATAATATTTCATTTTGAAGCGAAGCATGTGATCAAAAAGTTTAATCCTAATATCTTTGACGATATCTTGTCCGAGCCAATTGGCCCAATAGACAAAGTAAAATTGTGATACGACTTCTAATAATAAAACAATTGCCATCAAAACAATGTAGAATAAAAGTCCGTGTTTGTCTTGTGTTTGGATATATCCGTCCACGGTTTCTTTCAATAAATACGGACGCAGGGCTGCAAAAACAGAAAGTGAAATTGCCCAAATTACAACCCCGTTAAACCGCCATTTATAGGGTTTGGTGTATTTTAAAATCCGTTTGAATAAGAGGGTGTCAAATGCTTTCATTCGCTTAGGTAAGGATATTTAATTCGGGTTAAATATAAGCCATGAGCTGGAGCGGAAAATCCTGCCTCACTTCGGTTTTTACTTTCTATAATTGTTTTCATTTGCGTAACTTCCATTTTTCCTTGACCGATATTGACTAACGTTCCAACAATTGCTCTTACCATATTTCGCAGAAACCGATCGGCGGTGATGGTAAAAAGCAATTGATTATCTTTTTTTTGCCAAAATGCTTCGCTGATTTTACAATTATAGGTAAACACATCAGTATTTGTTTTAGAAAAACATTCAAAATCGGAATAGTTCAATAAATAAGCCGCTGCTTCATTCATTTTTTCGATATCCAACGGATGATGATGGTACCAACTTTGGTCGTTCAAAAAAACATCTTTAAACGAATTGATATAATATTCGTAGGTTCTACTTGTCGCATCAAAGCGAGCATGAGCATCTGCTTCAACGGAAAGAATATTATAAATGACAATATCTTTTGGTAAATAAGAATTTAATTTTGGCACCCAAAAATCACTGTCAAGCAAATCAGGAAAATCAAAATGGGCAAACATTTCTGTGGCATGAACGCCGGAATCTGTTCTTCCAGCTCCAACTAATTGAATTGAAGTTTTGAATAATAAGGATAACGCTTTTTCCAGGGTTTCTTGCACGGTAATTGCATTCGGTTGCGATTGCCATCCGTGGTAGTGGGTTCCGTTATAAGCTAATTTAATGAAATATCTCAAAGTTGAAGTTGCCAATTTTAAAGAGGCAAAGTTACAAAAGTTTTATCTTTTGAGAAGGTTAAAGTTTTAAACTGAATTTAACATTTTAGTTTGTAATTTTGCAATCTTCAACAACAAATAGTATTTTCTTTTATGCGAAAAATTTTACTTTTATCGGACACCCATAGTTTTTTGGATGAAAAAATCCTAAAATATGTGGATCAAGCCGATGAAGTTTGGCATGCCGGCGATATTGGTGATTTGAAAGTGACGGATGAAATAAAAAAACGAAAACCGTTGCGAGCAGTTTATGGCAATATTGATGATGATAAAGCCAGAATGGAATTTCCGCTGAACAACCGGTTTTGGTGTGAAGGAGTTGCAGTTTTGATGACACATATTGGCGGTTATCCGGGAAAATATAATCAAGCTATACGACCTATATTACAACAAAATCCACCAAAATTATTTATCTGTGGCCATTCGCATATCTTAAAAGTACAGTTTGATAAAACCTTGAATTTATTACACATGAATCCAGGTGCGGCAGGAATTCACGGTTTTCATCAAGTGCGAACCATGTTGCGATTTGAAATTGATGGCGATAAGATTCAAGCGTTAGAAATTATTGAGATAGAAAAACGCGTTTAACTTGGCGGAATATGTAATTTAATATAAATTAAAGTTCCTTTATTAACTTTAGAAATAATTGAAATTTTACCTTTTAGGCTTCGGACACGTGCTTTAATTTGTGTTAAACCAAAGCCATCATTATGTTGTGATTTAGAATCGTCAAAACCTTTCCCGTTGTCTTCAATATTGATAATAAGGTGATTGCTTCGAGCTTCCAGGGTTACAATACCAGAGGTTGCATTACTGTGTTTTAGAATATTATTGATTAATTCGGTTACGATAAAATAGACTTTAATCTCAAATTCTTCATTAAATCGTTGTTGGAATGAACCGTAATGATTGAATGTAATCGTAATGACCGAATTTGAATTTTTTTCACACAAATCTTGCACAGCATAAAAAAGTCCGAGTTTCGCCAAGACAGGCGGAACCAATTCGTGTGATAAATCGCGCACTTGGTCGTGGGCTTCTTTGAGTAAAGTCCGAGCTTTTAAAATTTCTTCTGGTATTTCGGATTTTTTACCAACTAAATAAGCTGACAAATGCAAACTGGCAGAGGAGAGAAGGGCACTGATGCTGTCATGAAGGATTTCGGCTAATTTTTTTCGCTCCAATTCTTGGCCATCGATGGAAGCATTGATAATGTTTTCTTGAATTTCACTATCCAACTCTTTAATTTTATTGCGTTGTTTAAGTTGTAAGTTTTGATAAAAAAAGTAAAAAAGCACTAAGCTAAACGCAAAAAGGGTAACGAAAATAAGAATAATTTTTCTATTTCTATTTTGATTTTCATTAAGTAGTTTTGATTTTTCTTGGTATTCGTCTTCAATTTTTTTTATTTCATATTTGGTTTCAATTTCACGAACCTTGTCGCTTAATTGCTCATTATACATTTTATTATTATATTCCTGAAGGAGCGTATTATAGTAATTTGCTTTCTCAAAATCATCTAAATTTTCGTAGACGTAGACAAAACTGGAATATAAATCGATATAATCCATATTTGTAAATTCGCTTAGGTATTCCGTTTTTATTTTCTCATAAATTTCCAAAGCTTTCGAATAATTTTGATTGCTTTCGGTTTCATAATAGCCAAGGTTAAATAAGGAACTTAAGACCTGTCGATTAAGTTTGTGTTTTTTCGCAAAAGTATAGCAGCTATCCAAATAGGTTTTCGCAATTTCAGATTTTCCTTTAAGGGTATAGTATACAAAGCTATTATTATAGCTAATCGAAATTCCTCTAGGCGAGTTTCTTTTTTTATCAATAATAAATTTTTCATTCATGAAATAATAGGCACTATCCAAGTTTTTCTCCGTGTAAAGGCGAAATAAATTGTGATAAATGTTTACTAAAGAACTAGTGTCTTTTTCAATGAAACCCACTTTTAAGGCTTTATAATAATTTTTAAAAGCTTTTGAAGAATCTCTAATATATGAATATCTGGTACCAATTTGTTCTAAGATTTCGGCACTTCCTTTTAATTTATTTTTTCTAGAAACTGATAAGGCGGCAAAAAGCGTAGCGAGTGATTTGTCGTGGTCGCTCAATCGTCCATAAATAAGAGCTTTTTTTATACATATTTGACAGTATTCGTCAAACTGTTTATTCTCTAAATAGGAAGTTGCTTTGGCACGGCCGTAATCTAATGCTTTAATTAATTCCTTTTTTTCAACAAAATAGTCAATGGAATCCTCTTTTGTTTGTGAAAAAGAAGAAACGAAAAAAAATAATAAGAATATAAAAGTAATTTTTTTACTCATTGATATCAATTCGAAGTTTAGGTCTAGTTTTATAAGTTGCATTCAAAACTAAATAATCTTCCTGTGTGAACTTAATTTCAATGATTTTATCAAAGGCCGTACACGTGGTTTTTTCGGTGATAAAATTAGTGGAAGGTTGCGTTTGTCCGTTGTTTAACTCAATTGTTATAACATATACGCCATCTTTATCGGCTACGGAAAAATTACAATTGTCTGGAATATCATATATTAATTCATAATTTTTTTCGTCGATTCGACGAAGACTGTAGGTGCCTAATAGTTCCATAATTATCATTTTATTAAGTTGTTTTTTAAAGCATATTTCACTAATCCTATGGTATTTTTTACATTTAGTTTTTTGATTAAGTTTTTACGATGCGTTTCAACGGTATAGGCACTTATGAACAATTTTTCTCCAATTTCTTTTCCGCTAAATTCTAATGAAATTAGTTTTAGTATTTCAATTTCACGTTCTGTGAGGAGGTTACCTAATTGAAATTCTTTTTTTGTATTTGTAGTGATATGTCCTGAAAGTGAGCCAAAAATCTTGTCTTGAATATTTTTAGAAAAATAATCTTTTCCAGAAGCTACAACTTCAATCGCTTCTAGGATATTTTCGCCAGCACATTCTTTAGAAAGATAACCGCTAGCTCCTAGTTTTAACACTTCTTTAATCAATTTCACATCGTCATAACTAGAAAGAACAATCACACGACAAGTATAGCCTTTTTCCAAAAATTCTTTGAGCACTTCAATCCCATCTTTATGAGGCATATTGATGTCCATTATAAGAATCTCAGCTTTATTATCTTGAACGGTTTCTACTAAATCTAGGCCATTTAAGGAATGACCAACGACATCAAATTTTGGATTGGTATTTAAAACAGCCAACATCCCGTCAATTAGAACTTGGTGATCGTCTGCGAGATGAATTTTTATTTTGTTTGGCATATTTTTTATAAATCACTTAAAAGTTTGTGATAAATTAATCTCAAATGTAAATAATTTTATAATTAATTCCCAATAATCTTAATTTTATTTAAAAAGTAAACACAAATTAACGGCATAAAAAAATCCGAACTTTTGGTTCGGATTTTTAACGCACTAAAATAAACTAAGTTTACGCTATTATTTACGCATTCTGCTCGACGATTTTACAAGCTTTTCATCCTTTTGAATAGCGAAATTGGCTAACGCTAAAAATACGATAGAAATAAAAGGAAGAATAAGCCCAATACCCTTCTTTGACACATTCGGGTCTCCAGATAGTTTTGGAGCATATAAGACAAATAATAACAGTAAAATTAAATTTAATATGATATTCAATCTGCTTACAACAAATTGTTGTTGTCTTTTTTTATACGAATAAATTCCTAAAAACGACAAAGCCGCACTAAAGCCAAACAATAAAGAGATAGGCAAATCTGCTTGAAAATAAAAGGGAAAACCATTTTCATCATACCACAAAGGCATAAAAAACGAAAGTACTCCACTAGAAATTAAGGCACCAATAAGATATAGGGTTTGTATTCTTTGTAACATTTTAATCTTTTAACTCAGCAAAAATATATTTTCTTTTTTAAAAAATACTATTGTTTGCTAAAAAAATATTTGTAATATTGCATTACGATACTGTTTCTACTTCATTTAACAGTCACAAAATTAAAGTGTATTCCATCACATTTCAGAAAAAAAATTAATACCATAGAACATTCATGTTTGAAATTTCTGCATTAAAAGAAATGAAGCTTGCTGAGCTTCAAGATATTGCAAAAGCTGCAAAAAATATAAAATACAACGGCGTCAAGAAAGAAGTCCTTATTAAAAGTATTCTTGAAACGCAAAATTCAGCCCAAGAATCAAAGGAAAAACCGGCAGAAGAAAATTCGGCAAAAGCTAAAAGAGCCCGAATTATTTCTCCCAAAACGAGTTCTGACGACGAAAATACGCTTTTCTCAAAACCAGAAAGCGTTGAATCGGAAGTAATTTTAGAAAAAAAAGCCACTGATTCCGTTCCTGAGGAAGCTACAGAAAAAAGACCAATCAAGTTTCAAAAAGCAAAATTTGAAAAAAAGAATCTCAAAAATGATTCTGAAATTCAGAAAAATAATCCTTCGGATATAACTTCTTCTGAAACTAATGAAGATAATTCCAACACAGAAGATGTTTCTTCTCTTCCTTCCAAAACTCCGTTTGCAAAACACAATAATAGCAACGCGAACAACAACAATCCAAATTATAAAAATAAAAAGCAAAACTACCGTGATGCCGATTATGAGTTTGATGGAATTATTGAAAGTGAAGGTGTTTTAGAAATGATGCCAGATGGTTATGGATTTTTGCGTTCATCCGATTATAATTATTTAGCTTCACCAGATGATATTTATTTGTCTACCTCTCAAATTCGTTTAT
>Ga0105045_10002987_pt1 | contig 14390 bp, 10 predicted proteins | sample MAT02_FD_78089 | JGI IMG/M metagenome (GOLD analysis project Ga0105045, IMG submission 78089) | Freshwater microbial communities from Lake Fryxell liftoff mats and glacier meltwater in Antarctica - MAT-02 (megahit assembly) | ecosystem: Environmental > Aquatic > Freshwater > Ice > Liftoff...
ATTTCGGCGGCATCGCCCCGGCCCATTACACCATGAACCCGCTTCTCGGTGGGCGGCGCATCGATATAAAAGCATCGGTAGCAAAGAATGCAGCGAGTCATGTGTAACTGGATATAAGGGCCGATGTCGTGTTTCTCGAATGTCCGCCGCTCTTCCTCGTAACGCTGGGCTGAGGAACCGTGTGCATAGGCAAAATCCTGCAAGTGGCACTCCCCTGCTTGGTCGCAGACGGGACAGTCGAGCGGATGGTTCAGCAACAAAAACTCCACAATCGCCTTACGCTCTTCCAGCACGGCGGGGTTGGTCACATTCTCCACCACCATGCCGTCTTGGGCTATCGTGATGCACGAGGGTACCAACTTAGGCATAGGCCGCGTGTCCTTGGCCGAACCTTGTGCCACCTTCACCAAGCAAGCTCGGCACTTACCGCCGCTGCCTTCCAAGGGCTTGTAGTAGCACATGGCGGGCGGCACCAAATGGCCCTGACTAGCATCAGCCTCGGCAATGCGCCGGGCCGCCTGCATGATCGTCGTCCCCGGCTCCACCTCAACCTCGATGCCGTCGAAGGTTATTTTCAATAAATCTATTTTTACGTTTTCCATCATTATCAATGATAGAATGATAGAATGATAGAATGAGTGAATAAAAGAGCGACTCTTATTCACTCATTCTATCATTCTATCATTCAAAATTAAGACTAAACAAGCTCCCCCTCTCCCATAAACACCGCTCCCTGCATTGTTGCCTCCTTGGGATGCGTCACGTGCCATTCGAATTCGTCGCGGAAGTGGCGGATGGCGCTGGCGACGGGCCAGGCGGCAGCGTCGCCGAGCGGACAAATGGTGTTGCCTTCTATTTTCTTGGCGACGTCCACCAGCAGGTCGATGTCGCGCATATTGCCGTGGCCGTGTTCGATCCGGTGCAGGACTTTCTCCATCCAGCCCGTCCCTTCGCGGCAGGGGCTGCACTGCCCGCAGGATTCGTGGTGGTAAAACCGCGAGAAATTCCAGGTGTTGCGTACGATGCAGGCCGTTTCGTCAAAAACGATAAAACCGCCCGAACCCAGCATGGTGCCCGTAGCAAATCCACCGTCGGACAGTGACTCGTAGCTCATCAGGCGGTCTTGGCCCTCGGCGGTTTTGTAAACTAAACTGGCCGGAATGATCGGCACCGAAGAGCCGCCCGCTACTAAGGCTTTCAGGTAATGTCCGTCGCGAATGCCACCGCAGTATTCGTCCGAATTCATGAATTCATCGACGGAAATCCCCATCTCGATTTCGTACACACCGGGGTTTCTGATGTGACCCGAAGCCGAAATGAGCTTCGTACCCGTGCTGCGACCCACACCTACGGCGGCGTAAGCGTCGCCACCGTGCTTGATTACCCACGCCATGTTGGCTATGGACTCCACGTTGTTGACCACGGTAGGGCACTGGTAAAGGCCCTTCACCGCCGGAAACGGCGGCTTATTGCGCGGATTGCCGCGTTTGCCTTCCAGCGATTCCAGCAAGGCAGTTTCCTCACCACAAATATAAGCCCCACCGCCGGGATGCACGACCAGTTCTAGGTCGTAGCCCGAGCCGAGGATATTTTTTCCTAAAAAACCTTGCGCCTTGGCTTCGGCAATAGCTTTCTGCAAAATATTGATGACGTACATCAACTCACCGCGGACGTAGATGTACGATGTATTGGCGCCCAGCGCAAAGCTGGAAATAATCATCCCCTCGATTAAAAGGTGCGGGATGGTTTTCATCAAATAATGATCTTTAAACGTTCCCGGCTCCGACTCGTCAGCATTGCAGACCAGGTAGCGCGGCACGCCTTCGGGCTTGGCCAGAAAACCCCACTTCATGCCCATTGGGAAGCCCGCTCCCCCTCGACCGCGAACTCCCGATTTCTTGGCTTCTTCCACCACTTCCTCGGGCGTCATGGTTTTGATCGCCTTTTCCAGCGCTTCGTAGCCCCCGTGCTTTCGGTAAGTCTCGAAGGTTTCGATGCCTTCGATGTGGGCGTGTTCTAATAATATTTTCTTACTCATGGCTATTTGCTCAAATCTTCAATGATCGAATCGACCTTATCGTTGGTCAGATCCATGTAATACTTTTCACGAATCTGAAACACTGGCCCCCAGCCGCAGGCGGCTAAACACTCCACTTCTTTAAGAGAAAATAGCCCGTTGGGCGTGGTTTCTCCAGCTTGAATGCCCAGCTTTTGTTTCAAATGCGCATAAACATCTTCGGCACCCATCAGGCAGCATGGCCCCGTGCGGCAGTACTCAATCACGTTTTTGCCCACCGGATTAAGGTGGAACATCGTATAAAACGTCGCTACCTCATACACTTCGATGGGCTGGATGTCGAGCAAGTTAGCGACAAGATCCATCACTTCGCTGCTCAACCAACCCCACTGCTCCTGCGCCAAGTGCAGCACGGGCAGCATGGCCGATTTTTTTCGGCCTTCGGGGTAATCGGCAATCATTTGTTCCGCGCGCTGTTGCCGCTCGGGCGTAAAGGCAATGGGTTCGGCTATATCGTTCACTACTCAGTGATGAATTATGAGTGAGGAGTGAGGAGTGATGAATGACAAACCCTTGTTAAATTCATCATTCATCATTCATCATTCATCATTATATTAACTATCTAACTCTCCGGCAATTACATTCAGACTACTCATGATCACGATGGCATCGGAAAGCGTGGCGCCTTTGACCATTTCGGGAAATGCCTGGTAATAAATAAAACAAGGGCGACGGAAGTGCAATCGGTAGGGCGTTCGGCCACCATCGCTTATCATGTAAAAGCCCAGCTCGCCGTTGCCACCCTCTACGGCATTGTAAATCTCGCCGATTGGAGCATCGATTTCGCCCATCACGATTTTGAAGTGATAAATAAGGGCTTCCATGCTGGTGTACACATTATCCTTGGGCGGCAAATAGTACTCGGGGGCATCAGCATAGTACGGGCCGATGGGTAGGTTTTCCAGCGCCTGCTCAATTATTTTCAGACTCTCCCAAATCTCGGAGTTGCGCACCATGAAGCGGTCGTAAGTATCGCCGCTTTGGCCAACAGGAATGTCGAAATCAAAATCCTCGTAGGAAGAATACGGATTCATCACCCGCACATCGTAATCTACACCGGCTGCCCGCAAGTTGGGGCCGGTAAAGCCGTAATTCAAAGCACGTTCGGCTGAAATGGGCCCCACATCAATCAGTCGATCCATGAAAATGCGGTTGCGGTTAAACAACTGCTCGAACTCCCGCATCACGGGCGGAAATGACTTAATAAAAGCACGCAGCTTTTGGATAGCAACCGGAGAAAGGTCGCGTTCCATGCCGCCAAGGCGGCCCATGTTGGTGGTAAGTCGCGCTCCGCACATTTCCTCGTATATCTCGTAAATCTCTTCCCTTTTCTCAAAAAGATACAGGAAGCCCGTGAACGCGCCCGTGTCCACACCCAGAATTCCGTTGCAAATCAGGTGATCTGAAATACGGGCCAGCTCCATCATGATCACACGGATGTACTGCGCCCGTTTGGGTACTTCCACGTGCAGGAACTTTTCCATGGTCATGTGCCAGCCCAAGTTGTTGATCGGCGACGAACAGTAGTTCATCCGGTCGGTCAGCGTAGTGATCTGGTAATAAGGGCGGCGCTCGGCGATTTTCTCAAAAGCCCGGTGAATATAGCCAACCGTCTGCTCGGTGGACACGATCTTCTCGCCATCCATTTGCAGTATATTCTGGAATATACCGTGCGTCGCGGGGTGCGTCGGCCCAAGGTTGAGCGTGGTCAACTCACCAACCAACTCGGGCTGGTCGGCGCGAGCGGGGGGGAGTACGTTGGGAATTAAATCTATATCTGCCATTTCAATTTTGAATGTTGGAATGATAGAATGATAGAATGATAGAATACTGTTTAGTTAGCGAACTCAAATATTCTATCATTCTATCATTCAAAATTCTATCATTGATTACCGTCCAAACAATGCGTCCGTTTTGTCCTCGCGGGTGGTGTCTTCCAGCGGGTACTGACGGCGCATCGGGAAATAGTCCATTTCTTCGATGTTCAGGATTCGGATCAGGTTCGGGTGCCCCTCGAACTGAATCCCGAAAAAGTCGTAGGTCTCACGCTCCATCCAGTTGGCTGACTCGTACACCGTCGTGGCGGTGGGAATGCGCTCGTCGCCTTCGGCCAAAAAAACCTTAATCCTGAGCCGGAAATTATGCACCAAGCTGTGCAGATGATACACTACGGCGTATTCCAGGCCAGGCGTGTCGGGGTAGTGAACCCCCGTGAGGTCGGTTAGGAAATTGGCTTGGAATTTTTTGTGCTTGAAAAGAAATTCCAGCATCGGAATTATTTGCCCGCGCGTGGTGGTGAGCGTGAGCATTCCGTATGGTTCCTCGAAACCATAGACATCCTCCTCGAATTCGTGGAGCAGTTCTTCGGCTACTTCCTGGTTGGTAAGCATAGGAAATTACTGAATGTTATAGGAAGACATCAACTCCTGGTACTGTTCCGAGTTGCGTCGGCGCAGCGACTCGTTTCGGGCCAGTTCCTGTACCTGCATCAGCCCTTCCAGCACCTGTTCGGGACGAGGCGGGCAGCCCGGAACGTACACGTCCACGGGAATGATGCGGTCAATGCCCTGCAACACGGGGTAGGAATCAAAAATGCCACCGCTGGAAGCGCAGGCACCCATCGCCAGCACCCAGCGGGGCTCGGCCATTTGTATATAGACTTGTTTCAAGATGGGGGCCATCTTTTTAGCGATAGTACCCATTACCATCAATAAGTCGGCTTGGCGGGGCGAAAAACTAGGGCGCTCGGAGCCAAATCGGGCGATGTCGTAGTGCGAACCCATGGTAGCCATGAACTCGATACCGCAGCAAGAAGTGGCGAAGGGCAGCGGCCACAGCGAGTTGCTGCGAGCAATGCCAATCACTTCGTCGAATGAGGTGGCGAAGAACCCGGAACCCGTGTGGCCTGGGGGTGCTTCAACTATATCTATTGATTTCATTTATTTAGTTGACAGTTGACAGTTGACAGTTATCAATTCGCTTTGTTTTTTAAAAACCTGTCAACGCCAAATATTAGATTTAATAAACTATAGAACAGGGCATAAATTAGGAAGTAGGCTGAGTTGATTACCGATTGACAGAAACTGTCCACCGTCCACTGTCAACTGTCCACTTATTTACTCTTCCCACTTCAAAACTCCCTTGCGAATAATGTAATAGAAGCCACAGAGCAAGAGTGACATAAACAATACCATCTCCACAAAGCCGAACAGCCCCAACTGCTTGAAATTGACCGCCCAGGGATACATGAAAATCACTTCCACGTCGAACAGGACAAACAGAATGGCGACTAGGAAGTACTTAACCGAAATGGGGGTACGGGCGTCGCCTACCACCTCAATGCCGCACTCGAAAGGGTCGTCCTTGACTTTGCCCTTGCGGCTTGGCCCGATATTGTGGGTGACGATCATCGTCACTACGATAAATGCCAGCGCCAGCACGAACTGGACGATGATGGGTAGAAAGCCAGATGGCAGGTAATTCGTTTCCATGGTACTTGTTCTCAACGCCCCGGTTGGGCGAATTGTTCAGCGATTCGGCGGGATATTCCGGAATTTTTAAGGTTCAAAATTACTAGCTGCAAGCTTACCAACCAAATAGAGCGAAGGAGGATTTCGCTTGGCCCTAAACGCAAAAAGCCCCCGCAGAACGGGGGCCTTCACGAAGTCCTATTATATCAATCAATGACAATACGCTTAGTCACGTCGAGGCCGGGGGCGCGCACCCGGACAATGTAAAGGCCGGGCGGCAGGGTGCTGGCGTCGATTCGCTGACGCTGATTCAGGAGCGGAAAGCGCTGCGTTCTGATAATTGAACCATTGATATTGTAGAAAGCCACCTCGGCGTTGGCCAGGTTTTCGAGGGTTTCGACGTACACAATCCCCTCCCGGCTGGGATTGGGGAATATAACCACGCCGTCGTTCTCCGAAAGCATGAAGGAAAGGGGGGGGGCGTAAGTCGAAAAGCAGGTTAGGGCATTATTGCCGCCCAGCGTAAACACCGCCTTGGCCCTGGCGGAGTAGCTGCCCGGTTCCGTCACCTTGATGGTGGCCGTTTCGGGTTTCAAAAACCGGCTATCTACCTTCCACTCATACTTTTCATTAAGGCTGGGTTCGGTGATCGAGGCGGTCAGGCTGTAGGGCCCCGACTGCTGGATAAGCGGCACGCTAAGTTTGGGGCGTACCATCAACGCTACGGGATCCGAAAGTTCCGACTCACAGCCAAAGACGTTTTGCGCCTTCACCCTATAGTTGCCCGATTGGGTCGCACGGAAAGACTTGGTGGTGCTGCCGTCGCTCCATAGAAAGTAGTCGGAGCCACCCGAAGCGGCGAACACTAAGCCCGTATCGGCGCAGGCTTGTTGCTGCCCACCTGGGATAATGGTGGGTTTGAGGGGCCGCACGGTGTTGGCAACCGTGACGCTAGGGCTGGAAATGGCATTGCCCTTGGCATCTTTCAGAACGGCCCGGTACGTCCCCCGCGAGCTAATGGCTATCCTCTGGCCGGTCTGCCCGGTTGACCACTCGTACGAGGCGTAGCCGGAGGGCAGCGAAAGGCTCACCGTGGCGTTATCGGAACCGCAGGAAGTGGTGAGGGAAGGCGTCGGGGTGGGCACTACGGGAGTGATGGTGGAGAAAAAAGTAGTATTGAGCGCGTCGTTCCAAAGATTGGCCAAAACACGCTGCCCGTCTTGTCCGATGAAGTGAATGCCGTCGGGCCGGGGGACAAAGGCGTTGTCGGTTTCGGGACCCGGAAATGTACTGTTGAACGGCGTGTTCAGAACGGCGTTCTGACCGTTAATGACGTTTTGGCTCGTGACCGGCTGATTGGCACTATTGACGGCCCGTGAAGTGCGGGTAATCACCCAGTTGATCCGCTTTTCGGTGTCGCCGTTGAGTTTATTGATCAGGAACTGCATGTTTTCCCGGTAGGCCTGAGCGCTGGTGTTGGCAGGGTAGTTATCGGTTTCCCCTTGCATCCACAGAATAGCCCTAACGCCCAGTTGATGCACGTAGTGTCGGGTGGAAATCAGCAGATTGCCGTAGGGCATCTGGGCGGGATAATTGAAGCCTCCGTAGGCATTCTGGGTGGTCTTTCCAGCCGCGCTCTCCGCCCAGTTCTTGACGCTAGTGCCTTCCCAGGCGGTATTGATAAACAAAACAGGGACATTGAGTTTTCGTACTAGCAGGTCGCCAAGAATACCCCAGCACCAGGCACTTTTGCCGCGCGGGCCGATGGTAACGTTGGATTGCAGCTGGGCAAAAATGGGCGCGGGCGGGTCGAAAAGCGAATTGACCGTGTTGTCGTAGGCAATGTAATTGACGCGGTCGTCGTTGGCCGCCGGGCCGGGCGACTCGAACAGACCCTGGGCATTGGACTGCCCTGCAATCAGGAAAACTTCTCCGACGCCCATGCGCGAGACCACGTCGCGCCCCACGATTTCACCCCGTAATAGGCCGCGCACCTCCAGCGTGTACCAGCCGCCGCGCAGGCGCAAGGTTCCCTGAAAAACCCCGCCCGAAACCTTATCCTGCAGAATGCTCCACTGCGTCAATTCCCCCTGCCCCGGAATGACGGGAACCGCCCGCACCTCGAACTTATCGACCGGCTGTGAGTAGGTACCGGAGATTGAAATGGTGGTTTGTCCGGTGATGTCGCGCTGATAAATGGCGCGATCTGAGGGTGAAGTTATTTTGATCTGGGCCTCGGCTCCGTGCGCCAAAAAGCTACTCAACAGCCGGCTTGCCAGAAAAATACAAATAGTAGATATAGTGCGCATCCGCTCAATATTTATGTAAAAACCCAAAAAACGCGTTCCGGATTTTTTATAATTTTGGTAAAAAATTATCCAGAAAATGTCCGCAAAAGTAGTGGATTATTTATTCCTCAAAGCAATGGAGTCTCAGTTCTGAGCCAATTTTACCTTAAGTAGCCGGATTACCGGCTAATCAGCAGCTTCTGCGATGCATTGAAAACTCCGGAAGTGACCTTTAAGATATACATACCGCCTGAAAGGTTGGAAAGGTCAAGAAATTGACGCTCACGGAACGAATTGATCAGAATGGTCTGCACGGGAGTGCCTCTCAAATCGAACACCTTGACTGTCGCGCCTTCCAGGTTATCTCGAGTCTCAGCAATGACCATGCCATTATCGGTCGGGTTAGGATAAATACTTATGCCATTGCCGTTAGCTTCGGGAATGAAATTAAAAGGGGCCGACTCATCGGAAAAACACACCAGCGTTGGGCTATAAGTGATGGCGGCTTTTACGGCGTAGATTCCCGGCTGAGTGGCTTTGACAACACCAGCCGAATCGGCGAAAGGAGCGTTGTCTTTTCGCCATATGAAATCTTCGTTCGGCACGCTCACGCCCGCTTCCAGGGTGTAGGAGCCTATTTGCTCTATCACAGGGATGGGCGGCTTGGGCTGGGCTTCCACCCTTACAGCTTGGGAGAAAGGCGAAAAACAGCCGTTACCCCCTTGCACCCGGGCAGAGTAATTGCCCGACTCGTCGGCGACTATGGTTTTGCCCGTGGCCCCCGTATTCCAAGAAAATGCACCGTTGGCGCTGGCGGTAAGCTGTACCTGCTCGCCCTGGCAGAAAATGGTGCGCCCCGATGCCGTAACGGTAGGCGCGGGCGGAAGGGTCAGCGCGTTGACGGCCACCGTGTTGGAGACATCCGACAAGCAGCTAAATTCATTTCTGGTGCGTACTTGGTAAATACCCGTCAGGTTGATCGTTACCTCCCGGCTAGTGGAGCCGCTGTTCCACACATAACCCCGTGCCTCGGTGGACGTAAGGGTGATTCTCTCATTGGCGCAGAAAGTGAGCGGCCCCGATGCTGTAATAGAAGGTGTCGGCGGCAGCGGGTTGGCCGTTACCCGCACCGCTTGGGAGGCCGGGGAGCGGCAGCCGTTGCCGTCGACGGTCGTGAGCGAATATTCTCCCGATGTCCTCACTTCTACCTCGCGCTGATTGCTGCCAGTGTTCCAATCGTAAGAAGTGGAAGTGCTGGCCTGCAAAACGGTGTAGTCGCGGTTGCAGAACGTAACGGGACGCAGAGCCCTGATGGCGGGGGCGGCGGGAAGCGGGTTCACACGCACCTGCACCGGGGCGGAGGTGGCCGTGCAGCCGTTGCCGTCCGTCACCGATACGGTGTATGCTCCCGACTTGTTAATGACCACCGATCGGTCCGAGCTGTTGTTGTTCCAGCGGTTGCCGTTTTGGTAATTTGAATTAAGTGTCACGGTGCCCCCTTCGCAGAATGTGGTTCCGCCGCTGGTCGTCACCGAAGGATTTGAGGGCAGCGGGTTGACCTTAATCGCCACGGGGTCAGACTCCGGCGACTGGCAGCCGTTGCCGTCCACGGCCCGTACGCGGAACTCGCCGCTGTTACCCACCGAAATAGGGGAGCCGTTCTGGCCGTTTGACCAGGCACTTTGCCCCGCAGCGTCGGATTCTAAAGTCACGACACCTCCTGCGCAAAACACCGTGGTTCCCAGTATTTTGATACTTGGCCTAGACGGCGGAGGCGCGGAAAAAACGCCGATGGTGACGGGAGCCGAAGTGGACTCGCAACCGAAAGTATTGCTGGCTATGACGGAGTAAGTATTCGCCGAATTTACGTTGATTCGCCGCCCGGTTTGCCCGGTGTTCCAGCGAAAAAAGCCGTCGGACGCTACCGTGAGAGCGAGCGAACTGCCCTGGCAGATGTTGTTTCGCCCACCTTCCACCTCAATGACCGGAACGGAGGGCCGTACTTGGCCCGGAACTTCCACCGCAGGACTGAACATAATATTACCTGCCTGATCACGGACTCTGGCTACGTAGCGACCACCGCCCACGTTGATGTTGGCCGAGTTCCGGCCATTGCTCCAGCTAACTGAGCTGAAATTACCGCCTTCGACATTCAGCGATAACGAGTTATCTCCATTACAGGTCACGCGGATGGTTGGTTGCGAAACGGCTTTGTAGGGTTCTGAGCGAGCAAAAAAGTCGTCGTTCAGGGCGTCATTCCAGGCGTCGCCCAACTGGTGTAGGCCAAAATCCTGAAAATGAGCTCCATCGAGCCGAGGAGTCTGTATTTTATCCGTTTCCGGGCCGTAGAACGTATTGGGAGTAGAGGTAACAACTTGGTTTTGGGCATTGATCACTTCAAAATCTGTGCCCCGCTGATTGTCGTAAGTGGCTCGTGATATGACCCAGGAAATATTTCGTCCGCTCTCGTTCCTGCTCTGGTCAATGACCGCCCGCAGGTCGCTGCGGTAAGAATCGCTGGAAGTGTTGGTAAAGTTATCGGCCTCTCCCTGATGCCACAAAACCGCCCTAATGCCTGTAACCGGAAGGTAATACTGCAGGGCCATCCGAAGGTTGTTGTAAGGCATACCCGAAGGCGTAAATGCCTCGCCGTTATACACTGAGTAAGCCGTGCCATTGATACTCTGCCGCCAGTTCCGCACGGCTGTACCGTACCAACCCGCGTTATAAAACAGGATTGGCACCCCCAGCCGCTGGGCCAGCCGATCGCCCAATTTCCCGTAGGCCCAAGCCGAGTTGCCCCTGGGCGAGATATAAGAATCGGCATTGAGGTGGTCGAAGGCGGGCTGGGGAAGTTCGTTGTTGGAAGATACGTTGTAATAGTTCACGGTGTTCACCCGGTCGTCGTTGGCGCCCGGCCCGCCGTAGTTCTGGTAGCCCTGGGAGTTTGATTGCCCCGCAATGAGAAATACCTCCCCGATGCCAAAGCGTGGTACCGTGGCTTGGCCCACCATCTGGTCGCCACGCCAGGCCCGCACCTCCAACTCGTACCAGCCTGCGCCCCAGTCCACCTGGCCAGCGTAGCTGCCGCCCTGCGGATTACGCTGGATAACCATCCAGTTGGAAGTGTTGCCGCCGTTGATGGCACGGAATTGCACTTCCACCCTATCTGTGGGCGTGGTGTAGCTGCCCCGAATGTACACCGTAGCCGAGTTATTCTTATCTCGCTGAAGAACGGTGCGATTGGCTGGATAGGAAATGTTGAGTTGTCCGTACACTTCGGCACTAACAAACCCAAAGACAGTTGTCCATGTGACCAATACCAGCCTGACCGTAAACTTCATGTCATTCAATCCTAAACGAATAAAAAGATGCGCCCAATATGCGCGTAGAACTACTAGAAAGCAACTTTCCCAACCTTAATTTAGCTAACGGACAACGGCGCGTTGAGCGTTTTCCATATCAAGTCTTTCAATGGTTCAATTCCTTCCTGTGTTATTGCAGAAATGAACAAATTGGGTACGTCGTCTGGTAGTTCTTTCCTCAATTTTTCTCTTGCGCTTGCTTCATCTTCCACCAAATCAATTTTTGAAATGGCGATAAGTCGCTGCTTGTCCAAGAGAGATGGATTGTATTCTCGCAATTCGTTCAGTAGGGTTTGGTACTCCGCGGCGGGGTCTTCGCTGTCGGCGGGAATGAGGAATAAAAGAAGGGAATTTCGCTCGATATGCCGCAGAAAACGCAGGCCAAGGCCCTTGCCCTGGGAAGCCCCTTCGATAATGCCAGGAATATCGGCCATGACAAAAGAAAGGTCGTCGCGGTAAGCAACCACACCCAAGTTGGGCACAAGCGTCGTAAAGGGATAATTGGCGATTTCGGGCCGCGCCGCCGACACCACCGACAGCAGCGTCGATTTGCCGGCGTTCGGGAACCCTACCAACCCCACGTCGGCCAGCACTTTGAGTTCCAGCACGATCCAGGCCTCCTGCTCCGGTTCGCCCGGCTGAGCGTGGTCGGGGGCGCGGTTGGTGGCCGATTTGAAATGGTCGTTACCCAAGCCGCCACGCCCGCCGGGCAGCAGGATGATCTCCTGCCCATCGTCGGTAATTTCGCCTAGCTCTTCCCCGGTATCGGCGTTGCGGGCCACGGTGCCCAGCGGAACTTCCAGCACTTTGTCTTCGCCCTCCGCCCCGCTACGCCTGCCCCCATCGCCTTTGCCGCCGGGTTCGGCCTTGATGTGCTTGGTGTAGCGCAGGTGCAGCAGCGTCCAGAGTTGCGCGTTGCCGCGCAGGATCACGTGGCCGCCCCGCCCGCCGTTGCCGCCGTCGGGGCCGCCCTTACTCACGTGTTTCTCGCGGCGGAAGTGCAGCGAACCCGCGCCCCCCGCCCCAGAACGGGCGCTGATCTTTACGTAGTCGATGAAATTAGAAGAAGCCATTTTTTTAATTTTGACGGGGCAGCCCCCGCTGTGAGTGAATGAGTGAATGATTGAATAAAATACATAAGCCTATTCACTCATTCTATCAGTGTTTTTCTACCGCCTCGCAAATCGAACCGAAAATCTCTTCGATTTCGCCGACACCGCCAATGCTCACATATTTGTTTTGCTGGCGGTAGTAGTCGGCCACGGGCGTGGTTTTGCTGTTGTACTCAAAAATCCGGGTCTTGATTTTTTCTTCATTCTGGTCGTCAGGGCGGCCCGAGGTTTGGCCGCGATTGAGGAGGCGCTTTTTCAGCTCGTCGTTGGCGACTATTAGGGCCACCATCACCGAAATCTTTTCTTCGTGCGATGTCAGGAGTTCGTCGAGGGCCTCCGCCTGATTCACAGTGCGCGGGAAGCCGTCGAAGATGAAGCCAGGGGCGTCTTTGTGTTCTTGCAGTTTGGCGTCGATCATGCCAATCACCACCTGGTCGGGCACGAGAATGCCCTGATCCATGAGGGTCTTGGCTTTCAAGCCCAGCTCGGTGCCTGCCGCAATCTGCGAGCGCAGCAAATCGCCGGTGGACAGATGCACGAGGTTGTATTTTTCAATCAGTTTCTCACTTTGGGTGCCTTTGCCCGCACCCGGGGGGCCAAATAGTACAAGATTCAGCATAGTTGCGCGGTTGGTTGCGTTTCAGTCGGTAAGGGGTTTTAACTGGCAAATTTACAATTCTTGCCTTAGCCCGTGCTATTTTTTTGTTTTTTGGATAAAAAAAACCGTCCCTTCGTAAAAAAGGCCGGGCCGAGGGCAGCGGTAAAAGCAAGGGAAAGTTGCGCGATTCGCAGAAATGTAGTTTTCGTGGCCGATCGTTTTTGGGGTGTAAAATTACTTTTCTTGTAAATACGGCCTTGTTAAAAGATGTTAAACGGTTAAATTGGTGGCATCTCAATTCGTAAATTTGTTTTCTATCCGTAACGTCATCCTTAAACTCGCAACGGCAAAAATAACGCTGCACCGGATTCTTGAAAAATAAATGACCAAAAGAAAAATAAAGGGCATTGTGGGCCTCATGTGCTTGGCGCTGATCGGCCTGATCGGCTTTCAGTGGTACTTCATCAGTGAGGCCATCGCGGTGCGCAATGAGCAGTTTAACCACAAAGTGGCCGAATCGGTGCAGCAAGTGGTGCATCGGCTGGAAAAACAGGAGATGCTGTATCTGCTACAACAGCGTATCGACAACGAGCAACAAAGGGCTAAACTGGAAGAAATGACCCGTGTGAGCGAGGCCTCGCGATCCAAGCCCGCGCGAAATCAGCCTGAGTCTGCCGCTAACGTCCAATCGCCGACCCGGCAGTCTCCCTCCGGCATGGAGATTGCCATTGGGCCTTCGGGCGAAGTCAGCTACCAGTTTTTCTCGGAAATCGCGCCTTCGGACGCGCTGAGTCCCAATTTTCGGATTATGGCCCAGCGGCAGCAGCAGGTCATGGAGGAATTTTTTCGGGCGCAGCGCCTTGGAGCCACCGGACTGGACGAGTTCATCCGCCGCCGCCTGGCCGAAGAGCAGAATCTGGGCCACGCGCTGCAAGCGGTGCAGGGCGAGCACAAGCGCGCTGATTTAACCAAAATAAAGCAACCCGAAATTGGGGGAAAACCCGGAAAGCCCTTCGACGCACTACCAGATAAGCCCCGAAGCGGCAAGCCGTTTGACCGTACCCAACTTCTGCGGGAAGTGATGCAGGACTTGGTTTACACCCAGCGCCCCATTGAGGAGCGCGTGAACCGCTTTTTGCTGGATTCTTTGCTAAAAAAGGAGCTCGCCCAGAACGGCATCACGCTGCCCTACGAGTTTGCGGTGCGGGCGCAGGCGGGGCTGGACTTGCTTTTTTCCACGGCAGACATAAATTCGGGGGCTTGGGAGCAGCGGGCCTACAAGGCGTCGCTTTTCCCCAGTGAAATGCTCAGCGGCAACAACCTACTTTATGTCATTTTCCCCGATCAGCAGCAGTATATCCTGCGCAGAATGAGCGCGATGTTTGCCAGTTCCGCTGTGCTTTTGCTGGTGATTCTGGCTTGTTTTTACGTGGCGGTCAGCACCATTGTGAAGCAGAAGAAGCTTTCCGACATCAAGAAC
>Ga0105045_10002990_pt1 | contig 14383 bp, 12 predicted proteins | sample MAT02_FD_78089 | JGI IMG/M metagenome (GOLD analysis project Ga0105045, IMG submission 78089) | Freshwater microbial communities from Lake Fryxell liftoff mats and glacier meltwater in Antarctica - MAT-02 (megahit assembly) | ecosystem: Environmental > Aquatic > Freshwater > Ice > Liftoff...
TGGAAACGAAAGAATCGGTTTTGAGTTATTTATCAGAAGTCGAAGAACATGAAATCACCTACTTTTTAAAAGCCGATAAAATTGCGGATAGTGCCACAGTTTATAAAAATTTCCTTTTCGGATTTAATTCTGATCTTTTTATATTTAGTAAAAACGGACAAAAATTTTGTTATCAAGGAACGTACGAATGTTCTGGAGTGCAAATGACAAGTGCTTTTAAAGATTTTGAAGAGAATTATGCTCCTTGCCTAAATGATTCAATCACAACGTTAGACTCTTTTTTGGATAAATTAGTTGACAGAAACGGAAATCATTTAGATAGAAATACTTTGCCACTAGCTGAATATTATATTTTTCAGAGTTGGAATAAATATTCAACATCATCAAAAAAATTGAAAGAAGAGATTGATTGGTTGCACGATTTAAAGAAAAGTTCGACAGTTTCAATTGAAGTGATTTTATTAAATACCGATTTATTAGAAGAATGGGGGTTAGAAAAAAACGGAGAATTACCGATTAAATTTAGAAAAGAAGGAAAAACTATGAATTTAACTTTCGGTAACTTACCACTAAAGCAACAATAATGAACAAAGGAAAATTATTAGTCTTCTCCGCTCCTTCGGGTTCAGGAAAAACAACGATTGTAAAACATTTATTGGCTCAAGACGATTTAAATTTAGAATTTTCTGTTTCATGTACCACTCGCGAACCTAGAGGAGAAGAAGCAAATGGAAAAGATTATTATTTCATTTCTTTAAAGGATTTTAAAAATCATATCAAAGCCGAAGAGTTTGTGGAATGGGAAGAAGTGTATCGCGATAATTTTTACGGCACTTTAAAAAACGAAGTAGAACGCATTTGGGCCAATGGAAAAAATGTTATCTTTGATATTGATGTCGCTGGCGGATTGCGAATTAAATCAAAATTTAAGCAGGAAACTTTAGCTGTTTTTGTGAAACCTCCAAGTATAGACGAATTAAAAATTAGGTTAAAAAAACGATCTACCGAAAGTGACGATAAAATTAACATGCGAATTGCCAAAGCATCGGTTGAATTAGCTACTGCTCCACAGTTTGATAAGGTTATCAAAAATTATGATTTGGACGTAGCGAAGGAAGAAGCGTATCAATTGGTGAAGCAATTTGTTTCTGAAAAGCATTAAGAATTAAGCATAAGACAAATGAAAATCGGACTCTATTTTGGCACTTTCAACCCTATTCATGTGGGGCATTTGATTATTGCTAATCATACAGCAGAATATTCCGATTTAGATCAAATTTGGATGGTGGTTACGCCACATAATCCGCACAAGCAAAAAAGCACTTTATTGGATGATTATCATCGGCTAGAAATGGTTCATTTGGCAACGAAAGACTATCCGAAAATCAAGCCTACTGATATAGAATTTAAACTACCGCAACCTAATTATACCGTGAATACGCTGGCTCATCTTCAAGAAAAATACCCAACTTACTCATTTTCTTTAATCATGGGTGAAGACAATCTAAATTCCCTTCATAAATGGAAAAATTATGAAGTGATTCTTCAAAATCACGAAATTTATGTTTATCCCAGATTAAACTCGGGTGAGCTGCCGGAACAATTTAGTAATCATTCAAAAATTCATCAGGTCGATGCTCCTATCATTGAGCTATCTTCAACATTTATAAGAGAAAATATTAAAAACGGTAAAAATGTTCGTGCTCTTTTACCCGAACATGTTTGGGAATTTTTAGATCATAATTTTTTTTATAAGAAGTAAATTAGAAAAATTTATTAAAAAAGTATTTCTATTATTTACCGTTACATTGCCCTTTTTTTCATTCTCTCAAAATGAAAAGATAAAGGTTACATATGGTGCTGAACACGAATATATACCAGCAATTGATGACACTATTATTTCAAATGAGCCAAAAAGCATAAAATAGCAAGATGGTAAACATTTTATAATTAAAGCGTATTTTGAAAACGGTAAAAAAAAGTGAATCCACAGCTTTTCCATTAGGTAATTTAAAATTAAAAACGCTAACTAAATATAACGCAGACGGTCAAATAATATTAATTGCAAGTTATAATAACGGGATAGTAAATGGGTTATTTAAAAAATTCTATGAAAATGGAATATTAATGGAGGAAGTAGAATATAAGATAATGAAAAGAATTAGTCCTTGGAAATAGTACGATGAAAAAGGAAATCTAATCAAAATAGAAGAAAATTAAATTCATTTATTCTCTTAACATTCCTTTACCACTTGTCCCTTCAATCGTTTTGTAACTTTGTTCGATAAATAATTTAAAACAAAACGTTATGACAAACTTTGAATTATACAATCCTGTAAACTACATTTTTGGGAAAGGACAAATTGCAAAATTGACAGATTTAATTCCGGCCAATACAAAAGTTTTACTCGCTTATGGAGGAGGAAGTATTTTTAAAAATGGAATTCATGAGCAAGTAAAAGCAGCTTTGGCCAATTTTGAAGTTATAGAATTTGGTGGCATTGAACCCAATCCTCGATTTGAAACGTTGATGAAAGCCGTTGAAATTGTTCGAGATCAACATATTGGTTTTATTTTAGCTGTTGGCGGAGGAAGCGTGATTGATGGTGTGAAATTTATTTCTGGAGCAGTAAATTATGAAGGCGATGCGGTTGAAATCTTGAAAAAAAGAATTCTATTCAAAGATGTTTCTAAAGTAATTCCTTTCGGAACCGTTTTAACCATTCCAGCAACAGGAAGCGAAATGAATTCGGGTGCTGTTGTAACTATCGAAGCAACGCAAGAAAAATTAACATTAGGCGGAAGTGCGTTGTTTCCGAAATTTTCTATTTGTGATCCATCTGTAGTTTCATCTTTACCAAAAAGACAATTGGAAAACGGTGTTATCGATGCTTTTACGCATGTAATGGAACAATATTTAACTTATCCGCATGATGCTCTTTTGCAAGATCGAATTGCCGAAAGTATTTTGCAAACCTTAATAGAAATTGGTCCTGATGTTGTTCAAAATCCATCGGATTATAAATTAGCTTCTAATTTTATGTGGTGTGCCACGATGGCTTTAAATGGCTTGATTCAAAAAGGCGTGCCTTCTGATTGGGCAACACACATGATTGGTCATGAGCTAACTGCCTTATATGAAATTGATCATGCTAGAACTTTGGCTATTATTGGTCCAAATTTATATCGCGTGATGTTTGATACGAAAAAAGAAAAATTAGCCCAATATGGCGAACGCGTTTGGCATGTTACCGGAACTTCTGTAGAAGAAAAGGCGAACCAAGCTATCGAAAAAACAGTCGCTTTTTTAGTGAAAATGGGAATGCCAACATCAATTTCTAGCCAAACAAAGGATTATGAGAAAACAGCTGACTTTATTGTGAACCGATTTGAAGAAAGAGGTTGGAAAGCAATGGGCGAAAAACAAAATATTACGTTAGAAAAAGTAAGAGAAATTGTGGAAATGAGTTATTAAGATTTCAAATTCCGTTTAAAATTCGAAAGGCGTTCCAGAATTAAATTCAGGAACGCCTTTCTCAAACACCAAAACAAGATTTAACTAACTCTAACTCTTTAAACAATGATTGTTCGTTTAAAACGAGTAAAAATTGTTTTTATTGTTTTGATTATCAATTTTTTAAAAATTTACCAAATTTTTACTCTTTTATCATCTGGAAGATACATTCCGTCTCCCACTTGAATGTCAAAAGCTTTATAAAAAGCATCTACATTTTGCAATGGAACATAAGCACGGTATTGACCCGGCGAATGTGGGTCTGTTTTTACTAGATTTTTAATGGCTTCGTCACGGGCTTTAGTTCTCCAAATGGTTGCCCACGAAATAAAGAAACGTTGCTCTGGTGTGTAACCATCAATCAGACCTGGACTCCCATTTTCTTTTAAATATATTTGAAGTCCGTCATAAGCGGAATTCACTCCACCTAAGTCGCCAATATTTTCACCTAACGTAAATTTTCCGTCTACAAAAATGCCTGGAAGTGGTTCCAATTGACTGTACTGGTCTGCCAAGGCTCCACCTAAATCGGTAAATAATTTCAAATCTTCATCACTCCACCAATTCACTAAATTTCCATCTGCATTATAACGTGACCCACTATCATCAAAACCATGAGAAATTTCATGTCCGATTACGGCTCCAATGCCACCATAATTTACCGCTTCATCTGCTTTATAATCATAAAAAGGTGGTTGCAAAATAGCTGCTGGAAATACAATTTCATTAAAGGAAGGATTAAAATAGGCGTTCACTGTTTGCGGCGACATTCCCCATTCTGTTTTATCAACTGGCTTGCCTAATTTTTCGTAATTTTCTGCCGTTCGCCATTGGCTAATTCGTTTGGAATTGTCAAAATAAGTTCCCCCTTCTTTTGGTCCTGCAATTGTTATTTTAGAAAAATCTTTCCATTTGTCCGGATAACCAATTTTTACGTTGAATTTTTTTAATTTAGTCAATGCATTTGCTTTGGTTGAAGCAGCCATCCAAGGCAAATTGTTAATTCTATTTTCATACGCTAAAAACAAATTATCAATCATTTTTTTAGCTTTCACTTTTGCTTCTGGTGGAAACATTTTTTCTACATAAATTTTACCTAAAGCTTCGCCAAATGTTCCGTTTACACTTTGCAAAGCTCTTTCGTCAAACGGGCGTTGTTTAATTGCTCCCGTTAACGTTTTTCCGTAAAATTCCCAATTCGCATTGCCAACTTCGGTTGATAATGCTCCAGCAGATTGATTGAGTAAAGTCCAACGCATATAGGCCTTCCAGTCTTCTACTTTGTTTTCTTTGAAAATGCTTTCTAAAGCAGTCATATAAAGTGGTTGCGACACAATAATTGAGTCGACTACTGGTAGTCCAATACCTTCTAGATAATTCGTCCAATTTACCGTTGGCGTTAAGGCTTGTAATTCTGCCAACGTCATCGGGTTATAGGTTTTTCTTCTATCCCGTCGTTCTACGCGGTCTAATCTTGGGGTTGCCATTGCTATTTCTAACGCTAAAATTTTATCGGCATCTGTTTTTGCTTTTGCTGGTTTTTCGCCGAGTAAAGTAAGCATTCGAGCGACATGAATAACATATTTTTCTCTTTTCTCTTTACTGTCTTTATCATCAGAAACATAATAATCACGATCGGGCAAACCAAGACTTCCTAAGCCAACACTCACTACATTTCGATTGCTGTTTTTAGAATCGGTTCCTACATAAACACCAAAAAAGCCTAGACCGCCTTTATCGTCCATTTCAAGGAGCAATTTATTTAAATCGGCTGTATTTTTAACCGCATTGATTTTGTCTAAATACGGCTTTAGCGGTTTAATTCCTTCTTTGTTACGCGTAATCGTATCCATAATTGATCGATACAAATTCAAGGCTTTCCCTTGGTCTGTTTGGGCCGTGTATGCGGGATTATCCAAGGCCTCTTTTAGAATAGCCATCATATCCTTATCGGTATTTTCTCGAAGTTCGTCAAAACTTCCCCAACGCGTTCTGTCGGCAGGAATTTCTGTTTTGTCTAACCAGGTTCCGTTTACAAATCGGAAAAAATTATCACTTGGTTTTACCGAAGTATCCATATATTCTAAGTTAATTCCATGCGAATTGTCTTGGGCATTTCCGCTAAAACATAAAGCAGAAAATAATAGCCCGATAAAAAATTTGTTTTTGTAGGTCATTTGTTTAAATTTTATTTTTTAATTATTCGTTTTACAATTTGATTATTGTCGTTACTAATTTTCACAAAATAGACTCCCGTTGCTGCTTTTTCTATATTAATTTGCGTTTGTGAATCGGCTAGAGCATTGGCGTCAAGCGTTAAAATGTTTTTTCCTGTAACATCAAAAACCTCCACTTTAGTTGGATTTAAGCTGCCATAAGATATCGTAAAAAACCCACTTGTGGGATTGGGATAAATGGAAACATCTTGCATTATAAATGATTCAGAAGACAACGTTCCATCGATAATAAAATCGTCAATGATAACACCTTCTCTAACAACAGTCCAGTCAGAATGAAAGACAAAACGAAAAATAACACTGTTTTGATTTAACAATTCGTTTAGCGGATACTGATATGTCAAATTAGAAGTTTGTGTGCCTGTCCATTGAGCTCCAGGGCAATTGTAACAGTTATTACTATTTTGAGATGTTTGGCTACTATTGTACCAGTTTGGATTATTTGCTGTTCCTAAAACATTCCAAGTTTGACCAATATCGGTAGTATATTCGACATATAAAACATCCCAATTTTCTTCTAAATCATAGGCCATTTTAAAGCGTAAAACTGGATTAGAAATTTCATTTAAATTATAGCATTGTGAATATAAAAATGCTTTGGTATCATTTGTGTAATTCCCTGATAAATTAGTTCCATAAACACTTGATCCAGACGGTGCACTATTTAATAAATTACCCGTTGGATTTCCTCGTTGCCATAAGTTTCCCGCTCCATCTTGTACTGTTATTAAATTAGATTGTGTATTTTCAAAAGTATTGATAACCCCAACTGTTCCAGAACTATTATTTAAAAAGGTTTTGGAAATACTATTGTTATTTGGAAATGCATCATTTGTTAAGGTTACGTTCCCAGTTATAATAGAACTTCCCTGAGCGAACGTTAAATCATTTAATTGAATAGTTGTGGTGGCTAGCGATTCTAAATTACCACTCCAAGAGGTTGTGTTGTTCACTCCATCAATTGAATAGGTAAGATCAAAACCTGTTATTGGTGCGATTCCAGAATTTTTGACAAGAAAAGAAATTGAATTTACATTGCAATTAATTTCATTTGTGACTATTCCTTCTATGCTTACAAGTGTCACATCGTTTTGAGCTAATTGAGTTGGAATTGGTGATTGCCAAATTCCTCTTCCATAGGTTGCCGCAATTATTTTTTGGTCAAGTAAATGAATTTCCAAATCGGTCACATCTACATTTGGCAAACCAATATCAAAAGGAACCCAAGTAGCCATGGTATCATCACGATAATAAACACCTAAACTAGTTCCAACATACAAGGGATTATTCACATTATTGCCTTGGTGTTTAATTACATTTTTACCAATTGTTTGAAGACCTTGTCCAATATTAACAAAGCTTAACCCTCCATTCGCTGATCTAAAGACAGAGCCAGAATTTCCAGAAGTGGTTACGTATACAAAATTATTATTAGACGAGTTTACTTCTATACCTGTGATACTGCTGTTAAAATTAATGGTGGGCGAAAAGGTAATTCCTGCATCAGTGCTTTTAAATAGTCTATTTCCATCACCCACATAGATAATGTCATCATTTGTTGGATCAATCGTGATTCTTTCCAAATTACCCGACAAAAAAGAAGTAGTAGAATGTAAAATCCAACTATTGTTGACTAATTTATATAAACCCTCAAAGCCAGAATACAATTGCCCTGTAGAATTGATTGCTAATGGCGTAACCCAATTTCCGTTTTGTCCATCGGGAGCATCAATACTTCCTGATAAACTTGCACCAGCATTAGTAGTATAATACAAGCCGCCTCCATTTTGAATGAAGCCATACATTTTATTGCTATTATTTGGATCAATGGCCATATCCATGCCATCTGCACCATAGAAATTTTGCCATACACCGCCATTTAAAGCATAGCCACCATTATCTTGCAAACCACCGGCAATTTTTGTTGATGTTTGTTTTGAAATAGCAATTTTATAAAACTGTCCAATCTGAGCCGTAGCTGTTAAATCGGTAAAAGAACTTCCTCCACTTGAAGAAACGTAGACTCCACCATCACTACCACAATATAAAATGCCATCATAAAAACGTAAAAAGTGAATATCGGCATGTGTATAACTGGCTTGAAACGGTTGACTCCAACTGTTTATTTTAACGAATGAACTTCCGCCGTTTGTTGATTTCCAAATGTTTAAAACCCCAGTATATACTTCTTCTGCATTAGTATCTGAAACAGCTAATGCTAAATCGAACCAAGCTTGGTCTGACTCAAAAATATCAACGTTATTGAGTGTTTTAACAAAAGATTGACCAGAATTTGTAGATTTATACAACCCTTGGTGACTCCAATTCGTTCTGGCACTTAGCACATACACATATTCTGGATTAGCTGGTGTCACATCAATAATTAGTCGTCCAGAATTAGTAGGCATTCCTGAACTAATTTCTACAAAGCTTTCACCTCCATTTACAGAACGATAAAATCGATTAGGTGTAACCGCATAAATTACATCAGGATTCCCTGGCTTTATTTTTATATCTTTTACGTTGCCTATTAATTTTCTAACCCATGTTGTTCCACCGTTGATTGTTTTATAAAATCCATTGCTCGTGGCGACCCATAAAATTTGGGGATTGGAAGGATGCATAAAAATTTCGCTTGCTAACGTGGAAGTATTCGTAAATGTTAACCCAGTTGTATTCCATGTTAATCCGCCATCTAACGATTTTAAAACACCAATGGAATAGGTGTCACTCGCATCTTTATCTCCAGTGGCGATATAAATAATGTCAGAATTAGTATGGTCAACTGCAATTCCTGAAACGCCAATTTGTGGCAAATAATCCGAAAGGGGAATCCAATTCACTCCGGCATCTATTGATTTCCAAATTCCTCCTGCTGGTGCGCCAATATATAGCGTATTGGGATTAGAAGGGTCTACTACAACAACATTTACGCGTCCTTGTCCTGAAGACCATGAGCCCGTATTCGTATGGCTATAAGGACCAATAGGCTCCCAATCACTAACCGCATTTTGAATAGCATTTCGTGAAACGTGATTGTTCTTTTTCTCCCATTCTTGCCACATTTGTTGCGGACTTATCAAATAGCCTTCGGGATTAACTTTGTTTCGCCAATGGTTTTCCCATCGCATAAACGGTTTGTAGCCACTACCCCTTTTTTTATGGTTCCTATCCGCCCAATAAGTATCAAACGCATTTTTAATCTCATCAATAGTGGCATCAACATTTTGCTTCTTTTCAACAACATCCATCCACGGTGCCATTTCATTAAACTGACCAAAGGAAAGAGAACAGTTTAGTATAAAAACAAAGAGTAGAATTTTTTTCATTTACTTAAATTTTATCAAAAATATAAAAACCAAATCAATACTTTACTATTAATTAACACTTGTAGAGCTAGATAATCGTATTTTTACTTTTTATCTTTGTAAAAAAAGATGCTTTTATTTTTAAAACAATACAAATATTTTCTGATTGGATTGGTTATCTTTTCCATTATTTTCCTTTCGATTGCCTTTTATTTATTGACACCAAAAAAAAAGCTCCCTATCTACAATCCCGCTGATGTAAATCCTGAATTAGTTGATAGTACCGTGCAACATATTAGTAAATACCATACGATTGCAGATTTTTCTTTCACCAATCAAAACGGCAAAACAATTACCCAAAAAGACTACGAAGGTAAAATTTATGTAGCTGATTTTTTCTTCACAACCTGTCCAACTATCTGTCCGATTATGCAAGATAATATGGTTGATATTCAAAACGCATTTTTAGATAACCCAAAAGTAATGTTGCTTTCGCACACCGTTATGCCTCATATTGACAGCGTTCCGGTCTTAAAAGAATATGCTTTAGAAAAAGGTGTCGTTGATTCAAAATGGAATTTGGTAACGGGCGACAAAAAAGCAATTTATTACATCGCTCGAAAATCATATCTAGCCGTTAAAACAGAAACTTCCGGTGAATTATATGACATGGTGCACACTGAAAACTTTATTTTAGTAGACGAAAAAAAACGTGTTCGCGGTTTTTATGACGGAACCAACAAAGAGGATATTGTGCGTTTAATTGAGGATATTAATTTTTTAGTGAACAAAGAGAAATAATTTTTTAACTGATTTTTATCATTTTTCTTCACTCAAAATACTGTACTTTTGTATTTATATTTATTCTAAATAAACATTGCAAAAAACAGTAGACCAACTCAAAAAAGGTGAAAAAGGAGTAATACTTAGCTTTGACATCGATAAAATTCCATTAAAATTAATTGAGATGGGTTGTATGGAAGGCCATTTGGTCGAATTAATCCAAATAGCTCCGTTTGGTGACCCAATTTATTTAGATATGAATGGAACACATTTGGCGATTAGAAAAGAAATGGCGCGTGAAATTGTGGTAGAAATTTTTTAACTTATTTTCATGAAGCATCCTCTTTTAAAAGTCGCCTTAATAGGAAATCCAAATACAGGAAAAACTTCTTTATTTAATCAGTTAACTGGTCTTAATCAGCAAGTTGGAAATTATCCCGGCATTACCGTTGAACGTAAAGTGGGGATTTGCAATTTAAGTGAAAATCAAAAAGCAACCATTCTTGATTTACCAGGAACGTATAGTTTAAATGCCAATTCAATAGATGAAAACCTTGTTATCGAATTACTACTCAACAAAAATGATACTGATTTTCCAGATGTTGTAGTTGTAGTGACTGATGTGGAAAATTTAAAACGAAATTTATTGCTTTTTACTCAAATTAAAGACCTTGAGCTACCAGCTATTTTAGTGATTAATATGGCTGATCAAATGAAAATAAAAGGTATTTCGCTGGATATTTTAGCCTTAGAAACAGTCTTAAAAACGAAGATTGCTTTAATTAGTTCTAGAAAATCGACTGGAATTGCAGAATTAAAAAATTTAATTTTAGATTACCAAAGTCTTTCCACCGAACCGTGTTTAAATAGTTCTGAAATTGATGCTCCTTATTTTAAGGAATTACGACGTATTTATCCTAACGAATCTTTGTATAAATTATGGTTAGTGATTTGTCAGAATGTAAATTTTGGAACAGTTTCAAAAGCTGTAATAATTGATAACTCATTTGCAAAATCAGAACCTGACTTAAAACGTTTACAGCATAAAGAAACAGTTAAACGCTATCAATTTATTAATGATTTACTCAAAGAAACAAAAAAAATAGATGTTTCAAAAGCGTCTGGTTTTCAAGCAACTTTAGATAGATTGTTGACCCATAAAGTTTGGGGTTATGCTATTTTTTTTGGTATTTTATTTTTGATATTTCAGTCGGTATTTGCTTGGTCAAGTATTCCAATGGATTTTATCGATGAACTTTTTGCTTCGCTCAGCAACTTGGCATCGGAACATTTGCCAGCAGGAAAATTAACTGACTTAATTGCCCAAGGAATCATTCCAGGTATTGGCGGAGTCGTTATTTTTATTCCTCAAATTGCCTTTTTATTCTTATCTATTTCTTTGTTGGAAGAAAGTGGTTATATGAGTCGCGTTGTCTTTTTGATGGATAAAGGAATGCGACGTTACGGGTTAAGTGGTAAAAGTGTAGTTCCATTAATTTCTGGAACAGCTTGTGCCATTCCAGCTATCATGGCAACTCGAAATATTGAAAATTGGAAAGAACGACTTATTACGATTTTAGTAACACCATTCACCACCTGCTCCGCGAGAATTCCTGTTTACACGATATTAATTTCTTTAGTAATTCCGGACGAACGTTTTTTAGGATTTTTTAATCTGCAAGGCTTAACTTTGATGATTCTTTATGCTCTTGGGTTTTTAATGGCAATCGTTTCGGCTATGATTTTAAACTATTATTTAAAATTTAAAACGAAGAATTTTTTTGTGGTCGAAATGCCACAATATAAGTTTCCTTACTATAAAAATGTAGGGTTAAATGTGATTGAAAAAACAAAAGCTTTTGTTTTTGGAGCCGGAAAAATCATTGTGTCACTTTCTATTGTTTTATGGTTTTTAGCTTCTTATGGGCCAACAGATAGTTTTTCAAACGCCAAAGAAATCATTCAAACAAGCCCTGAAAATAGTTTGTTGTCTACCGATGAACTTGACGATAAAATTGCTTCATTTAAATTAGAAAATTCTTATATCGGAATTATCGGAAAAGCAATTGAACCCGCCATCACTCCTCTAGGCTATGATTGGAAGATTGGTATTGGAATTGTGGCTTCTTTCGCTGCCAGAGAAGTTTTTGTAGGAACCATGGCCACCATTTATAGCGTTGGAAGCCATGATGACGAGGAAAACACAATTAAACAACGCATGCGAGCAGAAGTTCATCCTGAAACGGGTGAGCCAATATATAACTTTGCATCTGGCATTTCACTGCTGCTTTTTTATGCTTTTGCGATGCAATGTATGAGTACACTAGCCATTGTTAAAAAAGAAACGAATACCTGGAAATGGCCAATGATTCAACTTTTTGTGATGAGCGGTTTTGCTTATATTGTTGCTTTAATTGCTTATCAACTCTTAAAATAATACCTTAAAAATGGATCTATTACAAGAAATCGTAGCGTTTATTATATTAGGATTTGCCCTTTTTTATTTGTTTAGAAAATTCTTTTGGAAAAAGAAAAACAAGAAAAATTGTGGCCCAAACGATTGTGATTGTCATTAACCCAAAGCTACGTCCAGAATCATCATGACAATAAAACCACCAATAAAACCTAAGGTCGCAATGTCCGTATTATTGGCTTGTTGGGTTTCCGGAATCACTTCTTCAACAACAACATAAATCATCGCACCAGCAGCAAAAGCTAATGCATAAGGCAAAATTGGTGTAAAAAATATCACGGCAACTGCACCCAAAACACCAAAAACAGGTTCAACAAGAGCAGATGCTTGGCCATACATAAAACTTTTTCTTCTGCTCATTCCCATTCTTCGCAAAGGCATCGAGACGGCAATTCCTTCTGGAAAATTTTGAATTCCAATTCCAATTGCTAAAGTAACGGCTCCAGCAATAGAAGCTTCTGGAATTCCAGCAGCAACACCACCAAATAAAACACCAACCGCTAATCCTTCTGGAATATTGTGCATTGTAATAGCCAACGTAAGTAAAGTAGTTCGTTGCCAAGGGGATTTTATTCCTTCAGATTGTTTAAAATTTATATGTAAATGCGGTAATGTTTTATCTAAAGCAAAAATAAAAAGTGCTCCCAAAGCAAAACCAACAGCCGCTGGAATTACTTTTATAAATCCTTCGCCTTCGCTCATTGTAATAGAAGGTGCTAATAAACTCCAAAAACTGGCAGCAACCATTACACCGCCAGTAAATCCAAGCATTCCATCAAAAAAAGTTCGATTTATTCCTTTAAAAAAGAACACAAATGAAGCTCCTAAAGCTGTTAAAAACCAAGTGAACAAGGTAGCATATAACGCCGCCAAAACAGGATCAATGCCTTCTAAATAGGATACAATTGTTTCAAACATATTAAACTATTTTTACGTACAAGTTGTTTGCAATTTTTTGAGATATTAAAAATTCTTTGTCAATAATTCGTATCGTTAACGATAAGTCAAACTGCTCTTTATTAACAACTTCTATCATTGAACCTAATGCAATTTTGTGTTTATCAAGGTATTGTAAAAAAGTAGGTGAACTATCCTTCACCCCTAAGCAAATTACTCTTGTTTGCATTGGAATTTCAGAAAGAAGTTGTTTGTCAATCTTAATCATCTGTCCATTTTTATCGGGAATTGGATCACCATGCGGATCTTCTTTTGGAAATCCGAGAAATTCATCCAATCGGTTAATTAGCTTTTCAGATTGAATATGTTCTAATTCTTCTGCTAATTCATGGACCTCATCCCAATTAAAATCTAGTTTTTCAACTAAAAAAACTTCCCATAATCGGTGTTTTCGGACAATCATTTTAGCCGCATCAAGTCCTTTTTTGGTTAACGTCACGCCTTGGTATTTCTGATAAAAAACCAATTCCTTATCCGCTAATTTCTTAATCATATCCGTTACAGAAGAAGCCTTGCTCTCAATCATACCGGCAATCGCATTCGTATTGATTCCTTTTGGCGAAACTGCCGACAAATGATAAATAACTTTGATATAATTTTCTTCGGAGTGCGTCATTTTCAATGATTTATTTCTGAATAATAAACAAATGTAAAAAATATATTTTTATATATGTAAATTTATTTTTAGTTTTGTCTAAATTTTTATTTATAGCCATGAAAAAATTACTATTGTTGCTTCTATTTAATTGCATTACCGCTTTTAGTCAAGAAAAAGGACTTGTAGTTGGTCATGTTTTATCAAACGGTGAACCTGTTCCGTTCGTAAGTGTTGTTCTTAAAAACTCTTCCATTGGAACTTCTTCTGATGAAAATGGAAATTTTTCACTTTCAGTTCCTGCTGGAAAACAAACCATTAGCGTACAAGCTGTTGGTTATAAAACACAAGATAAAAATAGTAATGTTCCATCCGGTGGTAAAATTCATGTTGATTTTAATTTAGAAGAAAGCGTCTTTGGATTGAATCAAGTTGTTATTTCAGCAACTAGAGGTTTGCAAAAGAGGACAGAAGCTCCCGCGATTGTAACAGTGACCAATGCAGAAATTTTACAAA